>Ga0209404_10000098_pt1 | contig 76973 bp, 67 predicted proteins | sample TroAtlMetagenome_2_FD_187447 | JGI IMG/M metagenome (GOLD analysis project Ga0209404, IMG submission 187447) | Marine eukaryotic phytoplankton communities from Atlantic Ocean - Tropical Atlantic ANT8 Metagenome (SPAdes) (version 2) | ecosystem: Environmental > Aquatic > Marine > Oceanic...
AGCTAAGGTTTGCGCGTTGATGCCGCTGAGCAGGGGTATCGCCTGATCCTGGCCGATGGTCAAAGCCTGGAGGCGGACTTGTTGCTCTCGGCCGTCGGCCTGCGCCCAAACCTTAGCTTGGCACAAACTGCGGGGCTGGCAGTAGGACGCGGCATTCAGGTAAACGAGCAACTACAGACCTCACAGCAGGGCATTTATGCTCTGGGTGATTGCATCGAAATCAATGGTCAGCTGCTGCCCTATCTGGCGCCTATCAATCAGGGCATTGAGGCCTTGAGCAAAACCCTGCTTGGGCATCCGACCGCGGTCAGCTACCCGCTGATGCCGGTTACGGTGAAGACACCAGCGGCGCCTCTGTGCCTTTTGCCGCCCGCCGCTGGGGTTGCCGGTGAGTGGCGCTGCAATGCAACCGCCGACGGTCTTAGCGCTGGCTATTACGATGCCGAGGGGATGCCGCATGGCTTCGTCCTGATCGGTCGCCAAGCACAATTGCAGCGCAACGCCTGGCTGCAGTCCTGTCAGAACGCACAACGGGCTGTAGCCTGAGGGCAACAAAATGAAAGACACGATTAACTTGCCCCATGATGACGCCAGTTGCGGCTGGTATGCAGCACTGCCGGGGAGACCGCCATGCAGCCGCCTGGAGGGAGAGCAGCGGGCTGACTACGCGGTAATTGGTGCTGGTTTTGCCGGCCTGGCGGCTGCTCGCCGCCTGGCAGAGCATCATCCTAAAGCCCGGATTTTACTGGTCGATGCTCAGCGTGTGGGCTATGGCGCTTCTGGGCGCAACTCCGGCTTTGTTATCGACTTGCCACACAAGTTCGCTCTGGAGCATCCGGAACCCGCGCACAAGCAGCGCCTGTTGGCGCTCAACCGCGCGGCCATCGCCCAGCTAGAGGGCCTGATCCAGCGCCACGACATCAATTGCCAGTGGTCGCATGCCGGCAAGTATCAGGGTGCCGTGGGTCCGCGCGGCCTAGCCTATCTGGATCATTTCGAGAAGTTGATGAGCGATCTCGGCGAATCCTTCAAGAGAGTTGAGCGCGATGAGTTAAGCCGCGTGGTCGGCAGCGATCACTACAGCGGCGCGATCTTCACGCCTGGTTGCTACCTGATGCAGCCAGCAGCGCTGGTCACCGGTCTGGGGCGTTCGCTACCGAGCAATGTCGAACTGCTTGAAGAATCCCCCATCCACCGGCTTGAGCGTGATGGTCAGGGCGGATGGATACTGCACGGTCTTCAGGGTCTTATCCGTACCCCGCAGTTGCTGCTTGGCACCAGCATCTTCACCCGGGAATTCGGCTACCTGCGCAATCGCCTGCTGCCGGTGATGACCTTTGCGAGCTGGACCCGCCCGCTGAGCGACTCGGAGATGCAGGCATACGGCGGGCAGCTGGATTGGGGGCTGACACCAGCCGACCACGCTGGCACCACCGTGCGGATGACTCAGGATCGCCGACTAATCATTCGCAACACCTACAAGCATGTGCCCAAGTACGGCCAGAGCAGCAATGACGCCATGCGCGCCAGTGTGCGCAGGGACCATCGCAAGGCCTTCCTCGCGCGCTTCCCGCAACTGGCCGACGTGCCGTTCAGCCACACCTGGGGCGGTGTATATGCCATCTCGCGCAACTTCACCAACTTCTTCGGCGAGCTGGCGCAAGGCGTTTACGCTTCGGCCTGCGACAACGGTGTCGGTGCGGCGTGGGGCACTATTTCCGGCACGTTGCTCGCCGACTTGGTGGTGGGCGCAGATTCGGCGCAGCTACAGGACATCCAAGCGGTCACCGGTATGCCGGCACTGAATCCACCTGAGCCATTCCTCGGGCTCGGCGTGCGTTCACGCATCCGCCTGGCCGCCTGGAATAGCCGGAGTGAGCTATGAGCCAGACAACATCAGGTAAGGGCCCGGTACTGCTGGTAGATCATCGCACTCTGGACTTCATTCCGCGCGGCGGTCCACCCGGTTCAGCGCTTGTCGCTCGGGCTATCAGCAATGAAATATCCCCCAATATCGGCATCGGTTTCGCGCGCTGGGAGGGGGCCGAAGTCAACTGGACCCTGCTGTACGACGAGGTGATTTTCGTTATCGAGGGCTGCTTCGAATTACAGGCCAATGGCAAGTTGTATCGGGTTACGCCGGGCCAACTGCTGTGGATTCCCGAAGGCACTGAGTTGGTTTATGGCGGCCACGCGCTGTTTGGCTACGTAGTGCATCCTGGCGACTGGAAGCAACGGCACGGCCTGACTTGAGTTAACTAATCAGCTGAGCTGCCGCCGTCCGCTCTGCGGATGGCGGTTTTTTTTCGTGCCGGCCAAGGAACCAACCATGCTGGGATTGACACGGACCTTTGGCGCTATCTACTTGGCAACACTGCTGATGCAGTTGGGCTCAACCTTACTGATGACCTACCTAGCACTGCGTATGGAGGCCGACGGCGGCTCTGGGCTTAAAGGAGGCGCGCTAATGGCCGCCAACTCTCTAGGGATGATTCTCGGCGCGAAACTGGGCTCTCGATTGATTGCCGGCGTGGGTCACATACGCACTTATGTCGCCTGTGCAGGACTGATCTCGGCGGCAGTGTTGAGCCATGCCTTCACCAGTGAATTATGGTTTTGGTTGCTGCTGCGGGTAGTCGTCGGAATGGCCATGATGTGCCAGCTGATGGTACTGGAAAGTTGGCTCAACGATTGCGCACAAAGCCACCAGCGCGGTCGCGTACTGGCGCTCTACATGATTGCCAGCTACGTCGGCATGATGCTTGGTCAACTGGTGTTGACCGCCAGTGACGACCTTGGCGTATTCGCGCTGCTCGGGGTCGCGATGGCCTTCTCCCTGTGCATGGTGCCGGTGGCTTTAACCCGCAGCATGCACCCGGCCGCAATCGAGCAGTCGGCAATTGCCGTGCGCCTGTTTGTCCGGCGCTTGCCACAATCATTGATAACCGTCCTGGTGTCAGGAGTGATCAATGGCGGCTTCTATGGTTTGGCCTCAATCTTCGCCAGCAAGCACGGACTGAGCACCTCACAGGTCGGCTTGTTTATGGCCGTTGCGATTGGCGCGGGGCTGCTGGCGCAGCTGCCTCTAGGCCTGCTGTCCGATCGGCTGCCGCGGGCCAGCCTTATTCGCGGTGTCGCCTTGTTGTTAGCGGCAGCCTGCCTGGCGATGGCTTGGCTACCCAACACCTCGCTGCCGGGAATGCTGTTGCTCAGCGCGGCAATTGGCTTTTTGCAATTTTGCCTATACCCACTAGGCGTCGCGCTAGCCAACGACAACATTGAGCCACAACTCCGGGTATCGCTGGCTGGTATGTTGCTGATCACTTTCGGCGTAGGTGCTTGCATCGGACCACTGCTGGCGGGGGCATTGATGGAATACTTCGGCTCAGCCTGTCTGTACCTGTTCTTCGCAGCCAGTGCGGGGGGACTTGCCATGACGGTTAGCCAACGGCGCATGAGCGGCACACATCTGCAGGAAGGGGCTCCCCTGCACCACCAGCCGCTGCCCAACGGCATCGCAAGCTCGGCGGTGGTCGCGGAACTGGAGGAATGACTCACACTGCACCTCTCAGGCGGGCTCGCCGCTGCTAGTCGAGCACGGAGCCCCCCTCAGTCACAGTCCGATGCAGCTCCACCAAAAAATCCACAAACAACCGCACCCGCACCGGCATTGTCGAGCCGCCCACAAATACGGCATGAATAGGTTCGCGGTCGCCCGGGTTGAAGGCTTGCAGCAAGGGCATAAGATCGCCGCGCTGTATATCCTCGGCCACGCTGAACTCACCGATGCGGGCGATACCGGCGCCTACGCGGGCGAGCTGGGCAAGCGCTTCGCCGCTGCTGCATTCGATATTGCCGCTCACCGGCAGCGAGAATGACTGACCGTCGCGGATAAACGGCCAGTCGGGTTCAGCGCGGCGAAAGTTGAAGCGCAGGCAGTTGTGAGCGGCGAGGTCTTCCGGCTGCTGGGGGGTGCCGTGGCGTTGCAGATAATCTGGGGACGCCACCACAACCTGCCCTGTTTCACCGATGCGACGCGCCGTCAACGGGCTGTCGGGCAGCGGGCCAAAGCGCACGGCAACGTCGGCCTCGCCGGCGAGGATATCGACCACTTCATCGCCCAGGGACAGGTCAACGGTGATCTTTGGATAACGCGCGGTAAACGCAGCCACCAGCGGCACGATTGCCAACCGCCCGTGACCCAGCGCCGCGCTGATGCGCAGGCGGCCTCTGGGCACGCCTTGATCGGCAATGGACTCTTCTACCTCGGCCATGTCGGCAAGAATACGGCGGGCGCCGCGCAGGTAGGCCTCGCCTTCGGCGGTAAAGGTGATTGCACGGGTGGTGCGCAGCAGCAGACGGGTGCCAAGGCGCTGCTCGGTGCGCGTGATGATGCGGCTGACTGCCGAGGGTGTCAGGCCCAGCGCCCGCGCGGCGGCTGACAGGCTGCCCTCCTGCGCCACCGTGGTAAACACGACCATGTCGCCTGACCTGCCGTTAAAGTCCATTTGTGCGCCCTACGCAAAGGTGTTTACCGAAAAAGCCACCTACCGCCATCAAGGAGCGGATTGTAGCATTCTCGGCATAGATGAGGAGCCTTCCATGCGTATCAACCCACCCCTTGTTGCACTTGCCATCGGTGCCTTTGGCATTGGTGTTACCGAATTTTCCCCGATGGGCATGTTGCCCGGCATCGCCGCCGATCTCGGCGTATCCATCCCGGCTGCCGGCTTGCTGGTCAGCGCCTACGCGCTGGGCGTACTGCTCGGCGCGCCGCTGATGACGCTGACCACCGGGCGCATCCCCCGCCGCTATCTGCTGATCGGTCTGATGGGCATCTTCACGCTGGGCAACCTGATGTCAGCGATGGCGACCGACTACTACAGCCTGATGATCGCCCGGCTGGTGACCTCGCTGAACCACGGCGCCTTTTTTGGTGTGGGCTCGATTGTGGCGGCCAGTGTGGTCGCGCCGGACAAACGCGCCGGCGCGGTGGCGGCGATGTTTCTGGGGCTGACGCTGGCAACCATTGGTGGCGTGCCGCTGGCGGCCTGGTTTGGTGATGCGTTCGGCTGGCGTACGGCGTTCTGGGGCATTACCGGCCTTGGCGTGCTGGCGATGGTCGCGCTGTGGTTTGCCCTGCCCCATGTGCCGCAATCCGACAGCGGCGGCGCATTGGCCGAGATCCGCGTGCTGGGCCGTGGCCCGGTGCTGTCGGCGCTGGCCCTGACCGTGATTGGCTCCAGTGCCATGTTTACCGTGTTCACCTATATCGCACCGATTCTCGCCAGCGAGACCCACGCCTCGGCGGCCTTTATTACCGCCATGCTGGTGCTGTACGGCATCGGCCTGACGCTGGGCAATATGTGGGGCGGCAAGGCGGCGGATCGGTCGGTTGATCGCACGCTGATCGTTTCACTCGGTGCGCTGATTGTGATCCTACTGGCCTTCACCGTGCTGATGCGCTGGCCGCTGCCTGCCGCCGTGGTCATTCTGCTCTGGGGTATCGCCAGCTTCGCCATCGTGCCGCCGCTGCAGATGCGGGTGATGGAAGCCGCCAAGGATGCGCCCAACCTAGCCTCTGCGGTGAACATCGGTGCCTTCAACCTAGGCAACGCAATTGGCGCGGCGCTGGGTGGAGCAGTCATCAAGGCTGGGCTCGGCTACCCGGCCATCTCGCTGGCCGGAGCGGCGATGGCAGCAATTGGTCTACTGATGGTGCTGGGCTCAGTCTGGCGTGCCCGGACAGTTACGGCGGCGGCAGTCTAGGCACCGAGATACCGCTGGCGCAGCAATCAAAAAGCCGGGCAATACGCCCGGCTTCTTAACCCCTTCCCCAGGGCCTGCAGAGCGGCCACAGCGTGATGCTATTGCAGCCATGCAGACCTCACACAGCGCAGTTGTCCACGTTAAATAACGCCAGCGCGCGCATGCCGATCCACGTAATCTGGCCCAGGACAAGATGCATCCAGCCCAGGGTCTGCCCCGTTATTGACGCCCCGCACGGCCGAAGGGAGGCCGTCAATGCGTGCGTCTGGCCGCGGTGAATACCGAAGTGACGCTCAGGCAGATTGAGCTGTTTCTGGCGTTAGGCGGGGGTTGGCAGGAGGGGCATGCGAGCGCTCAGCAATGACGCCACATTGAATCGCCAAGGCGCTGAGGGTTAGGCTACGGGCACAGCAGCAACAGCCGGCAACCACAGGCCAGCAAAAAGGAGCGTTAAACAATGGATGTGCCCTGCTCTTCCCTCGACGAAGTGCGCCAACGGATCGATGAGATCGACCGCAGGCTCGTATCCTTGCTCGCCAAGCGCGGCAACCTGGTCACCCAGGCCGCCAGCTTCAAGAAAACCACCGATGATGTAAAAGCGCCTGCACGGGTCGAGCAGGTTATCGCCAAGGTCCGCGCCATCGCCAGCGAAACTGGCGCCTCACCAGAGGTAGTGGAACAGGTATACCGGGCGATGATTGCAGCGTTTATCGCGGAAGAACTGTCCACGCACGCGCAACTGACGAACGCGCCGTCCGGTAGCTGAAGGCCGCGTAGGGCCAGCCCAGTGCCCCGCTGCAGCAGGCCGCGACCTAGCGCTGACTCAGCGTTGCCACCGACACGCCGGAGGCAACAAAGGTCAGCCCTGCCCCCACATTCAAGCCGTTCACCAGCCGCGGCCGGTTGAGCAAAAAGCGCGAGAGCGCAGTGGCAAAAATGCCCATCAAGGCAAACCCCAGCGCCGTCAGCACCGCAAACCACACCCCGTACACCACCATCTGCACAGTGACCGACCCGCGCGCCGGGTCAACAAACTGAGGGATAAAGGCCAGCACGAACAACCCCGGCTTCGGGTTGAGTGCCGCAGAGAGAAACCCGGTCAAAAAGATGCTCGGCAATGACTGCCGAGACGCCGCCTGCAAGTTGAACAAACTGCGCGAGCGCAACACCTTGATGCCCAACCACAGCAGATAGGCCGCACCAATCAGCTTCACCACCCAAAAGGCAACCGCCGAGGTTTGCATCAGCAACGTCAGCCCCAACGATGCCGCCGCCACGTGAAACAAAATCCCCGCACCCGACGCCACGCCAGACAAAGCCGCAGCCAGCTTGCCCTGGCTAAGCCCCCGCCCAATCGCCAGCAAATTATCCGGCCCCGGCGCCAGCACTAGCAGAACGCAGGCAGCGGTATAGGCAAACCACACACTGATGGGAAACACGGTAGGCTCTCTCGTTGGGATGGGTTAGGTGTCATGCTGACGGTGTGGCGATAGGATGGCAAGTTGGGCATCACTCTAGTGAGTGGCGGCTATCCGGCCCAGAACGGTCATTGATTTCTATAAAACCAGGGGCGACTCGCTACAACCCAACCTGTTATTGTCAAATCATCAGATAAAAGAGTGTTAGAAAAATGGATTTCATTACCACAGGGGTCATCGCAAGTACTGTTTACGATCTGCTGAAGAGCGGCCTGAAGCTCAGCGCTAGTGCGCTGAAGGAGCGCCTAGGCCAGTGGATCACGGATGACATAGTCGCCGAAGCAGTTGCTGGGGAGCTTTCTAAGCTAGACCTTCACGATGGACTGAGTGAAAAAGCGATCTCCCGGCAACTTGATCAATCTCAGACTATTTCCACGCTCATTCACAGTATTAACGCTGCGGCGGCTCTGGTTGCGCCGTCAACCATAAAAACAGTGAATCAAAAGCACAGCGGCAGTGGCGACAACGTTGGCGGCAACAAAATAGTTAACTGAGCTGCGAGGATTAGGCTAGTGACCTCTCTTGAACAACACCACAGCGGAGATGGAGACAACATTGGCCGCGATAAGATTATCAATGAGATCAAGTCGCTTGCACCGTCAGACCTCGTCGCTCCCATGGATTTGGTGTTTGAAAGCCTTCGCCGGAAGAATAAGTCGACAGCAAAAACCCAGCTAGCGGTGCTAAAGGCGATCGCACAACGCGATCCCGAATCCGCTGCGTTAGTTGAGGTGATTTCTATATACGGCGGGCTCGTCGAAGCTCAAGATCAGGCGGTTGCTTGGACAGCCGTTGCAAGGATCGTTTCTCGCACTACAAACCCTATCATCAGGGATGTTTGCCAAGCTGCTCTGTTGCAGTTGTCCTACAAGAGCACTCGTGCTGAAGAGGCGATAGACCTTTACTTGAGCGAAGATTTACCAGGCGATTATTCTCGGGAATCCTATCTACGTTATTACGCAAACGAAGATCAATTACGGGCTGCTGTAAAAAGTTTTCCCTCAGAAGGAGTGCTGACAGGTGCTGTCGAAGGGGCTTTTCGGCTGCATGCAGAAAATATGGCAGTAGAGCTGGCAACTCGCTTGAATTCGCACTATTCCTCCTACAATGCCAGGGTCCTGTTGGCAGTAGCTACAGGCGTTGCGCTCAATCCAGACTTTGGTGGGAAACACTTCTGGCTGCAACCGCCAGAGGTGAAAGAGCGGATCGACAGACTCCGAGATATGGCCATTCAACTTCTTGAAGAATCGAGCACCGACGGGCGCACTCATGATATCTGCTGCTCAATTCTCAAGATATATGAATACCAATCCACCGAGCTGCTAGAGGCGTTGAAAAAGCATGTTCAACATTTAGACTCGACCAAGTCTGACGTGATTGCTAGGTGCAAAGCGTTAGCCGGTGACGATACTTGCCTCCCGAAGGCTGAGAGCGAATTTAAATCAGCTTTTGAAGATCCGCAAAAACGGCGGGAATGGTGCCGACGATTTCTTGAAAGCTTTACGCACCAGTTGGAAGACGTTAGCCCCTTTCTCAACCTGGCCAATCCAGCCGAACTGGCTGAATGGCTGGGTCGTGAGCAGATTTTAACCGGGGCCTCCGAAATGGAAGAGGCTTACATCAGGTTGGTTGCGGAGGTTTTCCGTCTTTCGGGGCAAAAAGACAACCCGGCTGATCGCCTTGAACTAAGTGAGCACGTGGATCAATTCATCAGCGAGTGGGGAAGTGCACTCCACACCATCGCACCAACCGGTCTCTATGAAATTGCTGGGAAGCTGTCTGCGCTAAATTTGCCACACATGGCGCTCAAGCTCATGACACCCGTAATGCCTAGCCACGAGCTGTGGCCTTCGCCCTATGTTTTGGCTTACTTAAGTTGTCTACAGGGTGCCGGACAGAACAAGACTTTTGAAGAACTCGTCGGTCGGGTACAAGGCGCCAATCAATCGGCAACGCTGCTGAGTTTCCAGTCGGTGCACGCTGAGCGGAGCGGCGATAATGACTTAGCGATCAAGCTAAGTGAGTCTACGATAAAGCTTGCCCCTGAGCGACCCGATGTCTGGCGCCGACACTGCTATCTCCTCAACCGCTATCGTAACTTGGAAGAGCAACGGTTATTCCATGAGCTAATTCCGGACTCGGTATTGATGCCCCCCTCACACGAAGTGAAGAGCATCCTTTTTTTCCTGGCACTCGCTGGTAGCTTTCAACGAGCAGAATCTCAGTGGGTAAAATGGATGCTTGAAGATCCACGCAGCCATGCAGTGGATCTCGTCAACTTCCATTTTGGCCTGACCCTCCGTAAGAGTGAGCCGCTGCAGGTTTCTGCTTCGGTAGCGGGGTGCCTGACTGCTGTTAGGTATACCCATGAAGGTGAAACCTTGGTTCGGCTGATTGTTGATGATGAAATAGAGGGTAGTGAATACGCTCTGAAGGCGTCGACTCGGGTAGGGCAGTTGTTACAGAAGCTGGCTCTTGGTGATAGCGAAAACTTGAGCATGACCACCTACAGGGTAGAAGAGCGTCTTCCACCCTATGTGGGATGTCTCCGGATTGCCTTAGCATTACGTCAGGCTCAGAACGACGGCAGTGATTGCTTCGTGATGATGCACATGCCGACTGACCCGGCGGAATTCATCCCCTACTTAGAAGAAAAAATGGCGCAGGGGTCGGAGAGTCGCGTGAATCTGCACACGGCGAAAGAAATTCCGTTATATCTTCGGGGGCACGCACTTTACCCGTCCGACGCCTTAAAGGCGGCTATGAACTGCTGGACTGACTACCGATTGCCAACGTCTTCACTATGCGATACAGGAGATAGCGAGCCGGCAGTAGCAGTGCTCGATGCCTACACTATTAGTTATCTAGTGATTACTAACAATGTTGAAAACTTACTAAATACGGGCATTTCTCTCGTGGTCCCTCGGACAACGAAAGAGGCACTTAAGGCGTTCCTGATAGAGATATCTGACGAGAATTTTATGCACTTGGGCGTTACGGAGAGCGGAAAGCTTCACCGAACAACAGCGTCGGACATACGTGCGCGAGACGCCCACGTTCTTGAAAACCTACGCCTGATTTTAGACAAGGTTACCGTTGTCCAGCCTGTAATGCATGATGCGGAACTGGACGCGTTTACGCTCAAAGATCTTGTCGACGCTACAGTTTATGACGCGATGCAGCTCTCAATAGCCAACAGAATCCCATGGTTTTGTATGGATGGGAATTTTTGCGCGCTTCACAATGTGAAAGGTCATCCTTTAGTGAATGCCCACGCGGTTTTACTTAGAGCAATGGCAAGCTCACCGTTTGATTTCGAGCAAAGGCGTCATGCGTTATTACTTTACGCTCTAGGCACGCTTCCACTGCCGCTGAGGTTCCAAGACATATATGACGTGGCTAGCACCCAGAGCAATCTTGCTGGTTTCATCCTTTCCAAGATCATTCAGACTCATGGGCGTGAGATCTTTGCCGCTGAAGGGCGCCCGGAAATATTGTTAAACTCAATTTTTCTACACCTTGACTGCTTATATGGTAGCGAAGCTCTGGCCGCCCGCTCAAGGTACAGCCCTTGGATGAACTACTCTTCCCATGTGTTCAATCACGGTTTAAGCCTTTACCTAGCATTGTCCGGTCCCGGCAGCTCTGAGTTTAGGTTGGCTGCAGCGTTGCACCATATGGTTCAACTGAGCATCAACCAGCAATCGTTTCTGGAAAGTCTAATACACAGATTTATGGATTTTGCTCATGGGCACTTCATGAGCTGGGAAGCAATCAAGCAAAACTACTTGGCCATCGCACAGGCCAGACAGCCCCAAGTGCTGCCCCTACATGGCAACAGCGCCGGACCGGAGGGAGAGCAAGGGGCTCGAGAGGAAACCTGAAAAACTAAGCTTCAGACCAGACCTGTCTGGGCCATAACGAATTGCGCTTAATATCAGGCACTAGGCAGCTTCTGGCCGATAGCCGCTCCCTCTAATCTCTAAAGAAAAGCCGGGCAACCGCCCGGCTCGATGATCACCAATCCCCCCCTCAAAACTGATACTCAAGCGTGCCCATCAATGTCCGGCCCCGGCTCAGGGTAAAGGCGTAGACGTCGCCCATGGGCACCAGGTAGGCGCGGTCGAAGGCGTTTTCCAGGGAGAGGCTGACGCGGGTGTTGAGCGTGGCCTGGTAGCCGGCGAAGAAGTCGTAGGCGACGTAGGACGCCCAGTCTGCGGGGTAGATGGCTTCCAGGTCGCGCTCGGCGTAGGACTCGGTGTAGCCCTCGCTAAAGCGGATGCGGGTGCCGACATCCAGGGTGCGGTTGAGCAGGCGGGTGCCGAGCACCAGTGCGCCGCGATCCATTGGCATATGCTCGGCGCTGCCCATAACGCCACCACAGCTGATGAGGGCGTTGGCGGCGTCATCGGGGATGGAGGTAATGCCAACGCCCGGTACAAAGCCGTAGCGCTCTGCCCCGCCCAGATAGGCGTTGCGGGAGCAGAACTCGTTCTTGCCGATCATGTGGGTGTAGGTAAAGTCGGCGTAGACGGTGCCGCTGTCATAGCTGGCCTGATATTCCACGCCGCGAAATCGCGTGGAGGTAACGTCGTTGACGTGCGCGACAGTGCCGAGCGTGGGGCCAGTGCCAAAACCCGGAATCTGCCGATTGATCGCCATGTAGGTGAAGTCGTCAATGCGGGTGTCAAAGTACGACACCTTGATGCCCAGCGTGTCGTTATCGGTAAACAGCCCCTGACGGAAGATATTGGCCCCCACCTCCCACGCGCTGGAGCGCTCGGGCTTGAGGTATGGATTGGGATACATCCACTCGCCACCACCGCCGTGCGGGCGGCCGTAGATCAGCGTTTCGGTCACTGCTGGCGGGCGCCAGCCCTTGCCGTAACTGGCAAACAGTTGCAGCCAGTCCAGCCCTGGTTTGACTGCGAGTCCAAAGGTGGGCGAGAAGCGCCCTTCTTCGGTATCAACATCAAAGAGCAATGCTTCCTGGGTAAAGCTGGCAGGCGGTGTAAAGCGGCGGATGGTCATGCCGGTTTCGCCTTTGAGCCAGTAATGGTCGTAGCGCAGGCCCGCGCTGGCGGTCAGCCAGTCGCTGTGTTCAAAGGTCAGCTCGGCAAACAGGCTGCCCATGGTGCGCTCACCTGCCGGGGTCATGCCTTCAACATAAGGAAAGGTGACGGCGGTGCTTTCCACCGGCTGGTCGGAGTCTGGGGTGACCTTGTCCTGAAAGGCTTCCAAGCCGTAGCGCAGGTCGATGCTGCCCCGCTGGCCGATGTTGAACGCCGAAGTGTTCTGCGCCTGCAGGCCATAGGTTCGGGTGTGGTATTCAATCTGATACGCCGGTGAGCTGCCGCGCGCCAGGTTGTTCTGCTCATTGCGGGTATCCACCACATACAGCTTGCCCTGCAGGTCGATCAGCGGGTTGGCCGGGTTGTAGCTGTAATCCAGCGCGAGGTTCTGCGAGGTGATGTCGCTGCTGCCGAGCTTGTCCCACAGGGCATCGTCGGTCACGCTCATGAGGTTGGCGTCGTCGTACGATACTTCGGTGCGCAGATAGCTCAGTTGCAGACGTTGTTCGGGGCTGAGGTTCAGGCCCAGCTTGCTGAGGTAGGTGCGGGTTTCGCTGGCTGAGAAGTCGACCGTGCTGTTCTTCAGGCGGTCGGTCGCATCGTTCGCGGTGCCCGCCAGCGTGCGGATTTCGCCGATGTCGCCATTGCTGCCCGGCTCGTAGTTACCCAGGTTACGCTCACTGCCAGCGAGCAACAGATCCCAGCGCTCATTACCCAGGGCAAAAATGCCGCTGCCAATAAAGTGGGTGCCGTTACCCAGGCCGCCGAGGCCGGTGGTGCCACGCAGCCGGCCACCCATCTCCTTGCCGTCGGCCAGATAGTCGCGGGCATCCACGGTACGAAACTCCGCCACACCGCCAATCACGCCTGCGCCGCCCATGCCGGAGGTCGCGCCCTTGCTGACTTCGACACCCGACAGCAGCTCGGAATCGATATACAAAGTACCGTTGCGCTGCTGGTGGCCGCTCTGCTGGTAGTTTTGCCGCATGCCATCGATGTTCATGTTGACCCGGCCGTAATCCTGCAAGCCGCGCACGTTGACCGAGAGCCCCGGGTCCTGCTGGCTGACAGCGGTATACACACCGGCCGACTGCTCCAGCATATCGGCCGCGTGCTTGGGCGGTGTGCGGTCTAGCTGAGCGCGGTCGATCACCGAGACCGAGCTGGGCTCCAGATACACTTGCTGCCGCTGGGTCAGCTCATGACCTTCGACCATGATGGCCGGTAGCTGCAGCGCGTCGTCGGCCGCCTCGGCCCGGCGCGTGAGGGTTACCTGATTGATGCCGTCGAAGCGAAAGTCCACTGGCGCACCGCCGATCAGCTGCTGCAGAGCCTCGCGCGCGGTCAGTTGCCCGGCGACCGCAGTGGCGGTCAGGTCTTGCAGCCGTGCACTGTCAAACAGCACCTGCACCCCGGCCTGTTCGGCATAGGCCAATACCGCACGTTCCAACGGCTGGGCAGGAATATCAAAACGCAGCAGCTGCGCCTGGGCCTGACCGGCAGGGGCAGGTTCCACTGCCTGGGCTTGGGCGCTGCCCAGCGCCAGCGCCACAGCGAGGGCGACACCGTTGAGCAGCGGGAATGGGGTGGATGTAGGCGCTACAGCAGAACGACAAAAACGCATGACTGACTCCGGCAGATTGTTGTTAATGCAAATCACTACCAACAAGACGCGTCACCGGTAGAAAGTCAGTAACTCTTTTTCAAAAAAAGTCGTTTTTGCACTCGGGAGCATTGGAGTGGCACAGCGCCATGAACTAATAAACCAGCGTCACACCCAGCATCTGCAGCTGCCGCAGGTCCATTTCGCGGGTCAGCGTACTCAGGGCGTTATCCAGATCATCCAGCCGGATGACACCGCTGACCTCGCGTTGGCCCAGGGCCTGGTCAGCGATCAGAATATGCCCGGCACGGTAGTGGTTCAGCTGGGCGACGGCCTGGGCCAGGGGGGTGCGATCAAACACCAGCAGGCCGCGCTGCCAGCTGGTCAGGCGCGGCAAGTCGAGCGCCAGTGGGCTGAGACCCTGCGCGTCGTAGCGCAGACTTTCGCCCTCTGCCAGCTGCCACTGGTGGCCGCCAGAGGACACCTCTACGCTGTGCTCCAGCACACCGACCAGAGCGGCGCCGTCGTCTTGTCGCTGCACCACAAAGCGGGTGCCCAAAGCGCGGGTGGTGCCGCCGTCCGCCGCGACAACAAAGGGCCGATCAGCCTGCGCGGCAACCTGAAAGATGGCTGCGCCGGCCAGCAGCTCCACCTGCCGCTGGGCACTGGAGTAGTTCACGCGGATGGCGCTGGCGCTATCGAGCAGTACCTCGCTGCCATCAGCCAGCGTCAGACTGCGCACCTCACCTGCAGCGGTATGGTGGTCGGCGATCAGCGGCAGCATGATGCGCTGCTGCTGGCTCCAGCCCAACCCGCCGAGCATGGCAAATACGCAGGCGGCGGCGCCCCAGCGACGGACCCGCGAGCGCCGCCGCGCAGGGCGTTGGCGCTGTGCAGCACTGCGCTGACGCCGAGGCTGCAACGGCGACGCCGGTGCCTGCGCCAACGCGGCCCAGGTATCGCGGGCAAAAGTCAGCGCCTGCGCATGACGCGGGTCAGCCTCCAGCCAAAGCGCCAGCGCAGCCTCCTGCTCGGCCGCCAGCGGGCCGTCGCTCAGCAGCACGGCCCATTCAGCGGCCTGTTCGCGGATCTCTCGCGGAGTGGAATGCTGGCTAGTCACGCGCGCTCTCTGTGGTTCGGGTGTGGTTCCGGGATCAAGGGGCATACCGTGTAAAGACGTTCGATCAGCAGGAAGTCGGTAATCGCGCCAGTCATTGCTCGCTTTCTCCCTGCAGATGCGCCATGACATGCGCCAGCGCCTTGGCCAGATGTTTTTGCACCGAGCTGTCAGAAATACCCAGTTCGCGGGCCACTTCGGCGTGAGTCAGCCCTTCGATACGGTTGAGATGGAATATCTCCTGAGTGCGCTTGGGCAACTGGGCCATCACCTGCTGCAAGGCCTCTACCCCTTCCCGGGCGGCGGCAATCTCCTCCACCGAGGTGCCGGCATCGACAATCTCGGCCAACTGTTCATCGGCCAGCAGGTCGGTCTTGCGGCGCAGTTGCTGACGCTGGTGGTCAATCAGCAGATTACGAGCGGCACGGTAGAGGTAGGCAGGCGAGTTGTCGATACGCCCGTCCTCGCCCTGCTCGGCCAGGCGCAGAAAGCTCTCTTGGGTCAGGTCCGCTGCCAACTGTGAATCATTGCTTCGGCGCAGCAGAAAGCTCTGCACGGCGGATGCATGCTTCAGAAACAGGCCCTTGATATCCAGATCCGACAATCGCAGCCCCCTGAGTTCGGGCGATGGAAGGCCGCATCATATTTTTAATGAGATATATTTTCAATTGGGAATGTATAGCAATATTGCATGGCGCCCGGCCAGCGGCTCAGACGCCATACCAGAGACCGCGCCGCGTGGATGCGACAGCGCGGATCAGCAGGAGGGATTACTGAGCAGCCGACTTGTTCTGCAGCTTCGCCACTGCCTCGTCCTGAATCTGCTGGATACGCGGACCGACACTGGCCATACGCTGCTGCATGACACCCATGGTGTTCTGCATGATCAGCGGCATCTTGGCGATCACCGCCTTGCCTGCATCGGAGCGGTAGAACTCGAGCATGGCGTCCACTTCAGATTGTGACAGCGAGCGCTGGTAAACATCAATGAACAGCGGCTCCATGGCGTCCCAACCTAGCGCCTCATCCAGCACCGCGATCATGTCGGTGCGCATCTCATCGAGCACCTTACGGTCCTCGGCCGAGATTTCCTTGCCCTGCATGGTTTGCTCCATGGTGGCGCGCATCATCTGATCGGCCTGGGCCATGGCGCCTTCCATCAGCTCACGGGTCTCGGTGATGGTCATCAGTTCACGAATGGATTCGTCGCTGGGTGGATTCGCCATGGCGATCGGCGCGATCAGGGCAAAGGTAAGCGCGAGCAGTGTCTTTTTCACAGTGTGTCCTTACTTAGGGGGTGTATTGACTGACGGGCAACAGCTTAGCGCACCGACGGTGTTATGACTGCGCCTGATGCCGCACTTTTGACAAAAGCGCTCATGCCTCGGCGGCGCCTGCGCCAACGATCTCCCAGCCCAGCTCGCCTCGGGTAATGGAAAGCAGCTGCTCCTGCAGCGCCTCCACTGCGCTTGCAGGCAGGCTGATCTGCAAGCGCACGGCTTGCCCATGGCTGACCTCAAGCAGCTCGCCGCCCAGCTCGGCAATCAGGTTGCGGGCGACACCTTCATGGGCATAGGCCAGCTCGCAGTTCAGGGTCTGAACAGGAATGTGCTCGATTTTTTCCGCCTGCAGCAGCGCCTGTGCTACCGCATCGGTATAGGCTCGTACCAGCCCGCCAGCACCCAGCTTGACGCCGCCGAAGTAGCGCACCACGGTGGCGAGCACGCCGTCGAGCTGCTGATGACGCAACACGTCGAGCATCGGCCGCCCTGCGGTGCCCGAGGGCTCGCCATCATCCACCGCCGCGCTATGCCCGCCCGCCAACAGCGCCCAGCAGACATGGGCACAGCCCGGATGCTCTGCGCGCAACTCGTTCACCCGCGCCTGTGCGGCGGCGCGATCGGTGCAGGGTTCGACGCAGGCAAGGAAGCGGCTTTTACGGATTTCCAGCGTGTGGGAGACGAGCTGAGCAAGACTGTACATGGCGCTAGGATAACCCGGCAGCAGCAGCCTAGTCAGTGCCTGGCAACAAACATGCATGCACAACTGGCGTGGACAGGCCTGCTGCTTGCTCTGCCCTACCGCCCCCTGCCTGTTGATGGCTTGCCGCGCGTCGCTCGATTGGGTTTGCTACCCCGGGTGACAACCCCAGAAGCTTTGTCGCTTGCTTTGTGGTTGGGGGGTGGCTCTGCCAGATGCGGTTGCCGGATTGATGCCATGCCAGTCTGTCCGGGCGCTGCCGCTTTCATCAGGCCCAAACGCAGACCAAATTTGCGCAGGACAGAGTCGAGGGTGCCGAGGGTCGGATTACCCTTATCTGTTTCCAACTGGTACAAGGCTCGAGTAGACATGCCGCACATCTTGGCGAAAGTTTCCTGATCAAAACCTGTAATCTCCAGGCGCAGCCTGCGGATCGCTACCCCAAGGGTAATGACGCCATCAGCGTGCTGCTGCATGATCTCTTCAATCAGTTGCTTGCGCTGCTCTCCCGTCGAGGTATTCATATCAGCTCCCATTGCCGCAGATGCTTGTCCAGATCATTCACTGGCAACGCTGCGTTCTGGCGAATATCCAGCGGCATGTTTACGAGTAAGTCAGGTAGCGCTTTGAACTCTTTAGCTGCGTCACGTACACGCTGATAAAGGTCCTCGGGGGCATACCATTGCTGGAAGCAGGCGCAGTTTTTACGCCAGTCAGGAGCGCCTTTGCTTTCGGCCTCCCATTTTGTCGCCCGGGTTACGCCCTCTGCGTCCAGGATCATTGGCGCTAGGTCATAGATGGGAGCCAGCTCAAATCTTTCGCTGTGACGAAATACCGCGATATTGCGACCGTGGTTGTCGCTGTTGCCCAATATCCGGTTAAGCAAGTCACGGCGGATGTACTCAAAGATCAGATCCGGCACCTCAGCCTCTTGCCCACCGATGCACCAAAGCTCAATCAGCCGCGCCAGCACAGCCTCGTGCTTTAGTCTGGAACCCGGTTCGGTGTTGCCCAACAACGAGTAGACCGATTCCACCGCGATGCGCTCTACGCCCTCACCCTGCACAACGCGGTCAAAACGCGGCATCCAGAGGCTCGGCTTGTCCGCCTCTTCCAAGCTAAGACCGGCCGTAGGGACGGTGTTCAAACCCAGATCTGCTACGGCGTTGTAGTAATGGTATTCGGCGCGGAGAATATTCTTGTCGTTATCAGTCACATTGTTGCGCGCAAACTTGACCAGCCAATGTGCCTGCACGAGTCTGTCATCCAGCATCGCGTCGGCGTAAAACTGGCCGTCACGGCTCTCTGCCAGCAATAACTTGGGCGCTTCACCCTGCGCTCCGGTCGCCCCGCCCAACGCTGCGCCCGCTTCGTAGGCATACTCGAGAAAGTCGTTGGTACGCTCAACAATATGCTGACGAGCAAAGGCCTCAGCGCCCGTATCCTCCAATGCCTCAGCAGACTCCTTTACCCTCAGGTTTCCGATAGCCGAGGGCGTACACCGACCAAGCAGAAACCAATCAGTATCGACGCCGTCGGGCTTTTCATCATGAAAACGCTTGAGCAAAGACCTTCTAGCGTGGCCAGCCGGAATGATGTCGTAAACAAACGCAGGGAAGCCTTTGCTGTCCACCGGACTCCAGCTGACAGGCAAGTTAACGCTAACGGCATATTCAAAGATGCTATCGATCGCCTCAACAAACTCTCCCAAATAGGTGGTTTTGTAGGAGGCGGTCATGCGTGCATCCGCAACAGAACCCGGATTAGACGGGCTCAATTCCAAGGCATCGTGCCATTGGCCGCTGGCATGGGTTTGTATCGTCAGGGCTGGGTACATTACGGCAACCACAATCGGAATTAAGATGTTGAAAGACTATGCCATAACCAGAAAACCAGCAATATAAGTCTTATAAAATGCGTAAAATCGCTAAAACCAGCACTTTAATGCTGACTTAAACTGGCAAGGTGCTCCTGCGCCCACAAAAAAGCCGGACACCAGGCCCGGCTTTTCGTCACACCTGCGGGATCAGAAACAATCCAGCGGCATGTCCAGCGTGGTGCAATCGGCGCTGCGCAGCACCTCTGCCAGCGCCAGCGGCTTGGGCAGTTCGTAGCGCAGGAAGTAGTCGCAGGCGTTGAGCTTGCCCTGGTAGAAGCTCGCCGGGCGCTCGCCGCCGTTCTGCAGGCCACGCAGGGCAGCCTGGGCCTGGCGCAGCCAGAGCCAGCCAACGACCAGATGGCCGAAGCACTCCATGTACAGGTAGGCGTTGGCCAGGGCGCGATCCGGGTCGCTCTTCTTCATCGCCTGCAGCGCGTCGGTGATGCCTTCGACGGTGTTGAGCGCGGTGCTCAGCAGCTCGGCATTGGCTTTCAGCTCGGCGACGCTTGCGCACTCGTCCAGCGTGGCGCGGATGCGGGTCAGCAGGCTTTGGTAGAAACGGCCACCGGCCATGCTCACCTTGCGGCCCAGCAGATCCTGCCCCTGAATACCGTGGGTACCTTCGTGGATCGGGTTCAGGCGATTGTCGCGGTAGAACTGCTCGACCGGGTATTCGCGGGTGTAGCCGTAGCCACCGTGCACCTGAATCGCCAGGCTGTTGGCTTCCAGACAGAACTGTGACGGCCAGGATTTGACGATCGGTGTGAGCAGGTCGAGCAGGCCAGCGGCCTCTTCGCGCGCGGCCGCATCCGGTGCGTGCTTCTTCTCGTCGACCAGGGTCGAGGAGAACAGGCACAGCGACAGACCACCCTCAACGAAGGCTTTCTGCGCCAGCAGCAGACGACGAATGTCGGCGTGCTGCACCAGCGGGATCATCGGGGTTGCCGGATCACGCTCGGCCAGACCACGGCCCTGGGTACGCTCACGGGCGTACTCCAGCGCGTGCAGGTAACCGGTGTAGCCCAGCATGACCGAACCCAGACCCACGCCGATGCGCGCCTCGTTCATCATGTGGAACATGCCGGCCAGGCCGTTGTGCGGCTCGCCGACCAGATAGCCGACCGCCCCGCCCTTCTCACCGAAGTTGAGCATGGTGGAGGTAGTGCCGCGGTAACCCATCTTGTGGATCAGACCCGCCAGTTGAACGTCGTTGCGCTCGCCGAGGCTGCCGTCGTCGTTGACCAGGAACTTGGGCACGATAAACAGCGAGATGCCCTTGGCACCCGGCGGTGCGTCGGGCAGCTTGGCCAGCACCAGGTGCACGATGTTCTCGCTCAGCTCGTGATCACCAGCGGAGATAAAGATCTTGTTGCCACTGATGCGGTAGGTGCCGTCGTCCTGCGGAATCGCGCGGGATTTGATGTCGCCCAGCGAGGAGCCGGCGTGCGGCTCGGTCAGGCACATGGTGCCGAAGAAGCGGCCGGCCATCATCGGTTCGGCGTAACGCTGTTTCTGCTCGTCGGTGCCGTGGGCCATGATCAGGTTGCAGGCGGCGATGGTCAGACCGGCGTAGGCCTGGGTGCTGACGTTGGCGCCCTTGATCAGGCCGATACAGGTCTGGGCAACGGCTGCCGGCAGCTGCATGCCGCCGCGTTCGTAATCCTGCGAGGCCGCCATCAGGCCGGTGTCACGCAGCACGGCCAGCGCCTCGGAGACTTCCGGACGAATCACGACTTTGCCGTTCTCGAAGCGCGGCTCGTCTTCATCGCACAGGCGGTTGTGCGGTGCGAAGGTTTCGCTCGCGACCTTCAGCGCCAGCTCGATGGCAGCGTCAAAGGTATCGCGGCTGTGGTCTTCGTAACGCGGAAATTGGGTAAAACGCTCGATATCCAGCATTTCATAGAGCAGAAATGCCAGATCGTCGGTATTGATGATTTTTTGGGACACGGAAAATTCCTCTGGAATTTCTAGCTACAAGCGCCAAGCCTCAAGCAACAAGCCAAGCCCGAAAAGCGAAACCCGAGCATGGCCCGGGTTTGCTTGCAGCTTACGGCTTGCAGCTTGCGGCAGGGATCAGACGATCTCGAACAGACCGGCTGCGCCCTGGCCACCGCCGATGCACATGGTGACAACCACGTACTTGACGCCGCGGCGCTTGCCTTCGATCAGCGCGTGACCAGTCAGACGGGAACCGGTTACACCGTAGGGGTGGCCGATGGCGATGGAGCCGCCGTTGACGTTCAGGTTCTCGGCCGGGATGCCCAGCTTGTCACGGCAGTAGACAACCTGGGAAGCAAAGGCTTCGTTCAGTTCCCACAGGCCGATGTCGTCCATCTTCAGGCCGTTACGCTCCAGCAGACGCGGAATGGCGAAGACCGGGCCGATGCCCATTTCGTCAGGCTCGCAACCGGCAACAGCAAAGCCACGGAAGATACCCATCGGCTCAACGTTCAGCTGCTCGGCCACCTTGCTGTTCATCACGGTGCAAACGGATGCGCCGTCAGACAGCTGACTGGCGTTACCGGCGGTGACGAAGTTGCCTGGGCCACGAACCGCCTGCAGAGCGGACAGTGCTTCCAGAGTGGTGCTCGGACGGTTGCACTCGTCGCGATCCAGTACCACTTCCTGATCGGAGACTTCGCCGGTTTCCTTGTTCTGGACCTTCATGATGGTCTTGAACGGAACGATTTCGTCGGCGAACTTGCCGCTCTGCTGACCGGCAGCAACGCGCTGCTGGCTCAGCAGGGAGTACTCGTCCTGCGCTTCGCGGCTGACATTGTAGCGCTGGGCTACGATGTCGGCCGTTTCGATCATGGACAGGTACAGCTCCGGCTTGTTCTTCATGATCCACTCGTTGGTGCCGTGGAACATGTTGATCTTGTCGTTCTGACACAGGCTGATGGACTCAACGCCACCGGCAACGATAGCCGGGATCTTTTCGCTGACAACGCGCTGGGCAGCGATGGCGATGGACTGCAGGCCGGAGCTGCAGAAACGGTTCAGCGACATGCCCGCGGTGGTAACCGGCAGACCGCCACGGATAGCAGCCAGACGCGCCATGTTCTTGCCCTGGGCACCTTCGTGGAAGGTTGCGCCGAGGATCACGTCTTCAACCAGCGCCGGGTCGATACCTGCGCGCTTGACCGCTTCTTCGATGACGAAGCCGGCCATGTCAACACTATGGGTGTTGTTCAGTGCGCCGCGATAGGATTTGCCCAGGCCGGTACGGGCCGTAGATACGATAACTGCGTCTGTCATGTGTTTTGCTCCTGTTGTAATTCAAGTCATCAGCCTGCAGCCAAGGTTGTCCTCAGCCCGGCTGGCCCTGCTGTTCACCCCAGCGTGTCAGCGTGTCCCGTGCCTCTCGGTAGGGTTTGAGGCCCATGGCGAGAAGGATGATAGAGCCCACGGTTATCACGCTGGCAACGATGAATATGGAATACCGCACCGCCATGTCGTCCTGGAACACATAGTCGGTAAACAGGGCAACGGCGGTCGGGCCGATACCCAGGCCAATCAGGGTGATGGTGAACAGGTAAATCGCCGATGCCTGTCCGCGCATGGCGTTGGGCATGATCTCCTGAATGGCCGCCGGAGCAACGCCAAAGGGCATTGCCACGGTAAAGACGTTAAAGAACATGATGGTCCACAGCAGCGGCATGTTGTCGACCAGGTAGACCACGTTGCACAGCAGGGTCAGGATAGCCGACAGCAGGCCGACCCGCATGTTGGCATCCAGACAGCCACGATGCGCCAGATAATCCGCCAGGCGCCCGCCAAATACGATCCCCAGCGAGCCGGCCACCATCACCAGCGAGCCGTAATAAATGCCCACCTCACCCGCTGTCAGCCCGTGGTTGCGGATGAAGAAGGTCGGAATCCACGCCGACGCCCCATAAGACGCAAACGACAGGCAGGCAAAGCCGAAGTTGTGACACAGCACCGCCTTGCGGATGCCCACCAGGTATTTCGCGACATCTTTGAGCGGCACGGCAACACCTGCACCAATACCTTTGCGCGTCGGCTCCTTGATCGCCAGCAGCACCAGGCAGAACATCAGGCCAGCCGCGCCCAGCACCAGGAAGATCAACTGCCAGGGGCGCACCTCACCAAAGACCGGCAACACCATGGCACCACGCGCATTTGCCCAGGTAACAACGATACCGCCCAGCAGAAACGCGGCACCGGCCCCCAGATAAATGCCCATCGCGTACACGCTGATCGCGGTGGCCCGACGGTTGGGTGCAAAGCTGTCTGCGATCAATGAATAGGCCGCCGGCGACAACGCCGCCTCACCGGCACCCACGCCGATACGGCCGATAATAAAATGCCAGTACTGCTGCGCCAGGCCGCAAAAAGCGGTCATCAGACTCCATACCGCAACGCCCCCGGCAATCAGGCCGCGACGGCTCTTGGAGTCGGCGATCCGGCCCAGCGGAATCCCGGCGACGGTGTAAAAAATCGCGAAAGACAACCCCATCAACAGGCTCATCTCGGTGTCACTGATCTGCAGGTCGCGGCGAATCGGCTCCACCAGCAGGTTCAGAATCTGTCTGTCGACAAAAGACAGAACATAGGCAATCAGCAGAATACCGACAGTCAGCCAAGCCCGCTTGGGCGACGGATAGCTATTATTCTCGTCCACGCTATGCTCCATTTTTTGTAGTTAAAATTATCAGCTGTTTGAGACTATCAGGTTCGCACAGCGAAAGTCGATTTCGAAATAAACTGATCAGTCACTTCAATGCGTACCTATCACCGAGGGCTATGAACCGCTCAACCTCTTTCCACAACCCGCCAGCCAGAAGGCCTGAATGATGACCGCGCCACTGATTATGGTCGGTGCCGGCCATGCGCATCTGGTCACCCTGCGCGACTGGATAAAGCAGGGCTACCGCGCCCCCGCCGGCAGCCTGCTGGTCACGCCGGAGCCTGACGCCTGGTACTCAGGCATGATGCCCGGGCTGCTGGCCGGCCGCTGGCAGGCCGAGCAATGCCGCGCCGCGCTGGCACCGCTGTGCCGGGCCGCCGGTATCTCGTTGCAGCTTGATCGTCTGAGCACACTGGATGCCGAGCGCAGCACGCTGCAACTGGCCAGCGGAGCCCAGCTCACGGGTCAGGTGATTTCCTTGGATTGCGGCGCCGGCAATCCAGCCCCTGCAAACAGCGACGGCAGCGTAGAGCTGATCGGCGCGAAGCCTTTCGGGACGCTATACCGCCGCTGGCGGCAATGGCGTGACGCCGCCACGCCGGCACGCATCGCCGTGCTGGGCGGCGGCCCGGCTGCCGTGGAGCTGGTGCTGGCGTTGCAGCGAGCCCTGCCCAGCTGCCAGCTCACGCTGATCTGCGCAGGACCGTTACTCGGCGCCCAGCCGCGCCGCGCAGCACGCATCACCAGAACCCTGCTGACCAAACGGGGCATCCCCTTGTATGAGCAGCATGAGATCAATCGGATCCAAGACGGCTCCCTGCTTACCGGCGACGGTCGCGCGGTGCGCACCGACGCAGTGGTTCTGGCGACCGGCACGGCGGCGGCACCTTGGCAAGAGGCCAGCGCCCTGGCAACCGATGGGGCCGGTTTTATCCGTATCACGGACACCCTGCAAAGCCAGTCTCATCCGCACATCCTGGCCAGCGGCGACTGCGCGACACTCGCCGGCTGTCCACACTCAGGTGTCTACGCCGTGCGCCAGGGCGCAGTACTGGGGCATAACCTGCGCGCCCTGTTGACCGGCAGCCCGGCGCTCCACCACTTCCAGCCACAGCCCCGGGCGCTCGCTCTGCTGGCCACCGCAGATGCCCAGGCGCTGGCCTGCTACGGCCCCCTCGCGCTGCGCAGTCGAGCAGCACGACGACTCAAGGACCATCTCGACTCCGGCTTCATGCGCAGCCTGCAGGTGAGCTAGCCTTTCGACCCCCGACCAAAGATCGATTGTCTAGCGTTGATACAGGTGGCTAAATAGTAGTCAAATTAAAACAAAGAGGCCTGCGAGCCCGGAATGGACACCCGTATGCGCACCGGATTTCTCGGCAAGACAATTCTGCTCCTGCTGCAGTTGGCGACTCTCGGCTGGCTTTACCACGCCGCGGGCGTCGAGGCACTCGGCCCTGCGCTCATTCTCTGCCTGTTACCCTGGCTCGGACTACCCTGGTTCTACCCTCCTGCCGACCACCCTCGCCCGGCGCAAGAAACCGCCAGCACGACCGACAACGCCGACCTCAGCGCCCGTCTGTCACGCGCCACCAGCCAGAACGCCATTGCAGCGGCCGAAGTGGCGCATTCGGTAGACCAACTGCGCCAGCGCCAGCAATCACAGTTGCAGGCCATTCGTCAGGTAACCGACAGCGCGCAACAGATTGCGCTCGAAGTGGACGCCACCACCCGCTACGCCGAGCGCGCAGACAACGCCGCTGAGCAGGCACGCAGTCGTAGTCAGGAAGGGCGGCAAGCGCTGGAGGAAGCCACGCGGGTCATGCATCGGCTAGCCGCTCAGGCGGATGAGTCCAATACGGTATTGGCCGAGCTGAACGCGCAGACTGAAAAGATCGTGCAGGTCACGGGTGTGATCGAAGCCATCGCCAGTCAGACCAACCTGCTGGCCCTCAATGCGGCCATCGAAGCGGCCCGTGCCGGCGAGATGGGACGAGGCTTTGCCGTGGTGGCTGACGAGGTGCGTGCCCTGGCCGGTCGTACGGCGACCTCGACCTCCGAGGTGGGCGAGATCATCGAGCGCATGCATCAGCAAAGCCAGCGGGTGAACGCCGATTTCGCCACACTGGTAGAGCAGGTGCGCGGCGGTGTCTGTCTGATTGAGGATGCCGCCGGCCAGCTGGAAGAGATCAGCGCCCAGGGCGGCGAAGTGAAAACCGTCACCGAGCAGATTGCCGACAGCAGCCTGACCAACCGCGATCAACTGTCCAGCCTGAGTACCGCTCTGGAGCAGGTACGCAGCGATATCGAACAGAGTGACGAGCAGACCCAGCGCTTGGGCGGCGAAGCCGTCAATCTGGTGTCACTGGCCGAACAGGTCAGCGAAATGCTGGCCGACGTGGCGCTGGATGACTATCACCAGCGCTTTTTCGACGCCGCCCAGCAAACCGCCGCCGCCATCGCAGCGCGCTTCGAGGCAGACTTGGCCAGCGGCAAGATTCAGCGCTCGGCGCTGTTCGACCGCAACCTTACGCCGATCGCCGGCAGCAACCCGGCGCGCTATCACAGCGCCTTTGACAGCTATACCGATCAGGTGCTGCCGGCCCTGCAGGAGCCCCTGCTGCAGCAGCACCCGGAGCTGGTGTACGCGATTGCCGCCATTCCCTCAGGCTATGTGCCGACCCACAACCAGCGGTTCAGCAAGCAGCCCACCGGCGATGTGCAGCACGACACCCTGCATTGCCGCAGCAAGCGCTTGTTCGACGACCCCACCGGACGGCGCTGCGGCAGCCACGAACAAACCCTGCTGCTGCAGACCTACAAACGCGATACCGGTGAAGTGATGCACGATTTGTCGGTGCCGATCATGGTAAACGGCGAGCACTGGGGCGGACTACGGTTGGGGTATAAGCCGGAGCAATAGGCCGGTGGTGGTGAGGCCTGCGGCATTCACCACCCTACGGAAGTTCACGCCCGACCGCAGGGTGGATTAAGCGCAGCGTATCCACCATAACCCGCGCCGCGCACGAGCCAGCGTTAAGCCAGAACACCGAAACACCAAGATCAGGCAGCCGACTCAAACGGCCCTTCCAACCGACGGGTCACAGCGTCCGCACTGGTTTCCCGGCGCAGGTTGTCAAACAGCTCCCTCGCCTGCGGGTAATGCTGACCGAGCATGGCCAACCACTGCTTTAACCGCCCCGGCGAGTGACGATCTACCACCCGCAACCGGGTCTGACGGAAGAAGTCACCGAGCCAGGGCCACAGCTCATCCCAGCCAAGCACGGCCTCATCGCTATCCTGCAGAATGCGCAGCCCCAGATCCGGGCAGCGCACCAGGCCGCGACCGATCATCACCGCATCACAGCCACTGACCTCACGAATACGACGATAATCCTCTGTGGTCCACACCTCGCCGTTGGCGATCACCGGCACCGCTACCGCCTCGCGAATACGCGCCAGCCACTCCCAATGCGCCGGCGGCTTGTAGCCTTCGACCTTGGTGCGGGCATGCACGGTAATCTCGCAGGCGCCGCCGTCGGCCAGCGCCTGCGCGCATTCCAGCGTCTGGCTGGTATCGGTCAGCCCCAAGCGCATCTTGGCGGTCACCGGAATCTGTAAAGGCGTCGCCGCACGGACGCTGGCGACAATCTCGCGCAACAGCTCCGGTTCGGTCAGCAGCGCCGCGCCGCCGCGATGACGGTTGACCGTCTTGGCCGGGCAGCCGAAGTTGATATCAATTGCCGGCGCATCCATCGACGCCAGCAGCGCCGCGTTCTCGCCCATCCAGCGCACGTCGGAGCCGAGCAGCTGCGGGCGCACCGGCACACCTGCGCGGGTCCGCCAGCTATGTTCACTTTCCGGCACGCTGCGGCGAATGGTGGCGACGTTGAGCAGCCCTTCGGTCACGCGAATGAACTCGCTCACGCACCAGTCGATCCCGCCGATGCGGGTCAGCACGTCGCGCATGGGCGCGTCGGCCAACCCCTCCATGGGGGCCAGCACGACCGGGCCGCTGATGCGCTCAGGGCTGCTCACACGCTCAGGGCTGCTCATGCACTGATGCCCTGCTCCGCCAGCATGTCGAGCAGCTGCTGTTCGGTCCAGACGGTTACGCCCAGCTGCTCGGCCTTGGCCAGCTTGCTGCCGGCACCCGGGCCTGCCACCACGCAGTGAGTTTTGGCCGACACACTACCTGCCACCTTGGCACCCAGGCTTTCCAGATGCCCTTTTGCAACATCGCGGGACATGGCTTCCAGCGTGCCGGTCAGTACCCAGGTCTGCCCGGCCAGTGACAGGCCACCAGCGGCTTCTGCACGGGGGCTGTCCCAGTGCATGCCGAAATCCCGCAACTGCTGCTCAACCGCCTCGGCGTGGGCGCGCTGCTCTGGATTCTCCGCGAACTCGCGCAGCGCCTTGATCGCCTTGTCATTCAGACGCTCAACCTGCTTCAGGTCCAGCCAGTCGGCGCTGAGGATTTTATCCAGACTGCCGAACGTGCTGGCCAGGCGCTCGGCGCCGGTGCTGGCAATGCCGGTAATATTCAAGCGCGCCAGAAAGTCGGCCAGCGAGACACAGGCGGCAAATTCAGCCGCCAGCTCGCCCGGCTCCTCGGGGGTGACACCGCGCTCCAGCAACTGGTCGATGACCTGTCGGTTGTGCGCGTCGGCGAAGAAGGAATGAATCTCGTGGGCGACTTCCAGCCCCACATCCGGCAGATACACCAGCACCTCGGGCAAGGCACGCTCGATGCGCTCCAGCGTGCCCAGCGCGCGCGCCAGCAGCTTGGCGGTTTCCTCACCCACATCGGGGATGCCCAAGGCGTAGATGAAACGCGCCAAGGTCGGCGACTTACTGGCCTGAATGGCCGTCAGCAGATTCTTGGTCGACAGCTCGGCAAAGCCGTCCAGCGCCAGCACCTGCTCATAGGTCAGGCGATACAGGTCCGCCGGGGAGGCCACTAGGCCGGTATCAACCAGTTGCTCGACACTCTTCTCGCCCAGGCCATCAATATCCATGGCGCGGCGGGAGACGAAGTGAATGATCGATTGTTTGAGCTGCGCCTGACAGGTCAGACGGCCGACACAGCGGTAGACCGAGCCTTCGCTGGTGGTCGAGCCCGACTTGCCGCGCTTGACCAGTTGCGTGCGCTCCACCGCCGAGCCGCAGACCGGGCAATTGCTCGGCACCTCCACCGGCCGCGCATCCGCCGGGCGGCGCTCGGTAACCACCTGCATTACCTGCGGGATCACATCCCCGGCGCGGCGGATAATCACGGTATCGCCGATCATCACGCCCAGCCGGGCGACTTCGTCCATGTTGTGCAAGGTGGCGTTGGACACGGTTACACCTGCTACCTGGACCGGCTTGAGCCGTGCCACTGGCGTCACCGCACCGGTGCGACCCACCTGAAACTCGACGTCCAGCAGCTCGGTCAGCTCCTCCATGGCCGGAAACTTGTGGGCAATCGCCCAGCGCGGCTCGCGAGCACGGAAACCCAGCTCACGCTGGTAGCTCAGCTGGTTGACCTTGAACACTACGCCGTCGATCTCGTATTCCAGCGCGGCGCGGCGCTCGCCGATATCGCGGTAGTAGGCCAGCGTGCCGTCGACGCCTTTCATCAGTTTCAATTCACGGCTGATCGGCATACCCCAGCCCTTGAATGCCTGCAGAATGGCGTACTGATTATCAGGCAGCTCGCCGTCGACACGGCCGAAGCCATAGCAGCAGAATTCCAGCGGACGGCTGGCAGTAATGGTCGGATCAAGCTGGCGCAGGCTACCGGCGGCGGCGTTGCGGGGATTGGCGAAGGTCTTGCTACCGGCTTCACGTGCGCGTTCGTTCAGCGCCTCAAAGCCGGCCTTACTCATGAACACTTCACCACGCACTTCCAGCACTGCCGGCCAGCCTTCACCACGAAGCTTCAGCGGAATATTGCGAATGGTGCGTACATTGGTGGAGATATCTTCACCGGTGGCGCCGTCCCCCCGGGTGGCACCGCGCACCAGCACGCCATTTTCGTACAGCAGACTGACCGCCAAGCCATCCAGCTTGGGCTCACAGCAATATTCCACCTCAGCGCCGCCGCCAAACAGGTCGCCAACTGGCAGGTCCAATCCCTCGCGCACACGCCGATCAAAGTCGAGCATGTCCTGCTCAGCGAAGGCGTTGCCGAGACTCAGCATCGGCACTTCGTGCTTTACCTCGCCAAACCCGGACGCCGGCGCGCCGCCCACACGCTGGGTCGGTGAATCCGGGGTAATCAGGTCAGGGTGCTCCGCCTCAATGGCCTTGAGTTCATTGAACAGCCGATCGTACTCGGCATCCGGCACCGCCGGCTCATCGAGCACGTAATAACGGTAATTGTGCTGCGCAATTTCTTCACGCAGGGCAAGGGCGCGCTCGGCAGGGGTGACGTGCTGGGGCATGGGGAACCGCGGGGTCAGGGAAGTCAGAGGGCTATTCTAACCGATGCGCCCGCAGAAGCTTCAAGCTGCAAGCCTCAAGCGGCAAGCAAACTCAGGCACGGGCCGCTTTTGGTCTTAGCTTGCAGCTTGAGGCTTGTAGCGTGCAGCTAGCGAAGCGCCCTACGGGCGCCGCGCTTAACGCCGCTGGCTGTAATTCAGCCGCTCGTACTCGGCAATACGCTGACGGTAGTGCTCGATGGTCTGGGCGGTGAGGACGCTGCGTTGTTCGTCTTTCAGGTCACCACCCAACTCGTGGGAGAGTTTGCGGGCGGCGGCAATCATCAGGTCCAGCGCCTGCTTGGGATGACGCGGGCCAGGCAGGCCCATGAAGAAACTGACGGCACGCACGTGGCTTTGATCCAGCTCGTCCAGATCAAAGACCCCCGGCTTGAGGGCGTTGGCCATGGAGAACAGCACGTCACCGTTGCCACTCATGCTCTCATGGCGGTGGAAGATGTTCATGTCGCCAAAGCGCAGGCCGCTTTCCAGAATACTTTGGTGCAGGGCCGAGCCGGAGAAACCCTGCTCGTCACGCGAAACCACGTTGATTACCAGCACCAGTTCCACTGGCAGCGACTGCTGTTCGGCTTGGGCTCGGCGTCGGCTTTGCGCGCGGGCTTGTCGGCAGCGGACTTTTTGCTGCGCGGCTCGGCGGCGACAGGGTCTACCAGCACTGGCGGCTCGTCCAGATCCAGACCGACCTGCTCCGGCTCATGCCACTGATCGTCACCCGCCAGAGTGTCTGCCGCGTCGCCACCAAAGGACGGCTCGGCGCGCTCGTTGCGGTTGACCACACGCGGCGGGCCAAGCAGTTCGTCGCTACCGCCCTCCTCGGGCAGATCGGAGAGATTGCGTTCGAGTTTGAAGCGGATTTTTGACCGCCCGCCCATGCGCCGCCAGCCATCAAACAAGATGCCTGCGATGACCAGCAGGCCGAAGATGAAAAGCCACTCACGCAAACCGAAATCCATGAATACCCGTTCCTGTTTTCACTATGCTGTTCGGGCGGCTGGCAACCCGCCTCTCGTCTGGCCGGATGCTAGCATGCCCGCCATCAAAACTACACTGCCGCCAACGCAGCCGCCTCTTCTACGTCTACTGTGACCAGCCTCGAACAGCCAGGTTCATGCATGGTCACACCCAGCAACTGATCGGCCATTTCCATGGCGATCTTGTTGTGGGTGATATAAATGAACTGCACCCGCGCCGACATCTCTTTCACCATGCGGGCATAACGGCCCACGTTGGCGTCATCCAGCGGCGCATCCACCTCATCCAGCATGCAGAACGGCGCGGGGTTGAGCTGGAAGATCGAGAACACCAGGGCAATCGCCGTCAGCGCCTTTTCACCACCGGACAGCAGGTGAATGGTGCTGTTCTTCTTGCCCGGCGGACGCGCCATGATGGCCACGCCGGTATCCAGCAGGTCATCGCCGGTCAGCTCCAGGTAAGCGTGACCGCCACCAAAGACCTTGGGGAACAGCGACTGCAGGCCGTGGTTGACCTTGTCGAAGGTTTCCTTGAAGCGCGCACGTGTTTCCCGGTCGATCTTGCGAATCACCTGTTCCAGGGTGCTCAGGGCCTCTTCCAGATCACTGTTCTGCGCATCCAGATAGCGCTTGCGCTCCGACTGCTGCTCGTATTCTTCAATCGCCGCGAGGTTAATCGCGCCCAGGCGCTGAATCCGCGCATCCAGCTGCGCCAGCTGCTGCTCCCAATCGTTCTCGTTGGCGTCCTGCGGCAAGGTGGCCAGCACACCATGCAGATCGTAACCGGCCTCGGTCAGCTGTTCCTGCAAGCCCTGACGGCGGGTCTGCAGGTCGCGGGCGTCAAGCCGCTGCTCGTCGAGCTGGGTGCGCAGTACCTGAGCCTGCTGCTCGGCCTGCACCCGACGGGTCTCCTGCGCACGCATTTGCTGGTCGACGCCTTCGAGTGCCTGGCGGGCGGCACTGAGCGACTGCTCCACCTCAACCCGCTGTTCGAGCAGGCTTTCCAACTCGATACGTTGGTCGTCTTCCGGCGCCTGGCTTTCTTCCAGGGTCATGCGTAGCTGCTCGCGACGCTCGGACAGCCGCTCGGCCTGGCTCTGCTGACGTTCCAGTCCCTGGCGCGTGCTTTTCAGCTGCGCATTCAGCGACTGGGCGCGCAATGCCAGCTGGTGGGCGCGGTCCTTGTGCTGGCGCGCCTGCTGGCGGGCCAGATCCAGGGTTTCGCGCGCCAGATCGCGCTGGCGCAGCAGCTCTTCGCGCTGGCCGGTGTCGGCCGCCATGCTGTCCAATGCGTCCTGCAGGGTCAGACGTGCCTCGCCAATCTGCTCCAGCTCTTCACCGCGCTGACGCTTGAGTTCTTCCAGATCTTCGCCAATGCGCTGACGGCGCGCGTTAACTTGCTCAAGCCGTACCTGCCGCGCGGACCACTGGGCCTTGATTTCGCCCTGCTGACGGCCGCTGGCAGCCAGCGTCTGCTGCAGGCCATCGCGCTGCAGCTCCAGCGCGCGGATACCTTCACGCAGTTGATCAATACGTTCCTGGCCACGGTCCAGCGCGGACTGCTGCTCGTCCAGTCTGGCCTGCAGTTGCTCCATTTCCTGCTGTCTGGCGAGCACCCCGCCTTCGCTGGCCTCGCCACGGCGAAAGCGCAGCCAGTTGGGGCCAACCCAGTGACCTTCGCGGGTGATCAGCGATTCGTGGGGGGCCAGGCTGTCGCGCGACGCCAGCGCCTCGGCAACCGAGTCGACCGGGCGAATAGCCGCCAGCCAGGGGCGCAGGTCGAGCGGGCTATCGACTTTATCCAGCAAGCTGCCGGGACTGCCTTGCCCGGGCGCGCCGCGCTGCAGCAATCGCAGACTGCCCTGCTCGAACTGGGCCAGGGTGGCCTCCAGCGCGCCAAGGTCATCCAGCGCAATGGCCTGCAGGTCATCAGCCAACACCGCCTCAACAGCCGCTTCCCAGCCGGCTTCAACCTGCAGTTGCTCGGCCAGCAGGCCACGGCCTTGCAAGCCCTGGCCACTGAGCCAGTCGCCGACATCGCTGCCTTGCGCCAGAGCCGCCTGTTGCAGCGCCTCCAGCGACGCCAGTCGGCCGTTACCGCGTTGCAACTCGCCGCGACGAATGTCCTGTTCCTGCTGTAGCGCAGACAGCGTGTCACGATCTTGCTGCAGACCCTCTCCCACCTCGGCCAGCTGCAGCTGCTCGCTCTCGCTGCGCAGTTCAAGCTCGACCAGTTGTTCGGACAGCTCCGCCAGTTCCTCGTCCAGGCTGCCGGCGCTGAGCCCGGCGCGCTCGTCTTCCAAGCGCTGAATACGCTCGCCCAGACGCTCGACCGATTGCTCCATATGGCGGATACGCGACTGCTCTACCTCGGCCTGCTGGCGTGGCTCGGCGGCGCGCTGGTTGAACTGGTCCCAGGCGCCCTGCCAGTTCTGCATGGCGTCTTCAGCGCTCTGCAGCGCCATGGCAGTGTCTTCCTCGGCGGCGCCGGCCATCTCCAGTTCGGGCTCGATACCGTCCAGCTCGGTCTGCAAGTCAGCCAGCAGCGCCTCGTCCTGGGTCAGATGGCTCTGCGCTTCCTGCCAGGCCAGCTCGGTTTCTTCAATGTCGCTGTGCAGCTGCCGCTGGCGGTCACGGTTGAACTGCAGAATTTGCTCGATGCGGCTGATATCGGCGCCCAGGCTGTAGAACTGCGCTTGCACGCGGTTGAACGACTCGGTCAGATCACTGTGCTGGTCGCGCTGCTTTTCAATCTCGCTGTCGGCATTGCGCTGCTCGGCAATCAAGGCCTCCAGCGCCACCTCCAGATCACGCACCCGGTGCTCACGCTGCCCGGCCTGCTCATTCAGGGTCTGCCAGCGCAGCGCCTGCAGCTGAGCCTTGAGCTGACGTTCCTCGGCCTTGAACTCCTTGTACTTCTCCGCCGCCTGGGCCTGGCGATGCAGGTGCGCCAGCTGACGCTCCAGTTCCTCGCGCAGATCGGTCAGGCGAGAGAGGTTTTCCTGGGTGCGACGAATACGGTTTTCGGTTTCGCGGCGGCGGTCCTTGTAACGGGAAATACCGGCGGCTTCTTCAATGAACAGGCGCAGTTCTTCAGGCTTGGCTTCGATCAGGCGCGAAATCATGCCCTGCTCGATGATGGAATAGCTGCGCGGCCCAAGACCCGTGCCCATGAAAATATCGGTAATGTCACGACGACGGCACTTGGTGCCGTTAAGGAAGTACTGGTTCTGCGCTTCGCGGGTCACCTTACGGCGAATGGATATCTCGTTGTAGCCGGCGTATTCGCCCTGCAGGGTGCCATCGCTGTTGTCGAATACCAGCTCGATGGACGCCTGGCCCACGGGCTTGCGCGAGTTGGAGCCGTTGAAAATGACATCGGTCATCGACTCGCCGCGCAGGTTCTTGGCCGAACTTTCGCCCATGACCCAACGCACCGCATCGATGATATTGGACTTGCCACAGCCGTTCGGCCCCACCACCGCTCCCATGTTGGTCGGGAAATAGACGGTAGTCGGGTCCACGAAGGATTTGAAGCCGGCCAGCTTGATGCATTTGAGTCGCATGAAAGGGGCGTTGTCCTTGCTGCCTGAGGCCAAACCCGCATTGTTACCCGGACGGTGCCTGTATGAGAAGGGTTGCCGGCAAATACCTGTGAGACTGGTCTGAAACCCTGGCTTGCGGCACACTTGCCAGCGCCGCAGCACAGGTTCAGCAGGAAACCGACCATGCCCCAGAAACCACGCCTAGACGACCTTTACAGCAAGCTGATGAACGAAGAGGACGCGCGCGTCTGCAAAGACATTCCCGACGCCGCCTGCTCGGACGTGCCGCAGAACTTCTTCCGTCAGGTGCTGGCCAATACGCTGACCAGCCTCGGCGATACCCTGACCAACCCGAAAACCACCCTGGCCTGGCTGATGGGCGTAGTCGGTGCGCCGGTGGCGCTGATTGCCTGGCTGGTGCCGATTCGCGAATCCGGCTCCATGCTCCCGCAGCTGCTGATCGCCGCCTGGATTCGTCGCATGCCCTACCGGCGCGGCGTGTGGATTGTCGGCAGCCTGTTGCAGGCCGCCGCGCTGCTGGCCATGGGCGCGGTGGCCTGGTGCTTTGAGGGCACGCTGGCCGGCGCGTTGATCATTGCCTGTTTGATTGTCTTCAGTCTGGCGCGCGGCCTGTGCTCGGTGGCCAGCAAGGATGTGATCGGCAAGACCGTGCCCAAGACCCGGCGCGGGCGGCTGAACGGGGTGGCGACCAGCCTCTCGGGCTGGCTGGCACTGGCTTTCGGGGTGTATTGCCTGATCTACCCGCCCAGCGATGACGACATGCTGTTCTACGCTGCCCTGCTGATCGGCGCAGCGATGCTCTGGGTGGCGGCAGCACTGGTGTATCGCGGCATCGACGAGGCGCCCGGCGCCACCGAGGGCGGCGGCAACGCTTTGACCCACGCTCTTGGCCGCATCAGCCTGCTGCGCGACGACGCGCCATTTCGCCGTTTTGTGGTGACCCGCGCACTGCTGCTGTGCTCAGCCCTGTCGGCGCCCTACTACGTGGTCATGGCCCAAGAAGTGGAAACCAGCTTCGGCATGCTCGGCGCCTTTCTGGTCGCCAACGGGTTGGCCAGCAGCCTGAGTGCGGGCGTTTGGGGCCGCATGTCGGATGCATCGAGCCGTCAGGTGCTGATCCGCGCCGCGCTGCTGGCCAGCCTGCTGGGCCCGGTAGTGATTGCCGTTGATCGCTGGGCGCCACTACCGGACAACCTGCATGCATGGCTGTTCCCGGTAGCCTTCTTTGTACTGGGAATTGCCCACGCTGGCGTGCGTGTGGGCCGCAAGACTTACGTACTGGACATGGCCGGCGGCAACAAGCGCACTGACTATGTTGCGGTCAGCAACAGCGCTATCGGCCTGATTCTGCTGGCGACCGGCCTGTTCGGCCTGCTCAGCTCGCTGATCGGCGCCGCCGGCATGCTGCTGTTGCTGTCCGGCGTGGGGCTGGCCGGCGCACTGCTGGCGGTCAGCCTGCCCGAGGTGCAGCAGGACTAACCTGCCCGCCTCACTCCAGCGCCTGAATCCAGTCCCGCGCAGCGTCTTTCTCGGCGGCAGGGAAGACGCGCGCGTCGAGACCCGGCACCAGGCGATCGGCCAGCCCGACCAGCTTCTCCAACCAGCCCTGATCGGTTACAACCGCCTCACGTTCAAAGCGGTTCCAGTGGCTGATGCCGTACTTCAGGTCCTTGTACAGCGCCTCGGCAGCCATGCCGCCAAAGGCCGGCATCTCGACGTACAGCCGCACCTTGGCGTGCTCACGCAGCTTGGCCTCGATCAACCCCAGCATCTCGTCGAGCATCTCGGCACTGATCTTGCCCTCAACGCGAAAGCCCAGCACCTTGCTGTTGGCAAAGGGAATATGGGTCAACATAGCGCACGCCTCCCGCCTGCCCTGCAGGCGCTGTAAAGGTCCTGTTACAGAATGGACTCTACAGCCGTGCTTCTGGTTCAGCCCAAAACGAAATCGCCCCGCGGGCCGAAGCACACGGGGCGATTGAGAACAGCGGCCTGACAGATCAGTTAATCGCGCGATCGATCACCAGCTCCAGCGTCCCATCCTGCCCAGCATGCACCTCATCCAGCTGTCCCAGATGCGTCCCTTCACGTGCATCGCCCGTGGGCGATACGCGGGCGACCAGCTGCAGTGCGGTCGCGGAATCCAGGGTGACACCCGGCAACATTGCGTCATCAGCGCTGAGGGTAATCTCCAGCGGCAGCTGCGAAAGGCTCAGGCGCTTGGCGATCAACGGCATCGGCGGGCCGTTGGGGTCGCGGGCAAAGACAAACACACTGGCATCGGCTGGCAACTCGGCCAGCAACTCAGGCGCTACGCTGACGCGCAGGCTAATCGTCGGGCCAGCGGCGGGTTCGGCTGCCGGCGGCGGCGTCTGACCCGCATCGACCATACGCTGACGCGCGCGCTCGATACCGCTTTGAATGGCCTGGGCACCGGGGCTTTCCGGGTCCATGCCCTGCATCAACGTCTGCCAGTAGCGGATGGAGCCGGCAAAGTCACCGGCCTCAAAGGCGGCAATCCCTAGCAGGCCCAGAGCGGTGGGCTGTTGCGGGTCCAGCTCGATGGCTTTATCCAGTGCGCGGGCCGTTTCGGCATCCAGCTGGTTACCGTTGGCGAAGTAACGCGCCTGGGCCAGCTGCGCCAGTACCTCAGGCTGCTCGCCAAGACGCACCAGCGCATTGCCGAAGGCGTCTGCCGCCTTCTCCGGATTTTGCGCGCTCATGTAGGCCCGGCCCAGCATGTACCAGGCTTCACCGTTTTCCGGCTGCACCTCGACCACGCGCTGGGTCCGGTCGATCAGCGCCTCCAGGGTCTCCACCTGCGGTGTCGCCTGCATCTCGCGATACAGCGCCAGCCCGTCGGCAGCGCCCCATTGGCGATAGAGCCCCAGCACGGCCAATGGCAATGTAACGGCGCCAATGATCAGCACCCAGGTCAGTTGGCGGGTCAGCGGCGCCTGACGGGCGTCAGCTGCGGCGGTGTCTTCGAGCAGCAGCCGGCTGGCCTCGCCCTTGGCAGCCGCCAGTTGGGCCTCGCTCAGATCACCCGCACGCTGCTGGGCTTCCAGTTCAGCAACCCGTTCTTCATACAGCGCCACGTTGAGCGCAGTACGATCGACTCGCTCGCTTTGACGACGGCGCCAAAGGGGCCACAGCACCATCACGATGGCCACCAGCACCAGGCCGGCGGCAGCAAACCACAAATCAGTCATCTTGGCTCTTCTTGTTCAACAGGTCGTCCAGGCGCTGCTGCTCCTGCGGTGACAGCTCGGCAGCCGGCGCAGAGGCGGCGACTTTCTGACGACGACGCACCAGCAGCACAATGGCCAGCACGCCGGCAAGCAGGAAAAACAACGGACCAAACCAGAGCACCAGCGTTTCGCGGTTCAGTGCCGGCTTGTAACGCACAAACTCGCCATAGCGAGCGACCATGTAATCCACGATTTCCTCATCGCTCCGCCCTTCGTCCAGCAGTCGATAGACCTCCTTGCGCAGGTCAGAGGCGATAGGGGCGTCAGAATCAGCGATGTTCTGGTTTTGGCACTTGGGGCAACGCAGCTCCGCGCCAATAGCGTAGAAGCGGTCCCGCTCCTGCTCGGAGCTGAACTCGAAGGTATCTACCGCCGCGCTGACGCTGCCCACCATCAGCAGCAGGCCCAGGGCCAGGGCCAGCCAACTCAGTCGCAGGATCATTGGGCCTCCTCGACCAGCGCCTGATAACGCGCGGCCAGGTTGGTATCCCAGACGCGGTCATCGATTACGCCGATAAACTTGTAGCGGATATTGCCCTGGGCATCGATCAGGTAGGTTTCCGGCGCGCCATAGACGCCCAGATCCAGGCCCAGACGGCCATCAGCATCGCTGATATTCAACTGGTACGGATTGTGAAAATCCTTGAGCCATTTGATCGCATCAGCGCTGTTGTCCTTGTAGTTGACCCCGTAGATCACCACGCCTTCAGCCGCCAGACGGTTGAGCACCGGATGCTCGACACGGCAGGCCACACACCATGTTGCCCAAATGTTGACCAGCGCCGGCCCCTTGAGGTCAGCCTGGGTGATCCGCGTCTGGTCATCCAGCACAGACGGCAGATCAAAGCTCGGAAAAGGCTTGTCCAGCAGCGGCGACGGCAGCTCCAGCTCGGTCACCCCCGCCTCCTTGCTCATCAGGCTGGAGAGAAAAAAGCCGGCCAGCACCAGAAAAATCAGCAGCGGCAGAATCAGCAGTGCACGGCGCATCAGGCAGTCTCCCCGGTCAGCGGCTGGGCTGTCTTGTCAGCACGCTGGCGTACCTTCAAGCGATAACGCTTGTCGCTGGCCGCCAACAGGCCGCCGGCCATCATCATCAGGCCGCCCAGCCAGATCCAGCGCACGAAGGGCTTGATGTGCACGCGCATTGCCCAGGCATCTCCTTCCAGCGGCTCACCCATGGCGACAAAAAGGTCACGGGTAAAGCCGGCATCAATGCCCGCCTCGGTCATGACCTGATTCTTGACGCGATACAGACGCTTCTCGGGGTGCAGCGTGGTGATCTGGCGGTCGCCAGCGTAGACGCTGACCGAACCCTGATCTGAGATCCAGTTAGGCCCTTCACGGTGGCGTACGCCATCAAAGATGAAGGTGTAGCCGCCCAGCTCCAGCGCATCACCGGGCGCCATGCGCAGGTCACGCTGATTATCGAACAGGCTGGCGCCGACAACACCGACAGCGCAGACGGCAATGCCGATGTGCGCCAAGGTCATGCCCCAGTAGCTGCGCGGCAGCGCACGCACACCGGACGCCAGGCCCTTGTTGCGGGTCTTGTGCAACACGTCGCGCAGCGAGGCGCCGCAAACCCAGAACACCAGCAACAGCAGACTGCCGATGGCCAGCTGGTGCGCGCCCAGCCACAGCGCGATAGCCACGGTGCCGATCGCCGACAGCAGCAGCACCCATTTCAGCTGGCCCACCAGCCAGTCGACCGGCGTTTGCTTCCAGCGGCTGAGAATACCCACCCCCAGCGCCGCCATCAGAATCGCCATCAACGGCAGGAACATGCCGTTGAAGTACGGCGGCCCCACCGACACCAGGGTATCGAAGGCAGACATGATCAACGGATACAGAGTACCCAGCAGCACCATCAGCGCGGCCACCACGAGTACCACGTTGTTAACCAGCAGCAGCGCCTCACGCGAGCTCCAGGCAAAGCCGATCTGGCTTTTCACTACCGGGGCACGCAGGGCGTAGAGCAGCAGCGAACCGCCGACCACTACCAGCAAGAAGCCGAGAATAAACACGCCGCGATCAGGGTCGCTGGCAAAGGCGTGTACCGAGGTGAGCACGCCAGAACGCACCAGGAAAGTCCCCAGCAGGCTGAGCGAGAAGGCTGCGATGGCCAGCAGCACGGTCCAGCTCTTGAACACGCCGCGCTTTTCGGTCACCGCCAGCGAATGAATCAGCGCAGTGCCGACCAGCCAGGGCATGAAGGAGGCATTCTCGACCGGGTCCCAGAACCACCAGCCGCCCCAGCCCAACTCGTAGTAGGCCCACCAGGAGCCGAGCACGATACCGATGGTCAGGAAGGCCCAGGCGACGATGGTCCAGGGTCGCGACCAGCGCGCCCAGGCCGCATCCAGACGCCCGCCCAGCAGCGCAGCAATGGCAAAGGCAAACGCGACGGAGAAGCCGACATAGCCCATGTAGAGCATCGGCGGGTGAACAATCAGGCCAAAGTCCTGCAGCAGCGGGTTCAGGTCGTTGCCATCCACCGGGTGGAACGGCAGTTGACGGTCGAACGGGTTGGACGTCATCAGCATGAAGCACAAGAAGCCGACACTGATCATCCCCATCACCGACAGCACGCGAGCCAGCATTTCCTCCGGCAGATCGCGCGAGAAGATCGCCACCGCGAAGGTCCAGCCGGCCAGGATCAGCGCCCACAGCAGCAGCGAGCCTTCGTGACCACCCCATACTGCGCTGACCTTGTAATACCAGGGCATGGCCGAGTTGGAGTTGAGCGCAACATAGGTCACGCTGAAATCATCGACCACAAAAGCCTGCACCAGACAGGCAAAGGCAAAGGCGACAAACAGGCACTGCGCGGCGGCTGCCGGCTGCCCCACGTTCATCGCCAGCGCGTCACCACGCCAGGCGCCGTACAGCGGCACACTGGCCTGCAGCACCGCCAGGCACAGTGCAATGATCAGGGCAATTTGCCCAAGCTCGGGAATCATCAGTTACCCCTTATTCCGCTGTTGCCGATTGCGCTGCCTTGTTCTGCATGGCATCGCTCATGGCCTTGGCCACTTCGGGCGGCATGTATTCCTCATCGTGCTTGGCCAGCACTTCATCGGCTACCAGCACGCCCTCGGCATTCACCCGGCCCAAGGCGACAATGCCCTGCCCCTCACGGAACAGGTCCGGCAGAATGCCGCTGTAGGCGATGGTTACGGCCCTGGCGCCATCGGAGACGTCAAAGCGCACATCCAGGCTATCGCTGGAGCGCTTGACGCTGCCATCGACCACCATGCCGCCGGCACGGATGCGCGCCCCTTCGGGTACCTCGCCATTGGCAATCTGGGTGGGGGTGTAGAACAGATTGATGTTTTCGCGCAGCGCGCTCAGGGCCAGCGCCACGGCAGCGCCGACGCCCAGCAACACCAAGAGAATCAGGATCAGGCGTTTCTTTCGTGCGGGATGCATCAGGTTTCCTCTCGCCGACGACGGCGTGCTTCAGCCTGCACCAGCCGACGACGTCCAAGTATCGGGGTGAGGAACAACAGAATCAGAACCGCGCCCGTCAATCCGTAAGCGGTCCAGACATAGGGGCCATGGCCACCCATAGCGAAAAACTCGGCCAGGTTGCTCATGTATTGCTCTCCAGAGCGGCCCGCGCCCAGCGGGTCTTGTGTTCGCGGCGCAGCACTTCAAGACGCATGCGCATCAACAGATTCAGGGTAAACAGACCATAGAAGGCCAGCACCATCACCAGCAGCGGCAGCCACATCTCCGGCGGCATGGCCGGCTTCTCGGTGATGGTAAAGGTGGCAGGCTGGTGCAGGGTATTCCACCAGTCCACCGAGTACTTGATGATCGGGATGTTGATCACCCCGACAATCGCCATCACCGCAGTGGCCTTGGCGGCGGTATCACGATTGCTGATCGCCATGCGCAGGGCAATGATGCCAAAGTACAGAAACAGCAGGATCAGCATCGACGTCAGACGGGCATCCCACTCCCAGTAGGTGCCCCAGGTCGGTTTGCCCCAGATGGAGCCGGTGAATAGCGCCACCAGGGTCATCCAGGCGCCAATTGGCGCCGCGCACTGCAGCGCCACATCCGCCAGTTTCATGCGCCAGACCAGCCCGACCACGCCCGCCACCGCCAGCATCATGTAGCAGGACTGGGCCAGAATGGCCGCCGGCACGTGAATATAGATAATGCGAAAGCTGTTGCCCTGCTGGTAGTCCTCGGGCGCAAACACCAGCCCCCAGACGATACCAATCACCAGCGCCAGCAGACTGAAGGCGGCAACCCACGGCAACAGTTTGCCGCTGATCTCGTAAAACCATTTGGGCGAACCCAGCTTGTGGAAAAAAGTCCAGCTCATTGGCCGTTCAACTCCGCATGTTCTTCGCTAACCGTCATTCGCTGACCCCGATGCGCAGACCCGCTGCAATGGCCAGAGGTGACAGGCTCAGCGCCAGCACCGCCAGGCAGCTCATCCAGAGCAGGTAGCCCTGCACGGGCAAGCCCTGCAGCGCCGCATCCATGGTGCCGGTGCCGAGAATCAACACCGGGATATACAGGGGCAGAATCAGCAGCGCCAGCAACATGCTGCCGCCACCCTTGAGGCCGACCGTCAGCGCCGCACCAATCGCCCCCAGCAAACTCAATACCGCGGTGCCCAGCAACAGGGTGACACAGAGCACCGGAATCACCGACCAGGGCAGCGCCAGCATCATGCCCAGCAAGGGGGTCAGGAGCACCAGCAGCACGCCGCACATCAGCCAGTGGTGCAGCACCTTGACCAGCACCAGCAGCGTCAGCGGGTGCGGCGAGAGTACCCACTGCTCCAACGAGCCGTCCTCAAAATCGCTGCGAAACAGGCCGTCCAATGACAGCAACGTCGCCAGCAATGCTGCCACCCAGATGACGCCTGAGGCCATGCGTTGCAGCATCTGCGGCTCCGGGCCCACCGCCAGCGGAAACAGGGTAATCACCATGGCAAAGAACACCAGCGGGTTGAGCACATCACCCGGCCGGCGCCAGCTGAGCTGCCATTCACGCTGCAGCAATTGCCAGATCACAGCGCGCATCAGGCCACCCGCCCCAGATCCAGCTGACGCACCTGACTCAGGTGATCCAGGCTGTGGTGCGTAGTCAGCACAACGGTGCCGCCGGTATCGGCAAAGGCCAGAATCTGTTGTTCCAATGCGCGTACGGCGGCCTGATCCAGCGCCGTGAAGGGTTCGTCCAGCACCCAGACCGGCTTGTGCTGCAAACGCAGCCGCGCCAGCGCAACGCGGCGCTGCTGCCCTGCCGACATCTGCCGGCAAGGCACGTCTTCGTAGCCGCGCAGCCCAACGGCTGCCAGGGCATCCCAGATCGCCTCAGGCGTCACCGGCTGATCCAGCGCACACAACCAGGCCAGGTTTTCTTCGGCCGTCAGGGTCGCCTTGACAGCAGTCGCGTGCCCCAGAAACAGCAAGCTGCGGCGCCAGTGCTCGCGTCCCGAGCCACCCAGCACAGACCGGCCGCCGTAATGGACATCACCGTCAGCCGCCGGCATCAGCCCGGCCAGAATACGCAGCAAGCTGGTCTTGCCGGCGCCATTCGGCCCGGCCACCTGCAGCACCTCACCGGCCTGCAGGCGACAACTCAGCCCGCGAAACAACTCGCGCTCATCCCGCTCGCAAGTCAGGTCGATGATGTCGATCTGCTCAGCCGCCACCTGTACTCCGTAGGCTACCCTGTCGAGTCGCCACCCTATTCATGTTCTTGCGCTGGCTGCCGCTATACTCTGTCAGGCCAGCAGACTCCGCCGAGCGCTATTATTTCAGCGGCGCCATTATACATGCAGCCCCTTGGCCGGGGACCTCGATTTACGTCAACATGTGACAACATGAGCCCTGATATTCGCCTGCCACCGACCAGCCCGACCCAGCCCGCAGCGCCCGCCAGCGCGGCGCCGGCCCGCAGTGCCGACGCGCTGGTGGTCGCCCTGCAACTCTTGCGGCCAATTGACGCATTGGCCCTGCTGGGCGGCGAACAGGCACGTGCAGAGGTCATCCAGAGCAGCGAGCGGCCCAACGCCAACGGCCAGTTTGAACTGCTGCTGCGCATCTCGAAACAGAACCTTGGTACTACCCCCTCAACCGCTACCAGCACGACCTTGCCCACCAGCAGCCCACAGCCCTTGCCTGCCGGCAGCCAGTTGCTGGTTCAAGCGATCTCGCAGAACCAGTTGATGGCTGCCTTGCAGCCAGCCACCGGCGCTGCTCCCGGACCGCCCTTGACGCGGCTCGACCCGCAGCAGTTCCCTGCTGGCAGCCAGTTGCAGGCAAGGGTTCTCGAGCAGCAGCCGGTACCCGCGCCCGACGGCAAGATCGCCCGCTATCAGCTGGTTGCTGAGCTAGTGCAGCAAAGCGCTCCGCAAGTCCTGCTGCAGCTGAGCAGCACGCGCCCGGTCGCCCCCGGCACCCAACTCAACGCCACCGTTGGCAGCCAGGGCGAATTGCGCGTGCAAAGTGCCAGCGAACAGCTACGGCAGGCCGATCTGCTGCAAGGGCTGCGTGAGGCACTGCAACGCCAGGGCTCTGCCGAACCGCTTTTGGCCCGCCTGCAGACCCTGGCCAGCAACCCGCAGCCACTGCCAGCGGTGCCGCAGTTGCACCAGGCAATTCAGAACGTGCTCAATCAGATCGTCAGCGCGCCGCAGTTGACCACCGCGACCGGCGTGGCCAACGCCGTCGCCCAGAGCGGCGCCTTTCTGGAGAGCAACCTGGCGCAGTTAGCACAGATTCTCGGTCGCCAGGCTGCTGCCGCGCCCGCACCAGTCCCCCCTGCTGGCAGCGAGCCGGTGGCCAACCCGGCCACCCTCACCGCAGAGGGTGCCCCCCGGATACCCAACCCCCTGCCCGCGCTCGACAAGCTGCTGCCGCTGCTCGCCAGTCTGGCCAGCCCGGCCGCCGCCGAGCCGCTAGCCGGCGCCGACTTCAAAGGCGCCCTGCTCGGCCTGCTGGTCACCCTGCAACAGCAACTGCCGCCAGGCAGCCTGCAAACCGCCGGTCTGCCGCCAGGCCCCTGGCAGCAGGCGATACAGGCAGCGCAGCAGCAATCGGCCGCCAAGCCCGGCCTGTTCCCGCTGCCCAGTCGCGCATTGCAGGCATTGGGCGACACCGGTGATCTGGGCAGCCTGCTGCGACTGACTGCGGCCCTGCTCTCGCGCATCCAGCATCATCAGTTGCAGAGCATGGGCCAGACCCAGACGTTTTCAGACGGCAGCACCCAGACCACCTGGCAGCTGGAAATTCCGCTGCGCGACGGTCAGCAGTTCAACCACGTACAGATGCGCATTCAACGCGACAGCCCCGCGCCGGATCGCGAGCAGCCCGAGCCGGTGCCTGTCTGGGAAGTCCGCCTGGCCTTCAACCTGGATCACCTGGGCAGCCTGCAGGCCATTGCCAGGCTGCGCAACGATCGCGTCAGCAGCGAACTATGGGCCGAACAGCAACCGACACTCGCGCTACTGAACAGCGAACTGAGCACCCTGCGTGATCGCCTGCTGGCCAAGGGGCTGGATGTCGGCGAGATCAGCTGCCACTGCGGCACACCGCCTGCCCCACGGCAGGCCGTACAGCAAACCTGGATCGACGAGGTCACCTGATGAGCGATGCACGCGAAGCGATCGCCCTGGTCTACGACGGCGGAGAACAGGCCCCCACCATCACCGCCAAGGGCGAAGGCGACCTGGCCGAGCAGATCGTTCAGCTGGCGATGCAGTATGAAGTGCCGATTTACGAAAATGCGGACCTGGCGCGCATGCTCGCGCGTATGGAACTGGGTGATCAGATCCCCGAGGCGCTCTATCGCACCATCGCCGAGATCATCGCCTTTGCCTGGTACATCAAAGGCAAACGCCCGAAAGGCTTTGATCCCGATGGCGGCAAGGAGAAGCCGCTCCAACTGGAAAACAGGAAGGAAGAGTAAAGCGCGTAGGTTATGCCTGGCGCGAGGCGTGCAACTTGACGAACAGCTCGGCCTCGGCCTTGGACAGGCCACAGGACTGGGTCAGGTCTTCGATGCTCGCGCCCATGCCAACCAGGCGCGCAGCCTGGTTGTAGGGGAGAGACTGCGGGTCGTGCTGCTCCAGCTTGAGCTGTTTGTCTTCCAGACGTTTCACCTGCTGACGCAGCGCGGCGATTTCCTCACCCATGCGAATACTACCCTGCTGAAAGGTCGCCAGCTCACGCGACAGCTGCTCCAGCCGGGCCTGCAGCCGGGCTTCCTGTTGCTGCTGTTCAACCGGCAGACGGCGTACCTGCATGAACAGCACCGCCAGCGCGGCCAGCAGGATACCGAGCAGCCCGCCGAGGACCAGCAGCAACCAGGGTTCATTCATCAATCAGAACCCTGACAGCTCAGCCCACTCATCTTCGGTCATCATCTTTTCCAGATCGACCAGAATCAGCAGTTCGTTGTTCTTGTTGCAGACACCCTGAATAAACTTGGCTGACTCGTCGGTCCCCACGTTGGGTGCGGTTTCGATCTCGGACTGACGCAGGTAAACCACTTCAGCGACCGAGTCGACCAGAATGCCGACAACCTGCTTGTCGGCTTCAATGATGACGATACGGGTGTTGTCGGTAATCGGAGCCGGAGTCAGACCAAAACGCTGACGGGTATCGATCACCGTCACCACGTTGCCGCGCAGGTTGATGATGCCGAGCACATAGGTTGGCGCGCCGGGGACCGGTGCAATCTCGGTGTGCCGCAGCACCTCCTGCACCTGCATCACGTTGATGCCGTAACTCTCGTTGTCCAGACGAAAGGTCACCCATTGCAGGATCGGATCTTCAGCACCTTGTCCCGAATTATTTTTCATTGTCTTGCTTCCCGATCATCGTTGAAGTCCAAGGCCACGCCCATCGCTTGGCGACGCAGCCCTGCCATACTCATCCTAATGCTGGCGCAGCGGCATTACCAGCCGCACCGCCACTGCCCACAATCAGCTCGGCCAGCGCCGAGACATCCAGCAATGCACACATGTGTTCGATCACCGTCCCGGCCAGCCAGGGCCGCTTGCCCTGCTGCGAACGCCACTTGACCTGCTCCGGGCTGAGGCGAATGGACTGCTGCACACCATGCACCGCCATCCCCCAGTCGTAACCTTCCACGGAAATAACAAAACCAAGGGTGTCCTGCAGCTCAGGCGTGTAGCGCTCCGGCATCACCCAGCGAGCAGTATCCAACACCTTCAGATTGCCCGCCGGCGTGGACAGAATGCCAAGAAACCAGTCTGGTTGACCAAACAACGGGGTGATTTCGCCCTCCAGCGGATAAATACTGCCCAGCAGCACCAGAGGAACGGCGAGTTTCAGGCCACCGACATCAAACAGCAGCGCCTCGAAGGGCTCCTCGCGCCAGGCCGCAATGGCCTGCTGCACCGGCGGTGGCGCAGCCGGCGGCTCAATCATCGGTTCAGCCGGCATCTGCGGCTCGGCGATCTCCACCGGGCGCTCCAGCTTATGCACAACCGCCGCCCGCGGCGCCTCTGTCACTACCGGGGCCGGTGCAGGCGCCGCCACCTCGGCGTCCGCGCGCGCCAGCTCGTCGGCCGCATCCTGCAGCAACGCATCCAGATAATGCTGGATGGTCTGCTCAGGAACATATTGCTGTACCGGTAACTGGGGCTTGTTCATAACCTGGACATCAGCTCACTACGCCGCGCACGGCCTTGATTGTGTATCGGCTTGTCGTGCCAAAGCATTAGCCGCTCCGGTCACGGAGTTTCGCATGGCTCAGGCGACCTGCTCGCCACGGCTCAACGATTGCGCCAGAAGGTAACGCAGCAACGCGCGATAGGCCAGCACACCGCGCGCATTGCCATCGAGCTGCGACGGCACCACACCAGCCAGACTGGCGTCACGCAGTTTGGTATCGATCGGGATATAGGCTTGCCAGAGGTGCTCGGCGTAATCGCGACGCAGCAGGCGCAGGGTGTTCAGCGACGCCTGGGTGCGCCGATCAAACAGCGTCGGCACAATGGTATACGGCAGCGCCTGCTTGCGGGAGCGGTTGACCATATTCAACGTGTGTACCATGCGCTCGAGGCCCTTGAGCGCAAGAAACTCGGTTTGCACCGGAATGATCAGCTGCTCGCAGGCCGCCAACGCGTTGATCATGGACACGCCCAACAAGGGCGGGCTGTCGATGATCACGAACTGGTAGTCATTCCACAGCTGCGCCAGCGCCCGGGAAATCACCAGCCCATAACCGCCCTGGGCAGCCGACTGCCGCTCCAGCGTTGCCAATGAGGTACTGGAGGGCATGAGGCGGATATTTGGGTGGGAAGTATCCTTGAGCAACGCGGCAGCCAGGCCGTCAGGTACCTGGCCATTATGCTGGAACAGATTGAATACGCTGCTGGTGAGCTGGTCAGGATCATGACCAAAATAGCTGGTCATGGAGCCATGCGGATCCAGGTCTACCACCAGCACCTGCTGGCCTTGGTCCGCCAGCAGGCCAGCCAGCGCCACGGCGGACGTGGTTTTACCCACTCCCCCTTTCTGGTTGGCAACGGCCCAGACTCTCATACCTTTCCTCCGCAGGTGTGCCATGGAATGGACACCTTTACACCGTGAGAACACGACAACATTTTGACAGACCAATCCGTTTCCGACTACCGGAATGGATTCGATGCAGAACCCGTGCCAGAAGCCTCGGAGGGCAAACGCGCCTCACGCATCTCGTCCACCCCTTCGGTCGGCGCCGCAAAGGGCTCATGCCGCCGATCCAGAAAGCGCGACACCAGCAGCACCACACGCCGATTGGCCCGCCGCCCAGCAGCCGTGTTGTTATCGGCCACCGGTCTAAACTCACCATAGCCTACCGCAGCCAGTCGGTCAGGGTTCACGCCGCCATTGCTGAGCATTCGTACGACGGTCGCTGCACGCGCTGCAGACAACTCCCAGTTGGTTGGGTAGCGTCCCGAGCGAATCGGGATGTTGTCGGTAAAGCCCTCGACATGGACCGGGTTGTCATAGGGCTTGAGGATGTCCGCAATGCGCTCTACCAAGTCGAAGGCAGCATCCAGCGGCAGGGCGTCGCCACTGGGGAACAGCAGACCCGAGTTCAACTCGATCTCGACCCACAGCTCATTGCCACGCACTTCCAGCTCACCAGCCTGAATCAACTCACCGAAGGCGGACTGCATGGCACTGGTGATATCGGCCAACGCCTGGCTACCAGAGTCTGGCGTACCTGCGCCGCTGGCGTCGTTGTTCTCGCGGGTCAGGCCACGCGGCAGCTGGTCACCGATCTGAATAGGATCGACCGAACGCTGAGGCTGATTGAAAGCGCCCTCCAAGGTATCGGACAGCACCTTGTACTTGCCCTCGTTGACCGAGGAGATGGAATACATGACGACGAAAAAGGCGAACAGCAAGGTGATGAAGTCGGCATAGGACACCAGCCATCGCTCGTGATTTTCGTGTTCTTCATGACGTTTGCGACGCATGCTGGCAGCCTCTGACTCAGTCGAGGAAGCCTTCAAGCTTCATTTCGATGGAACGCGGGTTTTCACCTTCAGCAATCGACAGCAGCCCTTCCAGCATCATCTCACGATACTTGGACTGCTGCAGCACGACCGACTTGAGCTTGGCCGCTACCGGCAGCAGGAACAGGTTGGCCAGCGCCACACCGTAAATAGTCGCGACGAAAGCAACCGCTATGCCGGCGCCCAGGCGCGACGGATCAGCCAGATTACCCATGACATGAATCAGCCCCATGACCGCGCCGATGATGCCGATGGTGGGCGAGTAGCCCCCCATGCTCTCGTACACCTTGGCCGCCATCAGGTCAGCGTGCTCGCGATTGACCAGCTCCACTTCAAGAATACTGCGCAGCGCCTCCGGCTCACTACCGTCGACCAGCAACTGCAGCCCCTTGCGGGCAAAGGCGTCGGGCTCCAGTTCGGCCAGCGACTCCAGTCCGAGCAGACCTTCCTTGCGGGCAATGGTGCTCCAGTTGATCACCTGGGCAATGCCCTCGCGCAGACGATTGGAAGGCGGAAACACAATCCAGCGCAAAATCACCAAGGCGCGCTTGAACACGGTCAGCGGCGTCTGGATAAAGGCGGCGCCCAAGGTGCCGCCGATCACGATCAGCGCCGCCGGACCGTTCAACAGCGCACTGGCATGCCCGCCCTCCAGATAATTGCCGCCGATAATGGCGACAAAGGCCAGAATGACGCCAATGACGCTGAGAATATCCATCAACCAATCTCTGCCAGGTAGCGACCGATGTCATCCAGCGGGTAGATGCCGTCGGCCAGATTGGCCTTGGCCACGGCCATCGGCATGCCATATATCACACAGCTGGCCTCATCCTGTGCCCAGACCGCACTGCCGGCCTGCTTGAGCAGGCGCGCGCCTTCGCGGCCATCAGCGCCCATGCCGGTCAAGACAATGGCCAGTACCTTGTCCTGAAAGGCCTTGGCGGCAGAGCCGAAAGTAACGTCGACACAGGGTTTGTAATTCAGTCGCTCATCGCCGGGCAGGATGCGCACCACACCACGCGAGTCCACCATCATCTGCTTGCCGCCCGGCGCCAACAGAGCGCGCCCAGGACGCAAGGTATCGCCGTCCTCGGCTTCCTTGACAGAGATTCGGCAGAGTTTATCGAGCCGCTCGGCAAACGCCTTGGTGAAGGCAGCAGGCATGTGCTGTACCAGCAACAGCGGCGCAGGGAAGTTGGCAGGCAGCTGGGTCAGCACCTTCTGCAGTGCGACCGGGCCGCCCGTGGAGGTGCCGATGGCTACCAGCTTGTAGCTACGCTTGCGCGGCGCCGGACTGGTTTTGGCCGGCGTAGTGGGAGCTGCGACCGGGCGCGGCGGCGGCGCGGCCGGCGTTGGGCTGATACCGCGCGCCGGCGGGCTCAGGGTGCTGGCTGGCTGTGCGTGATGGGTGTTGCTCAAACCCAGCGAGCGGCGATTGGTGCGCGCCAGGCCCTGCACTCGCTCGCACAGCAGTTGGCGCACCTTGTCCGGGTTACGCGAGATGTCTTCAAAGTTCTTGGGGAGATAGTCGGCCGCGCCGGCATCCAGCGCATCCAGACTGACGCGAGCGCCCTCGTAGGTCAGCGAGGAAAACATGATGACCGGCGTCGGGCAGCGCTGCATGATCTGACGCACCGCTTCAATGCCATCCATGACCGGCATCTCGTAATCCATGGTGATCACGTCCGGATGCAACGCCAGGGTCTGTTCAATCGCCTCGCGGCCATTGTTGGCGGTGCCAACCACCTGGATTTGCGGGTCGCCCGCCAGAATCTCCGTCACCCTGCGGCGAAAGAAACCCGAATCGTCGACCACCAGAACCTTGACCGCCATACCCTCTCCCGAACTGCTTCCTGCAACTAATATGAGTCGTGCCGCACCACAGGCAAAATGCCGGGCGCTTGCCGTGCCGGAGCCCCTTGCAGGCTCCGGCTCAGGCTATCACATGCGCCGCGCGTAGCGCTTGAGCAGACTGGGAATATCCAGGATCAGAGCAATGCGCCCATCACCGGTAATCGTTGCGCCCGCCATGCCTGCCGTGCCTTGCAGCATGCGACCCAGCGGTTTAATCACGACCTCCTCCTGGCCAACCAGCTGATCGACCACAAACCCGACACGCTGCGTGCCGACCGAAACGATCACCACACTGGCGGCAGAATGGTCACTGGTATCCTCGACACCCGGCATCAGCCAACGCTTGAGGTAGAACAGCGGCAGCGCCTTGTCGCGCACGATGATGACTTCCTGGCCGTCGACGACGTTGGTACGCGACAGGTCCAGGCTGTAAATCTCGTTCACGCTGACCAGCGGCAGGGCAAACGCCTGATCGGCCAGCATGACCATCAGCGTCGGCATGATGGCCAGGGTCAGGGGCACCTTGATCGCAATGCGCGACCCTTGCCCCTTGGTTGACTCGATATTGATGGTGCCGTTGAGCTGGGAGATTTTGGTCTTGACCACGTCCATGCCGACACCGCGACCGGATACGTCGGAAATTTCGGTCTTGGTCGAGAATCCGGGCGCCAGAATCAGGTTGAAGCATTCGGTGTCGCTCAAACGATCCGCCGCATCCTTCTCCATCATGCCCTTCTCTACGGCCTTGGCACGCAGGATTTCCGGGTCCATGCCCTTGCCGTCATCGACGATGGTGAGCAGGATGTGATCGCCTTCCTGCTGCGCCGACAGCACCACCTTGCCGGTACGCGCCTTGCCGGCCGCTTCACGCTCGTCCGGCATTTCGATGCCATGGTCAACCGAGTTGCGCACCAGGTGGACCAGCGGATCGGCCAGCGCCTCAACCAGGTTCTTGTCCAGATCGGTCTCTTCGCCGATCAGTTCAAGGTTGATTTCTTTCTTCAGGTTCCGCGCCAGGTCTCGCACCACGCGAGGGAAGCGACCAAACACCTTCTTGATCGGCTGCATACGGGTCTTCATGACCGACATCTGCAGGTCGGCTGTCACCACATCCAGATTGGCAACGGCCTTGCCCAGCTCCTCATCACCGCTGGAGAGCCCCAGGCGCACCAGGCGGTTGCGCACCAGCACCAGCTCGCCAACCATGTTCATGATTTCGTCCAGCCGTGCAGTATCTACCCGCACGGTGGTTTCGGCCGCAGCAGGCGCTTCGGCAGCGCTGGCCGGCTTGCTCGCCGCAGGGGCGGCAGGCGCCTTGGCTGCAGGGGCGGCCGCCGACTTGGCAGCAGGTTTGGGCGTTTCAGCCTTGGCTGCCGGCTTGGCTGGCGGTGCGGCGGGCTTGGGCGGCGTTACCGCACCAGCGGACTCGGCAGCGGCGCCGGGCGCACTGCCCTTGCCATGCAGCTGATCCAGCAGCGCCTCAAATTCATCGTCGGTAATGTTGTCCGAGCCCGCTGCCGCTGCGGCTGGCGATTCGCCTGCGTCCACCTCACCGGCGGCTTGCTGCCCCGGTGCTGAGCCCTTGCCGTGCAGTTCATCAAGCAACGCTTCAAATTCGTCATCGCTGATGTCATCACTGGCCGCGGAGCCACTTGCAGGGCTGTCTGCTGCAGCGCCGGCGGCGGGCGCAGCCGGTGCGGCGGCCGGCGCCTTGCCGCTGCCATGCAACTGGTCAAGCAGCGCTTCAAATTCGTCGTCGGTGATCTCGTCAGAGTCTGCAGCAGCGGCGGGCTTTTCGGGTATCGCCGGCTGTGCAGCGGGGCTGCCGCCGTCGCCGTGCAAGGCGTCGAGCAGCTGTTCAAACTCGTCGTCGGTAATGTCGCCGCTGTCAGCAGTGCCGGCTGAAGGCGCAGCCTCAGGCTCGGCAGCGGGCGCAGGCTCAGGGGCGGGTTGCGGAGCGGCTGCGGCCTCGTCAGCCGAAGCCGGCTGCGCCAGCTGGGACAAGGCCTCAAGCAACGCGGGATCGGCCGGAGTTGGCTCCTGCCGATCGCGCACCTGATCAAACATGCTGTTGACGGTATCCAACGCCTGCAGCACGACATCCATCAGCTCCGAGGTAACTTTACGCTCGCCCTTGCGCAGGATGTCGAACACGTTCTCAGCGATGTGGCAGCAGGCCACCAGCGCATCAAGCTGCAGAAAGCCGGCGCCGCCCTTGACGGTGTGGAAGCCGCGGAAGATGGCATTGAGCAGGTCCATGTCGTCGGGCCGGTTTTCCAGCTCGACCAGTTGCTCGGACAATTGCTCCAGAATCTCTCCGGCCTCGACCAGAAAGTCCTGGAGAATTTCTTCATCCGCTTCGAAACTCATGCACCCACTCCCCTCGGGCGTGTTATCGGTAAACGGCTTGGCGCCACCCAGGCTTGCCTGCTGCGCGCACCGTTGTTATTGAGCGCTGCGGTCCGGCAGGTGCCTGATTTGCCAGCTGTCAGTCGGGCCACGCCGGAGCAAGGCACGGCGACTTCGGCAGGAGTCAGAAGCCCAGACTGGACAGGAGATCATCAACTTCGTCCTGACCGGAAACAACGTCTTCTCTTTTATCGGCATGAATCTGCGGACCTTCACCCTTGGATGAGGTTTTTTTTGTCTCGCCGGCCTCGGCGTGACTGATACCGGTGATGCGATCCACCTGTCCAGCCATGCGCACCAGACTGACAAGGCTCTCTTCGACGTCGTGCACCAGCGTGATCACGCGCTTGATCACCTGACCTGTCAGGTCCTGGTAATCCTGGGCGATCAGAATATCGTTGAGGTGCGCTGACACCTCGGAACTGGTGGTTTCGGTACGATCCAGAAACTCGCCCACGCGACGATACAGATCACGAAATTCATCAGCAGCCATTTCGCGCCGTTGCAGGCGCTGCCAGTCTGCCTTGAGTGCGCTGGCCTGCTGGCCCAGCTCGGACACCTTGGGCGCACTGACCTCGACCAGATCCATGGTGCGGTTGGCCGCCTTGTCGGTCAGTTGAACAACATAATCCAGGCGATCAGAGGCGTCGGAAATCTTGGACGTTTCAGCATCACCGCCCAGGGCATGGGAGGTGTCTATCTGGAAGTTGACAATCGCGTTATGCAGGGCGCGGGTCAGTTGACCGACCTCGTGATACAAACCACGATCGCGCGCCTGATTAATGGCGTGAATCACCAGCAGCGCCTCGGCGAAGTCGCCATTTTCAAGGTGACCAACCAGCTGGTGCGCATTGTCCTTGAGAGAATGTTCGAATTCCTGGGCAGTCGCCTGACCGGGATCCTTGCTCAAAGCCATAACCTGTACCCCGGCTGATTGTTATTTGGGTTGCACCCGCTCGAAAATCTTCTCGATCTTTTCTTTCAGCGCCTGCGCAGTGAAGGGTTTGACGACGTAGCCATTCACGCCGGCCTGCGCCGCCTCGATGATCTGGTCACGTTTAGCCTCGGCGGTCACCATGAGTACCGGCAGGTGCTTGAGCCGATCGTCTGCTCGTACGGCACGCAGCAGATCAATGCCGCTCATGCCCGGCATGTTCCAGTCGGTTACCAGAAAGTCGAAGTTGCCGCTTTGCAGCATCGGCAGCGCCGTATTGCCGTCATCGGCCTCTGCGGTGTTGGTAAACCCGAGGTCGCGCAACAGGTTCTTGATGATGCGCCTCATCGTCGAAAAATCATCAACGATGAGAATTTTCATATTCTTGTCCACGTCGACCTCCGTACAAACCAGGATAAGTGCAGGCCTGCACTCCCAAAACCCATTGCCAATGGCCACACAAGCCGTAGAAGAAGCTCTGAGCAGGCCACTGATCTCAATGGCCTGTTCAGATGCGCCCTGTTCAACGCCGGTTACCGCGCCCTGACGGCCATCTGCCAGCCAGGCAATCCGAGCATTGTCCGGATGTTGGCGACAAAATCAATCATTTCGCCAGTTTGTCAGCTTTGCCCGCAGCCGAGCGGCGCACTGGCTATGCAGCTGACTGACCCGCGACTCGCTGACGCCCAGGACCGCACCGATCTCCTTGAGGTTCAGCTCCTCATCATAATACAGCGACAGCAGCAGTCGTTCGCGCTCCGGCAGACCATCGATCGCCTCTACCAGCGCCGCGCGAAACCGCTCGTCCTGCAGACCGCTCAAGGGTTCCTCTCCCCCTTGCACATCAGCCGGTGCCCCGGCCTCCAGCAGGTCGTCGAAACTGAACAGCTTGCTGCCGGCGGTATCGCTCAGAATCGCGTAATACTCCTCCAGGCTCATATCCAGTTCGGCTGCAACCTCGTGATCTTTAGCGTCACGTCCCAATCGCGCCTCGACCGCGCGCATCGCGTCACTGACCATGCGCGTATTACGGTGCACCGAGCGCGGGGCCCAGTCGCCCTTGCGAACCTCATCAAGCATGGCGCCACGAATGCGGATGCCGGCGTAGGTTTCAAAGCTGGCGCCCTTGCCAAAATCGAACTTGCGGGAGGCTTCAAGCAAGCCAATCATGCCGGCTTGCATAAGATCTTCGACCTGGACGCTGGAAGGCAGACGTCCAAGCAGGTGGTAGGCGATACGTTTGACCAGCGGGGCATACTGCTCGACCAGGCGATCCTGCTGCTCAGCCGAGCCTTGTGCGCGTGTATACATGTTCAATCTGCCAGCCTGTGCTGTCATAGACCGGTTCCTGTCGGCTGCACCAGGCGCTCGACAAAGAACTCCAGGTGACCGCGGGGGTTGGCTGGCAACGGCCAGGCATCCACCTTCTGGGCAATGGCCCGAATCGCCAGCGACGCCTTGCTGCGCGGAAACGCCTCGAACACTGCGCGCTGCTTCTGCACCGACTTGCGCACAGCCTCATCAAAGGGAACCGCGCCAACATACTGCAGGGCCACATCCAGAAAACGGTCAGTTACCTTGGTGAGTTTAGCAAACACCATACGCCCTTCCTGCGGCGTGCCCACCATATTGGCCAATACACGGAAACGGGTCATGCCGTGATCGCGGTTGAGCAGCTTGATCAGCGCGTAGGCGTCGGTAATGGAGGTCGGCTCATCGCAGACGACAATCAGCGCTTCCTGCGCGGCGCGGACAAAACTGACCACAGAGTCGCCAATACCGGCGGCGGTGTCCACGACCAGCACATCGATGTTGTCGCCAATTTCACTGAACGCCTGAATCAGACCTGCGTGCTGTTGCGGGCTGAGGCTGACCATGTTGGCGGCACCGGAGGCGGCGGGCACGATGCGAATGCCACCGGGGCCGGTGACCATGACATCGCGCAGGTCGCATTTGCCTTCGAGCACATCGGCCAGCGTCGCCTTGGGTTTGAGACCGAGCAGGACGTCGACGTTGGCCAGGCCAAGGTCAGCGTCCAGCAGCACGACGCGCCGCCCCATGTCGGCCAACGCCAGACTGAGGTTGACCGACACGTTGGTCTTGCCGATGCCGCCTTTGCCGCCGGTGACTGCGATAACCTGAACCGGGTGATTGCTGCCCATCTGCGCTTGGTACCTTGTCTGTTTAACTTAACTTAGCCTGCCCGCTGGCCGTGCATCATACCGGCAAACACATCTGCCATGGCCTGATCCGCCGGCGCTTCGTTGCCTGCCATGCTGACCGCACGACTGACCAGCTGATGGCCCACGGCCTTGCTCAAATCGTCCGGAATCCGCTGGCCATCTGCCAGATAGGCTACCGGCAAACCCTGCTCCATAGCCAGCCCCAGTGACTCTCCCAGCGTAGCTGCTTCATCAACCTTGGTCAGGATACAACCAGAGAGGCCGCAGGACTTGTAATTGTGATAGGCCGCTTTCATCACCCGATGCTGACTGGTCGCTGCCAGCACCAGCAGATTGCGCACCTGACGCCCCTGCTGGGCCAGTGCATCCAGCTGCCCACGCAGGTAGGGATCATTCGCCTGCAGGCCTGCGGTGTCGATCAGCACCAGGCGTTTGCCGGCAAAGTCGGCCAACACGTCGCTGAGGTTCTGCTTGTCGTCAACCACCTTGACCGGCACGTTGAGAATCCGCCCCAGGGTGCGTAGCTGTTCGTGCGCGCCAATCCGGTAAGTATCCATGGTCACCAGCGCAACATGCTGGCTGCCGTGCTTGAGCACATAACGGGCGGCCAGCTTGCCCAGGGTCGTCGTCTTGCCGGCACCGGTGGGGCCAACCAGAGCGATCACACCGCCGGCATCAATGGGCTCTTCGCGCAGCACCGGGACGCGATGCGCCAGGTGCGCCAGCAGCATGCGCCAGGCTTGCCGTACGTCACTCACGTCAGAAACCTGACGCAGCAACCCCTGGCAGACATCAGCCGGCAGCCCCATCTGCGTCAAACGACGCCAGAGACCAGCCTGCTTGGGCTTTTGCTGATTCAGTTGGCCCCAGGCCAGGCCACCCAGCTGGGATTCGAGCATCTCGCGCAGCCCCGCCAGCTCGGCGCGCATGGCACTGAGCCCGGCGCTGTCGGCTTCGGCCGCCGGCGCCGGGGTCGCAGCCTGAGCACGGCGCGGTGCCGGCTGCGCAGCGGGAGCCGGTTCGGTGGGCTCCTGAATCAGTCGATCCAGCAGCTCGCGCGCCTCGGCAGAGCCCTGACGGGCGGCGTGGCGGGTGCTGTCACCAAACAGCTGGCGGTTGACCAGCGGCTGATCGTGGGACGCCATCTGGCCGTCCTCCAGCTCAGCGCGGGCCGCAACAATGCGCTCCTGGGTCTTTTTCAGCTCCTGGTCCAGACCAGGTGTCGGCGCGCTCAGGCGCGGCGCCTCGTAATCCAGCGCTGCCGTCAGCTCGACGCCGCCAGCCACCCGACGGTTGGCAATGATGGACGCATCGGCACCCAGCTCATCGCGGACCAGCTTCATCGCCTGACGCATATCGGCGGCAAAGAAACGTTTGACTTTCATGGCTGACCTCGTCGCTTAACGGTCATCTGCCGCAGCAGATGTCTCAATCATTCGGTGCTGCTAGTTCTGGCCAACCGTCGCAATGATGGTGACCTGCTTGCTGTCCGGTATTTCCTGGTAGGACAGTACATGGGCTCCGGGCGCCGCATAGCGGACAAACTTGGCCATCATCATGCGAATCGGCCCGGCCACCAGCAGAATCGCCGGCTTGCCCTGCACCTCCTGCCGTTGTACCGCGTCGGACAGCGAGCGTTGCAGCTTCTCGGCCATGCCCGGCTCCAACAACATTCCGTCATCAGCGCCCTGCCCGGCCTTCTGCAGACTCTGTAGCAACATCTGTTCCAACCTGGGTTCCAGAGTGATCACAGGCAGCTCGGAGTCAAGCCCCACAATGCTTTGCACGATGGAGCGTGACAGCGCGACCCGCACGGCGCCAATCAGCGCGCCGGTATCTTGACTCTTGCCCGAGTTGTTGGCGATGGCCTCGGCGATGGTGCGGATATCCCGCACCGGCACCTGCTCCTGCAGCAGCCCCTGCAGCACCTTAAGCAGATTGGAGACCGAAATCAGGCCCGGCACCAGCTCCTCGGCCAGCTTTGGCGAGGCCTTGGCCAGCACCTGCATCAATTGCTGCACTTCCTCATGCCCAATGAGTTCGTGCGCGTGCTTGTGCAGAATCTGGTTGATGTGGGTAGCGACCACGGTACTGGCGTCTACCACGGTGTACCCCAGTGATTGAGCCTGGTCCTTCTGTGATGCTTCGATCCAGACAGCATCTAGCCCAAAGGCCGGATCCTTGCCGGCAATGCCCTTGATCTCGCCGAACACCTGTCCGGGGTTGATCGCCAACTCGCGGTCCGGATAGATCTCGGCCTCGGCCACACTCACCCCCATTAGCGTCAGACGATAGGCGTTGGGCGCCAGATCCAGGTTGTCGCGGATGTGGACCGACGGCATCAGAAAGCCCAGGTCCTGCGAGAGCTTTTTGCGCACGCCCTTGATACGTGCCAGCAGCTGTCCACCCTGATTGCGATCGACCAGCGGGATCAGGCGATAGCCAACCTCCAGCCCGACCATGTCCACCGGGGTAACGTCATCCCAGCCCAGCTCGCGGGTTTCCGGCGCCTGCACGGCCGGCAGTTGCGCCTGCTTGCGCTCGGCTTCGACTTCTTCTTCAGCCTTCTCCTTCTGGCGCTTGGCGATAAACCAGGCGCCACCGGCGGCAATGGCGCCCAGACTGAGAAACGAAAAGTGCGGCATGCCGGGGATCAGGCCCATCACGATCAGAATCGCCGCCGCCACCGCCAACGCCTTGGGCGAGGCGAACATCTGACGCTGAACCTGCGCGCCCATGTCCTCGGAGGTGGAGACACGGGTCACCATGATGGCCGCCGCTGTCGACAACAGCAGCGACGGAATCTGCGCCACCAGACCGTCACCGATGGTCAGCAGCACATAGATGCGGCCTGCCTCGGCAAACGGCAGGCCATGCTGCGCCATACCAATAGCCAGACCGCCAAGCACGTTGATGAACAGGATCAGCAGGCCGGCAATGGCATCGCCGCGCACGAATTTGCTGGCACCGTCCATGGAGCCGTAGAACTCGGCTTCCTGTGCCACTTCCCGACGACGGGTCTTGGCCTGCTCCTGATCGATCAGGCCGGAGTTCAGGTCGGCATCAATCGCCATCTGCTTGCCAGGCATCGCATCCAGGGTAAAGCGTGCGCTGACCTCGGAAATCCGCCCGGCGCCCTTGGTGACCACCACAAAGTTGATGATCATCAAGATGGCAAAGACCACCAGACCGACAACATAGTTGCCGCCGATCACCACCTCACCAAAGGCCTGAATCACCTTGCCGGCGGCGTCGCCACCCTCGTGACCGTAAAGCAGCACCACGCGGGTAGAGGCCACATTCAGCGCCAGACGCAGCAACGTCGAGATCAGCAGAATGGTCGGGAATACCGCAAAATCCAGCGGCCGCAGCGCGTAGGCGCAGACCAGCAGCACCACCAGTGACAGCGCGATATTGAAGGTAAAGAACACGTCCAGCAGAAAGGGCGGGATCGGCAGCATCATCATGCCGAGCATCACCAGCAGCAGCACCGGAATCCCCAGGCTGCCATGACGCAGCCCGGCCAGATTGGTCCGCATGTTGCCCATCAGTTGCGCGCGATCAACAGCCATTGGCAGAAGTGCCCCCGAATCAAATATTTGACGCTATTCACATACTTGTCGGGGACTACGCAAAAAGCGTTCCAGCTCTTCGGTAACCTGTCGCCATTCGATGGAACCCCATCGACAAAACGACTGTCTATTTGCCATCATGCATGGGCTGCGCGGGCTTTCTGATAGACTGACCACCGCTGCAATGGCAAAGGATGGCCACAGGCGCACAACGCCTGTTCTTCAGCCTTTGCCCGGCAGCGCCGTCTCGACAGAGGCCGCTCGCCACCTCACCAGAGAGAGATGATGCGGATCCACACTACCGTGCTGTTGGTGCTCGCCATAGCGCTTGGCGGCTGTCAAACGCTGTCCGACCGGAACAACGTTCTGAGTCGCTCGGGTGAAGCCATCAAAACGCAGGCTCAGAAACTGGCAGACCTGGCAGCCAACATGACTGGCGACCCGCAGGCTGAAGCACGGCATGCTGAAGTCGAAGCGCTATTCGACCAGGCCTACATTGACCCGCTGACCCGCTACCTGAACAACCATACCGACGACCCCGACTACCGCGACTACCTGCCTGTGGTGCGCGCAGAAAGAGACAGTCGCTGCCGCGCTATCGCCTATCGCTACAACAGCCAGCCGGCCACCCGCGACTCGCTGCAGCGCCTTGAGGCGGGCTACGCGTTTTCCTGTCCTGAGGTGGTCAATGAGTTTGCCAAGCGCGTGCCAGCAAGCGCCGCATCCGACGAGCATACAGCTGCCGCAGGGTCGCCTGCCGCAGGATCGCCTGCCGCAAGGTCGCCCGGCGCAAGCAACACCGGCAACACAGCGCAGACCGGCAGCTCCGCCCAGGCGCAGGAGTGCTATCTGCTGTTCGCGATCAGAAACTACCAGCAGGCCGAATCGATCTGCCGCACCGCAGCCACCGCGGGTGACGCCAAAGCCCGACATCACCTGGCCGCCATCAGCAACAGCAACGGCAATCAGACCGAGGCGCTGCGCTGGGCTCGCCTGGCAGCCGATCAGGGGCAGGCCAATGGTCAACTGCTGCTCGCCGAGCTGCTCAAACCGCAAGCCCCCGAGGAAGCCTTTGGCTGGCTACAGAAAGCCGCCGCCCAGCAGCTGCCCGAGGCCCACTACCAACTGGCGCAGGCCTATCAGCAAGGCCAGGGCACCGCGGCCGACCCGGGACGCGCCGAAAGCCAGCTGCGCCAGGCTGCCGCGGCCGGCTACCTGCCAGCCATGCTTGCCCTTGGTATCGACAAGAACGGCACAGCCGCTGGACGATACTGGCTGGAGCAGGCCGCCGAGCGCGGCTCCGCCGAAGCGCAATACCGCCTGGGGCTGGACTACCTGCGCGGCACAGGTGGCCCGGAAGACCCGCAAACCGCCTACGTCTGGCTGAGCCTGTCACTGGTCAATGGTGAACAGCGCGGCAAGCGCTATCTTGAACAACTCTCGGGGCAGCTGGACAGCACGCAGCTGGCCGCCGCTCGCAACCAGATACAACGCCGCCTCAATAGCCGCTGAACACCGGAGCCAAGGGAATGCTGCCAGTCAAACGCGCGATCATGATCCTGCTCAGCCTGATGGTCGCGCTGGTACTGGTAGTCAGCTGGCTGATGGCAAGCGCGAATCTGGAGTTCGCCGAAAAAGCCATGGCGCAGCTGCGCCAGCGCCAGATTGCCGACACCTTCTATGCCAACCTCGACCGCATCAACGCCCACCACCGCCTGATGGCGCAAAGCACCGCAGGCCTGGCCCGCGCCGGCGCCCTGATGCCGCGCCTGGGCGAGGAGCTGGACGACAGCCTGCGCCGAGCCCTGCAAGACTTCCCCGACACCCACGGCAGCACTCTCTGGTACGCCGATGGTGCCCTGCCCGCTCGCTACGCCTACCGACAGGGCCAGCGCCTTGCCGTGACCGACGTCCCGGGCGCAGAACAAGTACAGCTGCGTGCGTGGTTCCAGCGCCTGCGAGCCGCCAACAAGGCGACTGACAGCGACCCGAGCCAGAGCTGGACCGCGGCCTACTACAAGGACAGCATCAGCAGCGTCGTGATCAGCCACGCCGCTTTAATCACCAACAGCGCAGGTATGCCGATCGGCCTGGCCGTCACCGACTGGCTGGCCGACGACATCATTCGCACCATCAGCCGGGTCGAAGTCACGCCCGGTACCTTTGCGTTCCTGCTGGACCACGCCAACCGCAACCTGTCCAGCCTGTCCGCCGCAACCGATCAGGCGCAGGCACAACCCTTGATCAACGCCGTGATTGATCTCCAGCTGGGCAACCAGCTGGAGCCTCAAGCGCTGCCTCAGGTGGTCAACGCGCGTCAGCTGACGGCACCGCTGCAGCAGCTGCAGCAGACCCTGGCCGGCGACGATTACCGACTCTTCTTTGCCCGCAGCCAGGCCGGCATGATCTTCGGCATTGGCGTACCGCAGGCCGAGATAGACGCCGTGCTGGCGCCCATGCGCGAAAGCAACCTGCGCATTCAGCTGATCGCCGGCATCATCATGCTGCTGATTTCAGCGCTGGTGCTGTACCTGGTGGCCGGCACCCTGCGCCAGTTGCAGACCCTGTACACCGACAGCCTGACCGGCCTGCCCAACCGCGAGCGTCTGCTGGCCGACCTGAAGAAAAGCCACACCGCCAGCCTCATCCTGCTGAATATCGACTCGTTCAAGGAAATTAACGACTTTTACGGCCACAACTGCGGCGATCACGTAATCATCAGCCTGGCCCACGCACTGCAGGAGAAGCTGGACACCAACCCCGACTGGCGCGGCGCCCGGTTGTACCGCATGCCCGCCGACGAACTGGCCATCTGGCTGCCCGGGCACCATAACGCCGAGCAGCTGACGCCCGCCCTGGAACAGCTGCTGGTGTTTATCGGCGAGCTGCAGGTGCGCTGGGAAGACCAGCCCCTGACCCTCAACGCCAGCCTGGGCGTGGCCTGCAGCCAGCAGGGCAACGCCGCCGACCTGAGCGGCGAGCAATTGCTGCACGGCGCCAACATCGCCCTGGAACTGGCGCGTCTGAATCTGGAAAGTTTTGTGTTCTACGATGCCAGCCAGCGCGTGCGTGAAAGCTACGAGCAGAACCTGATCGGCGCCAACCGCTTGCGCGCCGCGCTGGAGAGTGGCCGTATCGTTGCCTTCTACCAACCCATTCTCAATCTGACCAGCGGCCAGATCGACAAGTACGAGTGCCTGGTTCGCATGCTCGACGAGCAGGGCGAACCCATCAGCCCGATTCACTTTCTGGACCTGGCCAAGAAGATTCGTCTTTACCGCACCCTCACCCGCCGCATGGTTGATCTGGCGCTGGAGCGCTTCGAGGGACAGCCGTGGAGCTTTTCGCTCAACCTCTCCTGCGAGGACCTGCTGGACCCGGAGCTGACCGACCATATCCTCGACTCCATCGCCACCCGCAACATGGGCAGGCAGGTCATCTTCGAGATTCTGGAATCGGAAGGTATCGAAAACTACAGCGCGGTACGGCAGTTCATTGACCGCGCCAAGGCTCTGGGTTGCCGCATTGCCATTGACGATTTTGGCACCGGCTACTCGAACTTTGAGCACCTGCTGCGCCTGGACGTGGACCTGATCAAGATCGACGGCAGCCTGATCCGCCAGCTAGACAGCAACCCCACCGCGCTGACCCTGTGCCGCGGCATTGTGCAGTTTGCGCAGGAGTTGAGCATGCAGACCGTGGCCGAGTTCGTACACAACCCGGCTGTGCTGAATCAGGCACGCGCTCTGGGCATCCAGCACGCCCAGGGCGCCGCCATCGGCATGCCTTCGGCCAGCCTGATCACCGAGATCCGGGTGCTTGACGCCGACAAGCCGAGTGCCAGCAGCTAGCGGTAAATGATATCTGCGCGCATCGGCGCCAGACGCTGCAGCAGGCGATTCTGCACTATCACCGGCAACTGCTCTGCCTCCATCGCCGCAATCAGGTCTTCAACCAGCGCATTGAAGTCCGCTTCGGTGAGCTCAAATCCGGCATGCACGTCGGCCATGCTGTCGCCGGAATACACACAAGGGCCTCCCGCCTCGACACAGAACTGCTCCTGCAGCTTTTCCTGCAATCGCGCTATGTCGGTGTCAGCGAAGTGATGAACAATACGCTCGTCATCCGCGATCTGGTACAACAGTCCTTCCACCACGCGATTGATGCCAGCCTGGCCTCCCATCGCCTGGTACAGGCTGTCGTTCTCCGGCGCCGGGCTGGCGGCACACCCGACGAGGCCGAACAGAATAAGCGCAACACTAGCCGTCGCACGTAATTGTCTGCGCATGGGAACCTCAGTAACTCAGCTGCATGGAAAGGAAGAGGCCTCGCTGGTCCTCCAGCGTGGCAATCTCGCCCAACTCAGCCCAGGCAGCAGCCAGAGCCAGACGCTTGCTCGGGAAATAACCGACAAACACATCCTGCCAATCGCTCTCGCCAGCAAACGACAGGTTGTCCGGCTTCTCCCGATACTCAACCCCCACCACCCAGCGAGGGTTGAGCAGCAGCGCCACACTCCCCTCCTTGAGCAGTGTCCGACTGTCACGCCGGTCACCACCAAAACCCAACAGCCCGGTTTCATTGGCCCGCGAATAGCGCAGTGTGCCGTTCACTAGCAGGTTGTAGCCGCCCACTGCGCCCAGGAACAGGCGGGAGCCGGCGAGATAATAATCAGTATCCGAATCCCGACGGGCACCAACCAGCGACGGGATCAGAAAGTTAGTCTGACGCTTGTACTGCGCGCCCAGCGCGACCTGCGGCAAGCGGTCGTACACCAGGTCCCCGAACAACCGCAGCTTCACGCCAAAGATATCCTGATTGAGACTCTTATGCGGCAGGCCTGCCGCCTTGGTCAACGCATCCATATCCAGTCGCTGCCGCGCCACCGAGAGTTCCACCCGGTTGTTGAATGCCAGCGAAGCACCGAAGGCGTCGAGCCGATAGTCCCCCGTGTCGACGCGAGTAGCAAACGCATCACCACCCCACTCGCCCCGAGCACCGTAGCCGGACAGTACCGCCCACGGCACGATGCCACCGCCGGCTGAGCCTTCGATGTTGGTCACCCCTCCGGTCGCCAGCAGGCGGCCACCGGTATCAGCGCAGACCGTGCCCGCCAGGCACAGCAAGCCGATTCCACACAAAGCAGTTTTTTTCATGGCAGCCCATCTAAACAAACGTTCCGCGCGTCTCATCCATCCAGCGCTCCAGATCAGCGGCAGACAGCGGACGGCTTATGAAGTAACCCTGAACCACATCGCAATGACGTGCCTTGAGCCAGGCGAGCGAACCGGCATTTTCAATTCCCTCAGCGATGACCTTCAGCCCCATGTTATGGGCAAGCTCGATGGTCGATTTCACGATCACCGCATCATCGCTGTTTTCGCCCAGCTGCAGGACAAAGGATTTGTCGATTTTCAAATCCTGGACCGGCAAGCTCTTGAGCGTCGCTAGCGACGAATAGCCGGTTCCGTAATCATCCACCGCCAGAGTAATCCCCAGATCGCGTAATGCCAGCAGACTGTCAATGCTGGCCTGCAGGTCGCGCATGACCGCACTTTCGGTCACTTCCAAAGAGAGATAATCCGGACTGATCTGCTGGGCACGCAGCATCCGTTCGACGCGCCGTGGGAACTCGGGATCATCAAGGTCGCGCGCTGACAGGTTCATGGCGACTTGCAGGTGAATGCCGCGGTCAATCCAGTCACGTAGCTGCGACAGCACTGCCGCGATCATCCACTCGGTGAGCATAGTGATGCTGCCGGTCTGCTCGGCAAGCGGAATAAACTCGTCAGGCCGGATCATGCCAAGCTCACTGTGCTGCCAGCGCATCAGTGCCTCAACCTGCCGTACCTCGCCGGAGGCCAGATCAAGTTTGGGTTGGAATACCGCGCTCAGCTCATGGTGTTGCGGAGCGTAGCGCAGATCCCGTGCCAAACGAATACGCCGCTGATAGGCCTGATCACTCTGCGTCTGATAAACAGCGATACGCTCTGCACCGGGTGCAGCATCGTTCAGCGCGATACTTGCTTGCCGCAGCAGCTCCTGCGGATCACGTCCGTGCAGCGGCCAGGCCACCAGCCCCGCCAGCCACTGCGAGCTGAGCTTGATGTCCTGCACCTGCATCTTCTCCCCGAGCCGAGCCAGTACGCCGTCCATGATGACCACGGCCTCTTCCAGCTCGCGCCCCTTAAGCAGCAACAAGAAGCCGCTGCCCGGTTGCCAGGCCAGCAGCACATTGGCAGGCAGAAAGCCCTCAAGGCTGGCCACCGACTGCCGTATCAAGGTATCCATGAAGTCTTGCCCGCGGGCCTTCAGCAGCAGGTCAGCAGTCAGCAGGTTGCACTGCGCCAGCACCCCGCCCTGCCCACCGGCAATCGCGCTTCTGAGCTGCTCCCGGACAACCCCAACGTTCGGCAATCCGGTCAGCGGATCGTGTAAAGCGTTATGCACAATCAGGTCTTCACGCTCGGCGATGCCGACCCGCATGGCATCAATCCGCTCTGCCAGTAACCCCAGCTCATCATTACGATCAAGTCGGACCTGACCGGTGTAGTCACCGCGACCGATGCGGGTCGCCGCTTCAGCCAACTGCGCAACCGGCCGGGCAAGGCTGCCCGACAGGTGTACCGCCAGCAGCGAGGACGCGAGCAACGCTACCAGGGTAATGATAAATAGCTCCCGCTTGAGCAGGTCGAAGCTCGCCAAGGTATCGCTGAGTGGGCTGGCCAACTGGGCCTCAACCCGATACTCGGATTGTTCGAGCAGCGTGAAGACGGTGGTCAGGTACCCTTCGGCTTCCATCACTTCCCCACCGTCAGCAGCGCGCATTTCAAGCGTGGTATCAGTCAGCGTTGAGAAGCTGGTCATGACGTTACCGGCGTGGCTGCTGACAAACCGTATTTCCAGCCCGGTGAGCTTCTGCAGTTCGCGCGCGAGCTCTTCATCCAGGCTGAAGGCCATCGCAACCTGACCGAGCACTACCGGCGCCTTTACCACCGCCTCGACCAGTAGATAGGGCTGATCGTCAATAATCGCAATCATGGCCTGGTCGGACAGTCGCTGCAGCGCCTGCACATCGCCAGGAACGGAATCGCCCTTCCTGACCGAAGAGATACGCATCACCCCCTGGGCGTCAAACAACATCGCCTGGTCAGCCCCAATACGTCTGACCTGGTTGAGCAACGCTGAACGAATCGTCGGCTGATCGCCGGTAGCCACCGCCTGGCGAAAACCAAAATCGGCGACCAATATCTCGGTCGCAGCCACCAACTCATGCGCACGCGCCTCAAGCAGATTGCTGAATACATTGCTCCCCACCTGCAACTGCTTCTGTGCCTGTCGGTTGGCGGACAGGTCCGTTGCGGTATAAACCACCAGAAACACCGCGCCGAGGACCAGCACAAGCAGACCTACTGACGTCAGAATCAGCCGCGTCCTCAGGTATCCCAAGCGCATAGTTCTACTGCACCGACTTGAAACGCTGTTGCAGCGGCGACAGAGGTTGCGCCGGCTCTTCCGGAACAGCCGTGAGCGGCAAACTCAAAACCAACCCGTCCTGCCCCAGATCCAGCTCTCCCAGTGAGGCCGGCGCCTGCTGGAAGCGGCTGGGATGCCACCACGAGACCGGCCAGGTGCCTGCAGGCAAATCGGGCAGGGAAACGCGGCCCGACGCATCGCTTACTGCAAAGCGGGGACTGCCGGTAACCAGAATGTAGCCGACCATCGCATCGTGAATATTGCAGCCCAATACGACTGCGCCCGCCTGGTCAAAGGTCACCGGAGGCGCGTCCATACCCTTGAACAGGCGCAATTCAAATGACTTTGCTTCGGAGAAGGAGTAGACGTGATGACGCACATCATCGCTGTTGGGAAAATCCACCCGCGCTCCGACCGGCACGACCAGTACATGCGGCCTAAACTGACGATCAACCTGATCCATCACATAGCTGTCGTCCGGTGCGGGCGGCACCCCGTCAATCAACAGCACAGCATTGGCCAGCGGTGCGCCAGTCTCATCAGTCAACCTGATTTGCGCCGCAAGGCTCGATTCCAGCAACAGCGTCTGTGCCAACAGCAGCAGACCAAAACGCAGCCAGAAACGGCTTACGCTTCCCGCATCCCTAACCTTCCGCACAATACTATCCCCCTAACGAAACGAAGCCCGTTCGACGCGTCTCCGCCTACTGCCGTTACGGCCCGCCCTTCACGACGATAAACGTGCTGCGGTGTTACCCGATGCCAAAGGAGGCTAGCATAGCCGGATTGCACACCGATATGCAGGAACCAAGATGCCCGGCTCAAATTTTTCTCTCTCCGTACTGGACCTCTGTTCCATTGCCGAAGGCGCCACACCGGCTACCGCCCTGCACAACGCACTGGAGTTGGCGCAGCACTGTGAAGCGCTGGGCTATCGACGTTTCTGGGTGGCCGAGCACCACAACATGGCGGGCATTGCCAGCGCAGCCACCTCCGTGGTCATGGGCTATCTGGCAGCAGGCACCGAACGCATCCGCATCGGCTCGGGCGGCATCATGCTGCCCAACCACGCACCACTGCAGATTGCCGAGCAGTTTGGCACTCTGGAATCGCTCTACCCGGGGCGCATTGACCTCGGTCTGGGCCGCGCACCGGGCACCGACGGCATGACCGCCCAGGCATTGCGCCGCGGCCGCACGGACGGCGAAGATTTTCCACAGATGCTGGATGAACTGCGTCAGCTGTTTGCACCAGCCAAACCTGGCCAGCGACTGCGTGCCGTTCCAGGCACCGGCTTGAATGTGCCCATCTGGCTCCTAGGCTCCAGCACCTTCAGCGCGCAGCTGGCCGGCCGCCTGGGCCTGCCCTTTGCCTTTGCCGGGCAGTTCTCGCCCGACTACCTGTTCAGCGCCTTGCGCCTGTATCGCGAAAGCTTTACCCCGAGCGAGCAACTGCCCACGCCCTACGCCATGCTGGGCATGAACGCCTACCTCGCCGACGATCGCGAACAGGCCCATTACCTGGCCAGCTCCCACCAACAGGCTTTTCTCAACCTGATCCGGGGTACGCCGGGGCAGTTGCCGCCGCCGACCCATGACATGGAGTCGCTGTGGCAACCGCATGAACGTCATCAGGTCATGTCGACACTGTCCGGCAGCCTGATTGGTGATGTTGATGCGGTTGGCGCTCAGTTAGCCGAACTGCTGGAACGTACCGGCGTCAACGAGCTGATCGTCAACAGCCCTATTTTTGACCAGAGCGCGCGCCAGCACAGCTACGCCTTGCTCAAGCGGGTTACCGAGGCGCTCTAGAAAGCACCCTATTGCGCAGCCGATGCGACAAGGCATAAGCCTATCTGCCCCTTCCCTGTCGCAGGCGACTCTGGTAAAAAGAGCGCCTGCGCGGGTGTAGTTCAATGGTAGAACGGCAGCTTCCCAAGCTGCATACGAGGGTTCGATTCCCTTCACCCGCTCCACGCAGCCCTGCTTCCCTTACTTAAAATCTCCAGTTTTCAATAACTTGCTGCCAAGCGAGAAACCTTTGCGCGCGCGAACCGCTCTGCTTCGCACTTCCCTTACTAACAAAATACATATAACCCGTTGTAATCATTAGAATTTTTTGATGATTTCATGGCATTCTGCGGCAACATCCGTCACAATGCCCCAATCGTTTATCAATGAGTGGGAGAGCAGCGCCATGCAAGGTCATCCGGACGTCGTCAATTGCCTGATCGAGCTGTTGCGCGGAGAGCTGGGTGCGCGTGATCAGTACTTCCTGCACTCGCGCCTGTACGAAGATATGGGTTACGCCAAGCTGTACGAGCGCATCAACCACGAAATGGAAGAAGAAACCCAGCACGCCGATGCCATCCTCAAGCGCATCCTGTTCCTGGAAGGCAAACCGGACATGCGGCCGTCGGTGATCACCCCCGGCTTTACCGTGCAGGAAATGCTGGAATCAGACCTCAAGCTGGAATATGAAGTACGCGAGAACCTGGCCAAGGCCATCGCTCTGTGCGAACGCTGCGCTGATTACCAGACCCGCGAAATTCTCGAGCTTCAGTTGCAGGATACCGAAGAAGACCATGCCTACTGGCTGGAACAGCAGCTGCGCCTGATCAAGATGGTTGGCGAGAAGAACTACCTGCAATCGCAGATGTAACCCCTTCCCTCAATCCAGAAGCCCCGTCGCCACGGGGCTTTTTTGTATCTGCCCCTGCCCCTCCCACCCGAACCTCGTTACGCTGTCGGCTCCGAGCCGTAGGTGCAGCCCCGACAGAAAATCCTGACCTTTTGATCAACATTACCTTGAGCGCACGCCGACCCAATGGCTTGCACCAACGCTGACCAGTACACGCCTTTTACGCACTTCAAATGCACTATTTCGATAAACATCGCAAAGGCCACCAGCTTCAACGCAAACAAATATTGACCATAAAGACAGCTATTTAGCGAGTCTGCTTGCAAGCAGTCACATGTGGCACCCATTCTGCATCAGCCCGGAGCACAAACCCGATGGAGCGCTCCCGTGACCTTGCCGCCCTGCCCCAACCGTCGCCACACCCAGGTTCTATTTCCGTCCAGCGCCGAGGAAGCCGCCATCCTGGCCTCGCGTCATCAGGCACCCTACCTTGCGGGCGCCAGCGCCGCACAACTTGGCTGGAGCAAGAACACAGGCTGGCCGGCGAAGGCAATCAGTCTGCACGCACTCGACGAACTGCAAGGGTGCCGGCGCGCAGTGGACCACTGGTCCATCGGTGCCTTGACTCGGCTATCGGAACTGACCAGCAACCGTGCGCTGTGCCGCGAGCTGCCAACGCTGCACGGCGCGCTGCTGGGGGTTGGCGCCCCGGGCATTCGTCACCTTGCCACGCTGGGCGGCAATATTGGCTTTGCAGGCGATCTAATGCCCATACTGCTGGTGCTGGATACCCAGGTGGACTGGATGCAGGGTGCAGGCCCGCTGCACCAAAGCGCCCTCTCCGACTGGTTGTCCCAAGCCCCCGAGCATGCATTGATCACCCGTATTCGCATTCCCCTACCGGGCCCCGGCAGACAGCTGCGCATGGAGAAGTTGGCCAGCCGCGAAGCCTTCAACCCCCCGCTGTTGAACATCGCCAGCAGTTGGCAATGGCAGCCCTTTGCCCAGGCGCACCTGGCTGCCGGCGGCGCGGGTCTGGCGCCGCGTCGTCTGCGCAGTTGCGAGCAGGCCTTCAGCGACGACGCCACTCTGATCCCGACGGCCGCCACCCTGTTGCCGCTGCTTGCCCGTGACCTGCCTGAGCAGGCCGCGCAGCCGCTGCTGCCAATCGCAGCCAATCTTCTGCTCGATCAATGGAGCGCCAGCCGCTTATGAGCACCAACGACTTCACGCCTCGTCAGCTGAACGCCGACAACTTCGCTGATCGCTGGCAACCACGGCCTGACGCGCGCAGCAAAGCCCGCGGCGAGCAGCGCTACCCCACCGACGAGCTGGCGTGGCCTGGGCTGCTACATGGGCGCATCCTGCGCAGCCCTTTCCCCCACGCGCAGATCACCGGCATCAATGTGGACGCCGCACGCGAGCTGCCTGGCGTGCACGCGGTGGTCACCGCAGCGGACATCCCCGGTGACAACCACTATGGCATCGTCTTTCGCGACCAACCGGTGTTCTGCACGGACCGCGTTCGCTACCTGGGCGATGCGCTGGCGGCGGTGGCAGCCGACACACCCGAGATCGCTGCGCATGCGCTCAGCCTGATTGAGGTGCAGTACACCGAGCTGCCGGTGCTCGGCGACCCGGCCGCCGCGCTGGCCGACGGCGCACCGCCGCTGCACCCCGGTGGCAATCTGCTGGACAGCTCGCTACTGGAGCACGGCGATGTCGAGGCCGCTTTCAAGGCCTGTGCCTTCGTGGTCGAGGGCCGCTACAGCACCCCAAGACAAATGCATGTCTTTATGGAAACCGAGGGTGGTGTGGCGGTACCCGACAACCAGGGCGGGCTGACCTTCCGGGTGGGCTGCCAGAGCGGTCACCGCGACCGCGAGCAACTGGCGAGCATTCTCGATCTACCGCTGGACAAGGTACGCGTTATCGGTCTGGCGACTGGCGGCGGCTTTGGCGGCAAGGATGAACTGACCATGCAGCCGGCAGCCGGTTTGCTGGCTCTGCGCACCGGCCGCCCGGTGCGCATCCATTTTGATCGCCGCGAATCCACTATCGCAGGCATCAAGCGCCACCCGGTCGAACTGGTTGCCCGCACCGGCTGCGACGCGCAGGGCAACATCCTCGCCCACCAACTGCATGCCGTGCTGGATACCGGCGCCTACGCCACCCTTGGCCCCGCCGTGCTCACCAACCTGACGGACCACGCCGCCGCACCGCTGTATCGCATCCCCAATGTGAAAGTAACCGGCCAGTTGGTCTACACCAACAACAGCGTTGCCGGTGCCTTTCGCGGCTTCGGCGGCAACCAGGCGACCTTCGCCGTGGAGAGTCAGCTGGACAAGCTGGCAGCGGCGGCGGGCCTGCACCCGGCAGGGCTGCGCAAACGCAACCTGCGTACGCCGGACGATGCGGGCGTCGAGGGCCAGACTCAGCAACAGCCCTGCGATCCACGGTTACTGCTGGATGCCGCACTGGCCTCCCCGCTCTGGGAAAACGCCACAGAGACCGACAACCGTCGCTGGCTGACCGGTGTCGGTATGGCGCTGGGCGCACAGGGCAACGGGCTGGGCAATGGCCTGCCGGACTCCGGCGGCGCGCGCCTGCACTTGAGCGCAGCCGGTCGCATCGAACTGGCCTTTGGCTTTATCGAGTATGGTCAGGGGGTGATCGCGGCAGTAGAGCATCTGGCCTGCGAGTATCTGGGCTGCGCCCCCGACGACCTGGATATTCGCCTCGGCGACTCCAGTGGCCCGGACTCGGGCCCGACCAGCGCCTCGCGCAGCAGCGTGATTGCGGTAGAAGCACTGCGCCGTTTGCAGCCGCAGTGGCGTGCCGCACTGCAGGATATCGCCGGGCCCCACGCCGACGACCTTGCACCAGGGCGAGGCGGCCTGTGCACACCCAGTGGAGACCTGCGCATCAGCTACGCCAAACTGGCCAAGATGGCTGCACAACGCCCCGTGTTGAAGGTACATTTCGACTTTCCTACCGGCCCGGACGCCACCCCGCGCGGCCGCTACCTGCAACTGCTGATCGCCAGCGTGGCCCGTGTCGCCGTTGACCGACTGACCGGCCGGGTGCGCGTTTTGCAGCTGCATCACATCACCGCCGGCGGCAAGGTCATCCACCCACCCAGCTATCTGGGCCAGATCGAAGGCGCAGCCGTGATGGGCATGGGCATGGCCCTGCTGGAGGACGTCCCCATGCAGGACGGCCAATTCCTGCTCGACAACCTCGACGCCTACCTGATTCCGACCCTGGCCGATGCGCCAGAGCAACGGGTGGATGTGATCGAAGCAATCCTCGGCGGCGACAGCTACCCGGTACGCGGCATCGGCGAGCTGGGCATTGAAGCCATCAGCCCCGCCTTGATCGCCGCCATCGAAAACGCTACCGGCGCACGACTGCACAGCCTGCCGGTACGCCCGACAACCCTGCTCACCGCCATGCAGGAGCAACACCCATGAGCGAGCCACGCTTGACCCTGCAGTTCACCGTCAACGGCAGCGAGCAGATAATCGAGGTATCCCCCACCCGGCGCCTGCTCGACATCCTGCGATCAGACCTCAACCTGACCGGCCCGAAAGAAGGCTGCAGCATCGGCCGCTGTGGCGCCTGCAGCGTATTGGTCGATGGCCAATCAACGCCTGCCTGCCTGCTGCTGGCCTGCCAGTTGCAAGGGCGCTCGGTGCAAACCATTGAAGGGCTGCGCGACGAGCCGGTGTTCGAGCGGGTATCCGCCGCACTGGTCAATGCTGGCGCGCTGCAATGCGGCTACTGCACGCCCGGTATCGCCAGCACCCTGACCGCCGCCCTGCGCAACAACCCGACAGCTACAGCACAGGAGCTGGAGCAGGCGCTGTACGGCAACCTCTGTCGCTGCACCGGCTACACCGGCCTGCGCCAGGCGGTTGCCGAGCTGGCCCGTACCTAAATGCGGAAGCTACCGACCAGTTGCCGCAGCCGGGTAACCTGATCTTCCAGCGAGGCGCAGGCCCGCAGCGTTGCCTGCAAGTTGTCGACGCCTTCCTGGTTGAGGGTGTTGATCTCGGTAATATCGACGTTGAGGCTTTCGATGACCGAAGTCTGCTCCTCTGTCGCCGCCGCGACCGATTGGTTCATGTTATCGATATCACCAATGCCGTGGGTAATCTCGGTCAGACGGGTACCCGCCTGACCGGCAACCTCGACACTGTGCTGACTGTACTGCTGACTGTCGGTCATGATGCCGACCGCCGCGCTGGCATCGCTGCGCAGATTCTCGATCATCTCGTGAATCTCGCTTGCCGAGGTCTGGGTACGGTGTGCCAGGTTGCGCACCTCATCAGCAACCACGGCAAACCCGCGCCCGGCTTCACCGGCGCGCGCCGCTTCAATGGCCGCGTTCAGCGCCAGCAGGTTGGTCTGCTCGGAAATGCTCTGAATGACCTCAAGAATCCGGCCAATATCGGTGGTCTTGTGGCTGAGCGCCTGGATCGTATCGCTCGACTCGCTGATCTTGGCCGACAGCTCCTGCATGGCTGTAATCGACTGGCTCACGACCGCCGAGCCCTGCTCCGCGCCCTGCCGCGCCTGACTGGCCTGCGCAGAGGCGTCAGCGGCGTTGCGCGCGATCTCCTGGGCAGCGGCGCCCAACTCGTTAATGGCAGCGGCAACACTGTTGGTGCGACTGGCCTGTTCATCGGAGCTGGCCATGTTGGCGTTGGAGGCGTCCACCACCTGACGCGCAACGTCATGCAGCGCGCCGCTGGTACTGGCCACCTGACTGATCGACTCGTGAATCCGCTGTACAAAGCGGTTGAAGGCACTCGCCAACCGGCCGAATTCGTCCTGACTGGTCACCGGCAGGCGGCGGGTAAGGTCGCCCTCTCCTTCCGCGATGTTATCCAGCGCAGCCCCCAGCGATACCAGCGGCTTAAGCAGGTAGCGCATCAACACCCCCAGCAGGACGACGATGCCGACCAGCGCGACCAGCACTGCGGTGAGCGCGGAATAGCGGAATTGCGTCAGACTGGCGAACGCCTTGTCTCGGTCAACCGACAGGCCAACATACCAGTCCGCACCCGGCAGCCCTTGTACCGGCACAAAGGTGAGCAGTCGCGACTGACCATCCAGTGACGCCTCGCTTAGCCTGCGCTCAATCTTCGGGGTGTTCTGCGGATACACCTCGCTGAGGGTTTTCATCTGCAGGCTGCTGTTGGGGTGTACCAGAATGGTCCCGTCGCGACTCACCAGAAAGGCGTAGCCCAAGCCGTTGAAGTCGAGGGTATTGATGATTTGCGATACCGCAGCAAGGCTCAGGTCGCCGCCCACCACATCGTTGCCCGCAGGGGTTGCGATGGTCATGATCAGCACGCTGGTTGCAGCATCAACATAGGGACTGGTGAGTACCGTCTTGCCGCCCTCGCGCGCCGCCTTGAACCAGGGGCGTGTCCGTGGGTCATAGCCTGCCGGCATCTCGGCATCCGGGCGCATGGTAAAGCTGCCATCGGCGCCACCCAGGTAGCTGAACTCGAAGGTCTGCGCCAGGGTTCGCTGCTCCAGTAACGGCACCAGCCGCTCAGCGGGCTCGCTTTGCAGGTTCTGCGCAAGGTTCTCCAACAGCAGGATGCGGCCCGACAGCCAATTGCTGATGTTATCTGCCGTTAGCGTCCCGGCATCACTGAGATAGGTGTCCAGGTTAGCCTGCAAGGTGCGGCGCTGGAGGTAGTCGTTATACACGGAAAAAGCGGCAAAGGCGGCGATCACCACCAAACACGCTGCCAAGAGAATCTTTTGATTGAAGCTGAGTTTGGCCGGCATCGGGGTTTTCCTCGAGGAAGGAGCCAGTCTTGGGGAAGTACGTCCGCTGTATCGTCCCGATGGGCAAAAACTTTATCGCCGCTGCCCGCCCTTCCAAGAATAGGTGACCCGAACAGGCTCTGCCAGCAAAGGGCTATCACTTGCCGAATGCAGCCCGTCCATCATCCAGCAGGCATGTCGCATCCAGCTGCCAGAGCCAGCGCAAGCCACGCAACAGCAGATAGAAAAACAGCAACGGCAGAATCAAGGTGCGCAGCACGAACAGCGTCATCACCTGCAGCACGCTGTCGACAGCATCATCCAGCGCCTGCTTGATCGCCAGATAGGTCTGCGGATCGCCCACCGTGGCCAATTGCTCGCCAAAGCCGCGCCAGCTGGAATCACTGTCGGGTAGCAACGCCGAGCGCTCCTTGAGCACCTGCTCGCGCTGCTGTTCGACCTCGATCAGCTCCTGACTGATACGCTGATAGCTGCTGCGCAGCAGCGCCAGCCTGTTCGCAGCGTCCTCCCTAGCCGGCACCTCGGCAAGGGGGTTGAGGCGCTCAGACCAATCGAGCTGCTGTTCCAGGACGGTTAGCGCCTGGCGCTGCTCGCTGATTGCCCTGCCGGCGTCACGCTGGGCGACGATCAGTCGGCTACGTTGTTCGTCGAGCATGGCTAACTGACTGTCCAGCGCATGCCCTGCGGCTGAGCCACCAAGCAGCGCGGCGTCGGCATTGGCGTCAGCGCCAAGCACCTCAACCTCCCCAGGCAGGCGATCCAGCACAGC
>Ga0209404_10000106_pt1 | contig 75421 bp, 104 predicted proteins | sample TroAtlMetagenome_2_FD_187447 | JGI IMG/M metagenome (GOLD analysis project Ga0209404, IMG submission 187447) | Marine eukaryotic phytoplankton communities from Atlantic Ocean - Tropical Atlantic ANT8 Metagenome (SPAdes) (version 2) | ecosystem: Environmental > Aquatic > Marine > Oceanic...
TTAGTCTCTGAGACCTCTAATGATGATAGCAGGTTTACTACCCATCATGCACCTAAGCGTCCTTTAGAGGTTGATTGCTCTATCCACAATGCCAACATTAAAGGTGAGGCATGGACGATCCTGGTTGGGTTGATCGACGGCCGGCCATACGAGATTATTGGCGGCCTTTCAAAGTTTGTAGAAATTCCAAAGAAATATAAGACTGGAAAAATTGTTAAGCATCCGCGTAAGACAAGGAACTCTGTATACGATTTGCACTTTGGGGAGAACGGCGATGAGGTTTTACTTCGGGATGTTGTGTCATTGTTTGATAACCCAAACCACTCTGCATTTACGAGAACAATTTCCTTAGCCCTTCGTCATGGTGCACCTATTCATTATGTTGTTGAACAATTGCAAAAAGATAGAGATGCTGACCTATTTAGTTTTTCGAAGGTTATTGCAAGGGTACTTAAGAATTATATTGTTGATGGCACAAAACCTGGAAAGACGGTTTGTGATAATTGCGGCGCCGAAGATACACTGGTATACCAAGAAGGCTGTGTGGCATGTACGTCATGTGGCTCAAGTAAATGTAGTTAAACAAAGGATTTAAAATGAAGTGGACGACTAAGATCTCTCCCCTGATTAAAGAACTAGAGCTTAGAAAACAACCGGTTATAATCCGGGTGAATAAATTTGATGAAGACTCTGCAAACAAGTTTCAGCTTGAAATTGCACAGGCACACAATACGGGTCAAAAAGTAATTCCAGTTATTATTGATTCATATGGAGGGCAGGTTTATAGTTTAATGACTATGATCAGTGCAATTAAGAACTCTGAGATTCCTGTGGCAACGATAGTTGAAGGCAAGGCTATGTCATGTGGAGCTGTACTACTTACATTTGGTGAGGATGGAATGCGCTTTGCTGATCCGGATGCAACTGTCATGATTCATGATGTTAGTAGCGGGGGTTATGGGAAAGTGGAAGAGTTAAAGGCTTCCGCGGAAGAGGCATCTAGACTAGATGATAAGATATTTACCATGATGGCACGTAACTGTGGCAAAAAAGACGACTTCTTTAAAAAGAAGGTATTTAGTAAAAAGCATGCAGATTGGTTTCTTGATGCACAGGAAGCTAAAAAGTATGGTATTGTAAACCACCTAAGGGTACCTAAGATCAATATTACGGTAGATGTTGATATAGACTTTGAATAATGGAACTAATAACAACAAAGATTTGTATGACCAAGGATATCGGCATCCATGGTAACCTCTTCGGGGGAAAGATGCTTTCCTGGCTGGATGAGGCAGGTGCGGCTTATGCATGCCAAATTGCTGATTCATCTAGGCTAGTAACGAAACGCATATCGGAGGTTAACTTCGAGAAACCAGTCAAGACTGGCAGGATTGTAAAAATATACGGTCATCCAATCAAAGTTGGTAATACTAGCATCTCTATTTCTTTGGAAGCTAGAAGCCATAACCCATATTCAGGCAAGCAAAAGACTGTTTGCCAGACACAAATGATATTCGTACAAATAGATGAGGATGGAGAACCTTTACCTCTTAGTAAAAAAGTAAAAGACAAATTTCAACTAGAGAAAAAAAATGGATAAGAATTTTTATAATGAAGCTTCTGCTACAAAGCTAGGGTGGGACCCTTCATGGTTCGACGCACAGACTTTTGATGATCACTTAGTTAATCAAATTAAAAAGTGGCAGCGCAAGCATAAACTTAAAGCGGATGGCCTTTGTGGTCCATCAACATACCGAAGGGTCTGGACCGACAGGGAGTCCAGAATATCTGAGCATCACCCTCTTAAGATGTGCTTTACGACAATGAATAAGAATATTATCCATAACGGGAACTTTTATCCGATTGAGTGGCCGAAAGTAGTTTTGTGGGATGAGGCTGAGGGTTTAAAGTGCAACTCAGGCACCTATACTTCCTGGGCCGGTAAAGAGGATCGAAAGCCAACATTCTTTGTCAATCATTGGGATGTGTGCTTATCTGCCAAAAGTTGTGCTAAGGTTCTAAATAAACGAGGGATTTCCGTACACTTCTGTATAGATAATGACGGAACTATATTTCAGCTACTAGATACGCAACACCGGGCCTGGCAAGCCGGCGGCTCAATGTGGAATACAAAAAGTATCGGGGTTGAGATTTCAAATGCATATTACACGAAATACCAAGACTGGTATGTTCGTAACGGCTACGGGGCTCGCCCGGTTGTTAATGACGTTAAGTGTCATGACAGAAAACTAGAAGAGCACCTGGATTTTTACCCCATTCAATTGGAGGCCCTTAAGGCTCTTTGGGTAGCAATCCATAATGCAACCGGTATCCCATTGGAATGTCCTACAGATTCCAACGGAGACCTTGTCACAGGTGTTGACAAGCGTTGTGAGAAGGGAGAGTTTAAAGGCTTCATCAATCACTATAATTTAACCCGTAGAAAGATTGATTGTGCCGGTCTAGATGTTGTAGGACTGTTGAAAGAAGCAAAAGATGGATAAACAACTTACAAAAAACTTTAAGCTTTCTGAGTTTAAGTGCCGGGACGGCACACAGGTTCCTGACGAATTAATAGAGAACGTACAACTTCTTGCTGAGAACCTGCAAGTACTAAGAGATAAAATAGATAGACCGATTACTGTAATTAGCGGATATAGATCTCCAAAATATAATAGAAAAATTGGTGGCGCAAGAAAAAGCCAGCATATGAAAGCAAGCGCCGGTGACATTATTGTGCGGGGCATGAAGCCTGATGATGTTCGCGCTGAGATCTTAGCCTTGATTAAAGAAGGTAAAATGGTAAAGGGTGGTGTCGGTAGGTACACTACTTTCACGCATTATGACACACGAGGTTGGAACGCAAGGTGGTCTGGCAGCGGTATTAAAGACGACAGGAAATAGAGAAATGACGCGCAGTATTGACTTATATGATGATGGGATTGGGAAGGTTGAGTATGTCGAGCACATGGGATCTGATCTCACCATAGTTAATAGTGCACGTGTTTCTTTCGGTAAACAAAAGGAATCACTAGATGAAAAAGATGAGAAGCTCATTAAATACCTCATCAAGCATAGGCACACTTCGACTTTGGAACACAATATTGTTACTTTCCGGTTTTGCGTTCCTTTGTTCATACGCTCTCAGCACCATCGTCATAGAACATGGTCTTATAATGAAATTAGTAGAAGGTATACTGATGTAGATCTAAAGTTTTATGAACCTTTAGCGTTTAGGACTCAACATAAAACTAATAGGCAGGCTAGCAATACTGAGGAATTAATTAATCCGGATATGTCACAAGGCACTAACACAGACCTTCGAGCTACGGACATGGTGGCTAGCCACCATAAACAGTCACTGTTTGTTTATAATAGGCTTCTAGATGAAGGAATATGTCGAGAGCAAGCGCGGGGTATTTTGCCTCAAAATTTGTATACCGAGTATTATGGAACATGCAATCTTAATAATCTAATTAAGTTTATTGAGCTGCGTACCCACGATGGCGCACAACAAGAGATTCAATTAGTTGCCAAAGCTTGTCTTGATATTGCACAAGATCTTTGGCCAAAAACCGTGGCTGCATATAAAGAAGTCAGAGGATTGTAGGAGCTGTTATGTCTGGACATGTAGTTATAGATGATCATGATGATCTAATTGATGTTGGTAGCTTAAGGCATGCCGAGCTTGATAAAATTATCCTAGAAGGAATAATTCCTACATTAGCTGAAGGGATATCTCCACCAGCGTTATCTCAAGAACGCACCGTCGGGATTCCCTTGTTACCGGCAGATAATAATTTTGTAGGTACAAACTCTTTTCAAACCGTTAACATTCAAGGTGACTTAAATGTGTATGGCACCAGAAATGAAATTTCAGTATCGAATCTAGAGATAGAGAATACAGTTATAACCTTGGGCTATGGTACCGGTGGCGAACTTCCAGCATCTGACAGGGGAGTCATATTTACTGCAGATGGCCCTAACCCTTCCCTTTATTGGGATCATAGTAATTCAGAGTTTCGTTTGGGCCTATTAGACGTAGCACCTACGGTAACGGAATTTCCAGAGCCTGACTCAACTGGTCATGGTGGTTATGCTAGCCTTCGAGCTGGTGACATTAATGTTAATACAGTATCGTCCGCAACCAGTAATACACAGGCACTAAATGTAGATAATGTGAATATTTCAACGAGTGTTACAGCTCCTTCTGCTGTTTTTGATGTGGGTACTATAAAGGCCGGCCAGCTTTTAGTTCCGGACGGGACCCAAACTTATCTATCCCGTTATATAAAGGCCGGCTCTGGAGTAGAGATTCTTGAGGATCCTTTAGATCCTGGAGCTTTAATTGCAAGTGTCAAAAGACAAAAGGAATCAAAGTCCCCGGGCCAGTTTCTTGCCGCAAACACACTATTTCAGAGTAATATTATTTCGGCCTCAAACGATCACAATAATGAAAATTTAGATGTGTATGTAAATGGAGTGCTGGTTTCTCAAGGTAATAATTTTGACTATGTCCTAGATTCAAATGGCGTAAGGTTTCATTTTGCCTTAGAGCCTGATGATACAATTACGATTATATCTTATTAGTCGTTTGATGCACAGGCTGTGGCAAGATACTCTACAACGCAATACTTATGTAACGTAAGCAATTTTTATTTAAACACTTTAGAAGGGGTTTAGCTTTGACGGTTTCTTCAACAAATAAGACGTATGTAACGTCAGACATCGCCATCGCCGCTTATCTCCAGACTCATGGTTTTAAGTTGGTTGATTGTAAACGCTTAAGCGACGGCCGTTTTTACTTTGAGTTTGACGACCCATCCGACGAGTGCCGCAGGAAATCTGTGGAGTTCTTATCTTCCGAATGTTGCCAATTTGACAACAACGTGAGAAATTTGAAAAAAATTCTGTATAAATCGTAATGAGCTGAATACTTATTATCGACGTACGCTATTCGTCGGTTCAAACATGTTCGTTTTGAGCGTCATACGCTCACCAAGTTAAGACAGTCAAAGTTAGTTTTCTTGTAGTTTTAAGAAACAAAGCTTTAGGCTGTTTTTGTGTATTTGGTGGTTAGCGATTATAATAGTTTATCAACAAAATTTTTTGGCAAAGTTAAGGTTTACACGAATCCTTCGACATACTTATAGCTGTTGACGAATTCATAGGTTGTACGGCCTAATTTTTCTAAAGTTTAAATCAGTTTTTTGTTCCTGTTAATGTAAATAATGACAGCGCGCACTGATGCTAGTACTTAGGTATTATAGCATATTTGTGCAATAAGGAGCAATTATATGTCAATAGCACTATCAGAAGGCTTGATCTCATCATACAGTTTTGATACCGACGCGTCTGATTCAACAGGCACAAATCACGGGGCAAACTCCTCACCGGCCCCTAGCTATATTTCATCCGTTGGGCGCGATGTTGTTTCTTTTGACGGCATCATGCAGAATATCACTTTTCCTGGTACAAGCGATTTTAGTTTTACCACAGGAGACTTTGCATTATCACTATGGATTAACCCAGGCGACAACACTCAAACACAAACCATTGGCAGAGTTGTTATAGGTAACCACCAAACAATCTCAGGAACTCACTGGGCCGGCTGGAGTATTAGACACTCGCCGTCGTATCCGAGCCCTGCAGTTAATAACAGGTATACATTTCATACGTTTGCTTGGCCTGATCATTATAATACAACATTTACCTTATTACCTAACCAATGGCAACATTTAGCGATTAATAGATCTGGCACAGTAATTGAAGTCTATGTCAACGGGGTACTAGCCTCGACTGGTACATGCGCTTCAAACTTTGCGTATAACCAGTTTTCCGGTGATGATCTCAAGATAGGTATCGGGCCTCCCAACGGATCAGCCTGGAAGGGGATGATTGACGATCTAAAGGTGTGGAATCGTACATTAAGTGCATCCAATCTAGCAGAGTTAAACCCCACACCATCGCAGCTTCTCTCCCACCAATACTTACTTCATGCAGATGTTCAAGACAGCTTTGCCGTTGGTATTGCAAATTTAGATGGCACTAACCAGACGGATATACAATTTGTTTGGGATGCTGATATAGAGTCCATGGTGGCCAACTTTCAAGGCACCAGTTCTGGTACTGCATATTTTCAAATTAGTAACACTCTTGCAAATTCTTTTGGTACAGGCACTGACGGAACACAGGCAGATACAGGAGCTTATTCATTAGGTTTCTGGATTAGGCCAACCAGCCTTCCTTCACCGAGTGGCCAACATTATATAATCACTGACCACTCCCATGGTGTTGGTGGCGAATCATTTCAATGCTGGCTAGACGATCAAGGTGACATATACCTTCAACACAAAGATCAAAATGGTGGTCACACTACATGGTCTTGGGATACAAACACGCCACTTAACCAGTGGTCACATATACTATTTACATGGGATGACCAGAACGGCACATGCTATTTAAATGGAAATACGTTAGGTTCAAAAGTTATGACTGCCCCTCCATGGGACAGCCCGAACCCTCTATTTGTTGGTTATCGAAACCAAGGAGGCGGAGATAATCATTATGGGTTTGAAGGGTATATGACTAACCTAGATATATGGTTAGACCAAGTATTATCACCTTCGCAAGTTTCAGCAGTTTATAGTTCGGTTCAAAAACAAACAAACACAGGAGAAAACAACATGAGTTTTTCAACAGCAAATAAGGTCAGGTACCTTTTTGAAGAATCATTAGCATCATCCGATTCTGGCAGCACCGGTGCCGTTACGCTAACTGGGGCGGAGAATTATATAGATGTAGTCGATGATCGTCAACTTGGTGCTAAGGCCCTAACATCCCCCGATGGCGGGTGGGCAACTCTTCCTAGCGATATGAGTCAGCTAAATTCCACAGAAGGTTATACAATATCCTTTTGGGCTAAGGCTGATCAGTATCAATCTGGGCAGAGTACACCCTATGCGATGGAGGGAATGTTTCTATCAAGTGGCGGTGCCAGTTCGCCATACAACTTTTCATTCCACAACAGCGCTGGTACATTTCTAGACTGGGGCATGGGCGCCTCAAATGGTGAAGGCCGTCTACAATCATGGACAGCAGAAATCACCAACGCGTGGAAGCATTTTGCAATTGTCGTCAAGAAGGGTGATGCCGCATACGGTCAGGCAAACCAATCCGGCGATGATGCACTAATGAGGATCTACGTGAATGGTGGCCTCGTTGCTTCACAATCCCCGAAGTCAGGTTCTACCTACTTGGCTTTCGATCCACAAACTGCAGATCTTTCCGGCTGGAATATCGGTCGCGGCTTCCAGGGTGATATCGACGCTTTTGAAGTATATGATGCTCCAGCAACATCTGCTGACGTTCTTTCACTTTACTCTGCAGTCTTAGAAGTAAGAACAGACGTACAGATTACTAATGTCCAGGCCGGATCTTCAGCCGGTTCCGTTCAATTCGACGTAGGCTCAACGCAACACCCTGTTGCTACACTGCCTTTTGCGGTTGCAGTAATAAAGGATGACGGTCAATTATTGTATAACGGTATGGATCCTTTGGCATTTATGTCAATGGGCTCATCCGGACCTGCCTTCGACCCGCTGGGCACCGCGAATAGCTATCCCCCTGTCACTGCCACTCAATATCTGTACTCCAACAACAAATGGGGTGGAAGCAACGGCGCAGACATCGATCTAGAGAATGATTCTTATTCCCTCTATTGGACGGATGACCAGAATTTTATAAATGCTGGTATGTCGATGAGTACCTTAGACCCAAGCTTTACGGCTGCTGATGGTACATTATTAGGGAGTATTACATGGGATGGTTCCAGCTTTAGTTTTAGTGCCTCAGGCGCTAGTCCTTATGCCGGTTTAGTCGCTGGTGATTATCCGCTGGAAGATATTATGGATGCATTGCATCTTGATAACGATGGTTCATACCTCGATAAAGTATCGCTTACTCAGATCAAGTCTAGGCTTGCTTCTGGTGATCAGTATGGATATCGCCCTCGTCATGTTGAGACATCATTACTTGCTGAAGAGTTTATCAAAGACTTAAAGTCGATGACAATCCTTGCTGCAAAAAATGCTAATCACATTTCGGTTGCTGAGTATGATCTGATGGTATTAGCTTCACCTGCCGGCTTCGGGTATGATCATGGTACCCACCCAGGTGCATCTATTGCTCCAGGAACTAACGGCTATGATAGCTCTAAAGACCCAGCAGTTGCAAAGGTACCTGAAGTACCAATGGTCATGATGCTTGATTCTTATCGTTCACAGCTATCAAGATTACTTGACAGGGATGAAACAATCCGTTGGGACTCCGCGCCACATACCGCAATCATGGTCGCAAAGAGTAGCCAAAACATTACTGCCGGTCATACAGGCGGTCTTTTGGTATCCGCTGGTGATCTTAAAGTTACATCAAAGTTGGTGGTAGCTGCTGCCTTACAAATTGGTGGTGACTTGGACATTGCTTCAATCTCTTGGGATGATGCTTTAGCTGGTGGTTTAGTAACTCAGGTTCAATATGACGCAGAGGTTCCAGCTAATGGAGACGGGACCCACCCTCATGCTGATCTAATACACCTTAAAGTAGATTCAGATTTTACAGGTGCCGGTGACTTAGAGGTATTGGAAACAACTACATTCGGTGATGCACAGGCTAATAAGAGCCCTTCTGATCTCGCGGCTGATCTTGTTGATATGAATAGTACACTTGAGGTTGTGACAACTTCTGAGTTGCATAAAGATGTACACGCTCACTCAACAATGCAAGTCCAAGATACAGCTGGCGCTTACGCAGCCTCTAACGCATATGCAACCAATATTACCGGTGATGTTCAAATTGGCCTAACTGCTGCTCCAACTAATGCATTACATCTAGATGTTAATGCTGCAACTGGGGATAACCTATTAGATAGTAAGGCAACCTTTGATGAAGATCTCCAGGTTGAGGGTTTACTTAACGTTGATGGTGCAGCCGCATTTGACGGTGCAACTTTTACTACCTTTGATGTTCTTGCTAGTGACAGGGTGACTTTCGATTCTGCTGATGCAGACTCTGGATCAACCCCTTCAATATCAATTAAGGCAGAAGCAACTGGTGGTACTGGCGGTACTGTTAAGTTTGAAACGACGGATTCTTCGAAGAAAATCCATCTTTCAAGTGCTGGTGTAGGTGCTAAAACATTAATTACAGGTGCAGTTGATATAACTGACGAACTTGATGTTGGTGGTGCAGCGCAACTTGGGGATGTAGGCGCCGCAAAGTCTGACTCAGACCTTGCAGCTGATCTTGTTGATATTAATGCAAACCTGACTGTTGCTGGCTTAACCCAGATGGATGAAAAGGTTGATGCAGACAGCACTTTAAGTGCTGCTGGCAAGGTAACTATTAAGGATAGTAGCTCAACTGGCTCTGTTTTAGATGGTGATCTTACTGTAGGTGCAGACGCTGCTGCAGCCAAGTCCGATATGGGCGCAGCTGTTACGGCTGGTGCTGATGCAATCGCTGGCTTGTCGCAAACAAAGGTCATGAGTGATATTAAGGTTGGTGATCTTGGCTCAGAGGTTGCAATCACAATCAATGATGCTCCTGGATCTTCTAGTACATACCATGATTCTAGAACAATTGAGGATGGTGTTTCATTAAACGCTAGCGGTTTAGCCGTTATCCGTTCAAATGACGTTTCAAACCCTGATGCGGATGATATTGATGTTCACATCTGGGCCTCCGATGCCGCTGGCTCCATTTACTTAAAGGGGCACCAGGGTATTGAGGTCATCGGTGACTTAAACGCTGGCTCCGGAGCTGATATCAAGTTTGATGATCAGGTTGACATCAAGGGTAATCTTACCATTGAAGTTGATCAGAACAGCGCTGGTCCAGCAATGAAGATGGTTTCTGGTGGTACTAATAAGATGACAATGACAGTAAACACTTCAGGTGCTGCACCTAAGGTAGATACAGTTATTAATAATACTGTTACCGCAGGTATTCCTCAAGGTGGACAACTTAGCATCGATGGTAGCCTTACGGTTACTGGAGCTTTACTCACTCCATCGCCTCAACTAAACATTCAGGCGCAGACAGAAGTAAAGATCAGCGATAATATTTTCGAGCTTTCATATGAAAGTGAGTTCTTAAGTTTCGCAGATGCAATTGCATTCCAGTCAACACACAATGCTTTTTCTATCGCACAGATTGAAGCTGCTGCAGTAGCTGCATCGGATTCCGACGCAACACTATACGCAGAATTAACTGACGCTGAGAAGGCACAGTCTACTGGGGGCACTGCCGTTGAGGTCCGACGTGATTCTAACGCAGGGTTATATGTACCAAGAACAGCAGTTAATCCGGATGGTCTATCATTCTGGTTGCAGAGTTCTGGTGATTCCCATGCATCTGATAGCGACTTTATGGATAGGGTTATTAACCAAGGCTCTAGGGCAATGGTGGTATCACCTAACAATGCCAACCCAACAGACATCAACGATGATACTGTTATGAGCATTGTACGAGATGGCGCCGGATACTTGGACGGCCAGGCTGGTAGTACTTATCTAGATGGTAGCCTTGTTCAAGCTCTTCCAGTAACCCCTCTTTGGTGGCAGGCTTTGCTAAGAGCAAGTCGCCTTTCCAGCTCTGAGTATACTAAGATGCAGGCTACGTGGAATGATGCTCAACTTATGCTTGATCCAAATTGGGTTGCCATGAGTGAGGCAGAGATTAGAGCGAACGTTCTTTTCTTGGCTGGGCAAACGTCTACAACTCCTGCTCGTGATGAGACTCCAACGATGGGCCTACAATATACGGGGCCAATGTTCCATGCACTTCAAGAGAAGTTTGCTGTCTTAGATAACACAGTGTTCCAATTGATGTTTGCAGAAAAGGACATTGATGGTTCTGGTAAGCTAAGTATCCAGAACTCTGGTGCAAAGAGCGGCTCAAGGCATATCTTCGGTACCGCACCATCGCTAGTCGTTGGTGGTAATGGTGGTGTTGATAAGTCTGAGTTTGGAAGTACACTTGATATGGGTACTGATTCTAGTAAGGCCGACCTCATGGTTTTCAAAGCTCATGCTGGCGCGCCTGTTGCTCAGAACATTCAACTGGATAGCCAAGATGCTCTTGTCTTCACACAACCTGCAGGTCAACTAAGGCCAGGACACGCTTCTGGTCAAGGTATGTTATTAGGTGCTCAGCACTCAATGGATGCTGAATCCAGTGATCTTTTGGTCAATGGGCAGGCACAGGTTAACCTAAAACTTCAAGTGAAATCACTTGATGGTGATGCTATTGGCCTTGGTGCAGCTGCAAATGCAGTAACATCATGGGGACCGTTTGTAGCGGATGAAGCTTCTGTCGTTAAGGTTGACTTAATGGCCGGTTCACAAGGGAGTGGCTTGACTAGAGGGTTCGTCTTTAATGATGATGCCCCTGTTATTCCAGCCCTAAGGTTGGCCTCGAGTATCGATGCTGCTTCTTCTAGAGAAATATTCTCCGGTGCAGAGGCAGAGTTCCAGCTAAATAATTTCGCATCCGGTAACGGTGGCGAAGCTGATGCACTAATCGGTGGATCTTTAGCAATGGCCGGTACTACCCGTGATAGACTGGTTGCTGAAAGCAGCATTTGGTTTGGTGAAGAGCTCCATGTGGATATGCTAAAATCATCGCAAGATGAATTAAGGCTCCAGGACAAGTTTACCGATGGCAGCACTCAGTTGATTGATGGATCAGCTGGCTCATCCTATAAGGACATTGCCCAGGCGAATGTAGACATTTATGGATATACATTCTCACCAGATGATGCCACCATTAGGGCCCTCATTAGAGCCGGTGTTGATGTTCTTCATGAACTGACGATGCAGGAAGCTCATGATGCTGGTTTACTTCCAGCAAATGGTGCCGGTTCACTAGCTGATCACCTCGCTACTGCTGGAGCCTTGGCATCTGACCCATCTGGAAAGAGCTTTGTAAATCTTATGAAGTCTATTAGTGCTGCTATGAATGCATCTGCTGGTATGTCACATGAAGAACGTATTAGTCAATACTACGCTCCGAATACGCCTATAGCAATGTCGGAAGCTTTCCACGCCCTGCCAATTGGCACCGGTGCAGAAGGTGATATTGCAACTGGTGCACTGGCTGATGCTACTAAGAAGCGGATTGAGGTATACTTAAATGGTCAACGTATTCCAGATAGCGAATACGACTTGATCCTTTCTGCAACCCATTCTGGTAAAAAGATAGCATTCAGGAAGTCTATTGAACGACGTGATATCCTTATCATCGAGTCAAAGGTAGCTAATCCAGGCTAACATTTAAATCCATCCTGGCCCACACCCTTCATCGGGTGTGGGTTTCAGGAGTTCAGTTTAGTTTTTAAGCGCAAATAAAACAAAACTTTCTTATAAGGAGAAAACAAAATGAGTAACTTTTATATACAGGACTTTTCTGGTGCCGCGTATAACGGCTTTGTAGCCGGACAAGGTATTAGTATTTCCGAATTAGCACCCGGTCTTGGGGAATTCGGGTATGACAAGGTCCTCCTCAAGCATGCAGTCCAGCCTGCAGTTGCTGGCACCTATGGTGTTGGAACCACAGTTGAATTTAACATCGCCAACATTCCGTTTCCTATCATCCTCCGGGTTAGTGACGAAATTGTAACCGGTCCTGATGGCGCCGACTATATCTTGTTAGAAGCTGACGGCGTACCATTCTCAGCTAACCCATCTTTGGGTATTCAACCCAACGCATGGCCTTTCCGCTCTGCACTTGATGCCTCCGGCAATTCCTGGAATGATCCTATGAATGGTGGCATGCCTGCTGTCGATTACTTTACTATGCTTTTCACTTCCTTGCCAGTAGAGTATGGGATGATGACTAGCCTAGATGGTAGAATGAAGATAAGCACTGAGCAAATCAAACACCGTCTCCACACTGACGGGTACGCAACGGGTGGTTATAAGCCATCACAGCCGGCTTCTGAGTCAGGTCAAACAAACTATAAACCATTCCCTGCTGAAGGGACTATCTCCGCGCTTCGTGGGGGCGCAGAGCAAGGTACACATGCCAAGACAATTCCTTTCGTAGTCGAAATGGATATGGTTGAAGCCCAGATTGCACGCCTTCTTGACGCTGACCTCTCTGTCGACTTCGACTCCGCTTCCCCAGTATGGCGCGCCGAGTCCGATGCAGACAACGATGGTAGTAACAGAAAAGAGCTTAAAGCTCTTGGCGACATGATGGTAGCTCAGCAGCTAAACGTTGGTGGTGGTGCCCAGGTTGGTTTAGATGCCAACGTAGCCGGTAACCTCACTGTTGGCGGTGATTCCTTGGTTGACGGCGATCTCCAAATTGGTGGCGCTTCGGTCCTTCAAGGTGCAGTTACAGCTAATGCAAATATCGATGTCCAAGGTACCTCTGATCTTCATGGTGCAGTTACTGCCCGCGAAAATCTCCAGGTTGATGGCCAGCTTGATGCACTTAATGGTGTACAAACTAGTGGGAACCTCCATGTAGTCGGAACATCTGACTTCGACAGCAATGTTGTCATGGCTTCTGCACAAGTTGTCGCACAGCTTGACGTTGATGGCAGCGCCGACTTTGATGTCACATCATTTGCTGTTGATGCAACTGGCAAGATTGATATTAAGTCAACTGCTACAGACAGCGGCGCCGATAAGGCGATCGAAATTGTTGCTGGCACTGGTGGTAGCATCGATATTAAAGGTGACGCTGGGATCAGCATGACTGGTGATGTTGCTGCGTCTGATGATGTAGAAATAACATCAACACTTCTTGTTGGTGGAGCTTCCACATTCCAGGGTAATGTTGCAGCTGCAGCTGATCTCGAGGTTCAAGGAACATCCGGACTCACAGGTGCAGTTACAATGGGTAGCACACTAGAAGTTGATGGTGATCTTCAGGCTAATGCAGATATGCAAGTCCAAAAAGAACTCGAGGTTCAGGGCGATGCTTCGTTCCTTAAGGATCTAGACATTGCAGGGAAAGCAACCCTTTCCGGTGACCTCGAGGTTGTTGGTGCTGTTGACATTGATGCAACAACTATGGATATTCAGGCAGTAGGTAATATTGACATTAAGTCATCTGCCTCTGACGGCGCTGCTAAGGCACTTGAGATTATCGCCGCTGCAGGTACTCTTAAACTTGAAGGTTCAGCTGGTGTTGAATTTGACGGCGACGTAGAGTTCAAAGATGATGTGAAAATCATGGATACCCTTACACTTGAAAATGGTGCTGGCGAAACCGCTGAGCCTGACTTCAAGCTTCAATACAACGATGGTAACTCAATCACTGAATTGATTCACTTCGACGGATCCTCAACCGCAATGGTTGCTGATTTCTCTGGTGATGTAACAATCGGTGGTTCACTATTAGTAACTGATGCTATCCAAGTACAGGGTTCTGAGGTTAACATTATCGCAAATGTTGCAACTGCTGCTGATAATATCTTAGAGATCAACAAGGATAACACAGGCTCTCATAAGTCTGTAGGTATCATCCTTGATGGTGCCCCAACTGAAAAGGATTACTTCTTCGGTGTTAACAAGGCTTCTGACCGATTCGTTCTCACGAAGGAATTAGCAGCTGATGACTGGGTACAAAGCTCAGTCACCGAAGATGCTAAGTCACAACTTGATTCAGCACATGCAGATTACAGCGCAAAGGTTGTTGCTGCTGAGCTTCATGTTGGTTCATTCCGCTCTGAGGGTCTTATGGACATCGAAGGCGAACTGCACGTTGGTAGCGTCTTAGACGTAACTTCTGCAGGCGGAGTAGCTATCACTGGAGACCTAATGGTTTCTGAAAAGGGTAGCTTCGATGGTGATCTTGACGTTGATGGAGCTGCTGATATCAAGGGTGGCTTAGAAGTCGAAGGTATCTTCAAGGCAGATAACAACGCTGGTACTTATAGCCTAGTTGTTGATCACAGTCAGGCTGGTCTCAGTGGCAATGATGCCAATGGACGCCTAGATCTTCAAACTGGCGTTGCTCAACTCAAGCTTGTCGGGGATCTTGATGTTCAAGACGCGCTTGTACAGAACGCTGTTGTTGAAGGTGGATTCCAGGCTTTCGGTGAAGTAGGTCTTGGTGCTGCAGGCTCAGAGGTAAGATCATATGGTGAGTTCACCGGTGAATTATCCGCAGAGTTTAAATCTAGCCTCAAGGTATCTGATGATGGAGCCGGTGGTTACCACTTGGCTATTGACAGTGCTGCACAGACTTCTGGGATTAGTATTTCTGGTAGAGCGTTAGCCAATGGATCAGATGCCTTCCTCACTGTTGCTGATGGTAAAGATGCTCTCATCAAGGGTGACCTTGGTGTTAAGGGTGATGTAGTTGCAGGCGGAGACATCTGGTTTGGGGATTACCTCAAGTCAAGAGATGAGTTCTTAATGCAGGATTCATTTGTCGCTGGACAGTCATTCGATGACAAGGATAGCAACCCGCATAATGTCTATGGGTACGCTCTAGCTAGCCATGCAGACGACATTCAGGCTGTCCTGAATAACTCTGCCGACGCGTTGGTTGATATCACCGTCGACGGTGTTGCTAAGAAGCACATTAATATCATGGGTATTCTATCTGGCTTAATTGCTGGTGGTAGTACACTTCGATATGAGTATGCAATCCCAACAGGGGCTGGTATTGATAAGGGTGCAACCTTTAACATCGGCCAGGTCATTCATGACGAAACTTCATCCTACAAAGAGAAGATGAAGTGGTACCTTAATGGGCAGCGTCTTTCTGATGATGATTACACTATCGTTTCAGGAAATGCCGGTAAGGATATTTCATTCAACTTGAGGTTGGAAGAAGATGATGTTCTTATCGTTGACATCAACGATGCAAACCCAGCTGCATAATTAAAAACAGCTAACTAAACTTTTAAAGTTATGGGCTGCCCTCCGGGGCAGCCCTTTTTTTTTAACCAAATGATAGTTTTGAGTTATATTTGTCTTAGTATATTGCTAGGAGAAATGTTATGGATCAAAGAGACGATTTAGCGTCAATGATAACAGGAAAGATGGTTGAGCTATCTTCCGGTATAGAAGAGAAGATTAACAATGCTGCAGTACAAGCAAAGGTGGTGCTTGATTTAAGCTCTGCAGTAAGGGTACATTTGCAAAAGATATCTGAAATTGCTAATTCCGGTGGTGAACCTGCAGCCGTTGTTGATGCTTTAAGAACCTCAGTCCAGAACCTAAGTGCCGCACTCCAAAATGAGGAGTCCCGTGTAAGAACAAATTATGATTCTATGGTGGCTAGAAAAACTGTTTTGCATGAGGTTTCTTCACTAATTGCAGAAGAGGTTGATTCTCATAAACACTGGATTAAAAAGAAAGCTGAGATTCAATCACGCCACTTAGCTGGTGAAGATATGACAAGGGCGAAGAAAGGCCAACACCCAGAAAAAATTCGTGACGTCCGGAATGCCCTAGAGGATCTAGATCAAAAATTAACCGAAACCACGGAAGATCCCCTGCCGGCAACGACGTTACATGATACGCCTGCGGAGCCTGAACCAGAGGCCCAAGAACCGACTGTAGAGCCTAGCACCATATATACTAATGAAGAAATATTCGAGGAGGATCCTGGAGGACAGGAGATGCCTGCTCATGTTAGCCGGTTTTTTAAAGATGACTCAGAGGACGAGCAAGAAAACGACTGGGATGATGAGCTAGAGGATTAATCATGGGTGATCATAAATGTGCAACTTTACTTAAGTCAGTTAACTTCGGCCGGCGCCATGCCGGTCTCACAACTGTTGGGTATACTCTTTTAGATGAGTTTGGTGAAGTACTTTTAGAACGACAGGCATTTTCTGACGGCGTACATGAGGTAGGTTCGAATACCGGTATATACGCTTCCCTTATGGAATTTCACATTGATTATGCTAGCATATTATGGGATACAGGGGGAGATACCCCTTTATTTGCTACTGAGCAATATAACAGACTTGAGAATAACCCTCGGCTAGATCATACGTGGGAAGACGTTTCTTTTATTAAGGCAATCACAGGGGGAAGGTGGACTATTGATCCTGACTCTTGCCAAATGGTATTTTATGACGATACAAATACTGGCGTTATTGCTAGGTATAGTCTTTTTGGCATTGATGGTAACCCTTGTTACGATGGCGTATTTTCTAGGGTAAGAAACGATTCTAATTTAGATTGCGGGTGTGAAGGAGATTTACTGAAGCCACCGCAGCCTAAGGAAATTGATTAGTGGCCATAGTATCGTCAATAGTCACGATGGGTATGGGCCCAGGGCCAGGTGGCTTAATCACAATGGGTATGGGCCCGTCCATGGCAATATCAACCGTATCGACTGTCCCTGCATCCGATCAGGCATCATCATGGTCACCATGGTCATCAACCTGGTCAAGGAAAAAGAAATATCCATGGCTAGAAAATGTAGCTGATGTCCCCAGCTTGTATGTCGTAAGGGCCACGTTGATCAACGTTAACGGCAATGAATTTGCTTATCCGGTTTCCAATTCAGTCACTAATGGTTATTATGAAAAAAGAAAACCTCGGGTACATGCAACATTTAAGTGGGCTAAAGCAATAAAAGCCTCCGTCAGCAACATAATTATAAATGCATTAAGAATATTTCGGGGCAAAGAGATAGAGGAGGATTTTAATGAGTGATATCCAAATTCACTTAGATGAAGATAACGAGCTAAGGTTTGGCGTTGCCGTAGAGGGTGCCGAGTCAGGAAATATAACTTGCCGTATGGTACTAGAGTCTCCTAACTCTGCGCTAGGGATAATGTTTCCTGGACAAAGTGTTTCAAACGGCGAAGTGCGAGTGTTGGTACCTTCATTAAAGTCATTTTTAAATGAAGGTGTATATCCAATGAAGCTTGAAGTCCTAGTTGACGATCGAGTATTTACGCCTCTTTCAATGAATGTTGAGCTTAAGCAATCTGTCAAGGTCACTGCAGAGGCCCGGGTCATTCACAAAAAGAAAGGCACTTCTGTCTCAGCAACAGTATTAAATGAAACAGCGCGTGTAGAACCAAGAAAACCTTCAAAACCTGTTGTCAGGACTGCTGAGAAGAAAGTACAGCCTGCACCCACTAAGTCACCTAAGAAGATTAATAAAAACATCCAACGTCAACGGTTAGTTAGGGAACAAAGAAAAACAAACCCCCAAGTGCATTCCCAACCAAGGCCCACTCCGGAAAAAGACTTAAAGAATATGTTAGTACAACTGTTCAATAAGGAGGACATCTAAATGCCTGATTTTTTACAAATTCTAGGGGAAGCTACACTAACAGCTGTAATAGCTAGCTACTGTGTTGGTATGGTATGGACTTTCCTAAGCTGGATTAGAACCATCCATGAAACACAGGCCCGCTCTAAGATGGCCGCTGATAGACGAGATAAAAACCTAGCGAACGCCCTCCGCCAATCTGCTCGTGATACATATGCAGAAGGACTTTGGGTAATTCCTATATGGCCCTTGGTTGTTTTAAGAAATCTAAGGACGGTCCTGGAGGTTCGTAAAAGTTATAGGGAAAGAAAGCAAGCCGAGAAAGATAGAAGCCGATAAGGGGTAAAAATGTCAGGCCCCGAAAATATACTTTCGACCAAAGAAAAAGCACGCATAAAGAGATTGCGCCTTAAGCTTAGGCACCTGACGGAAGAGCTTGAGCAAGCTGAAGAGTTAATAAAGGAGTATGAATCCAGTTTCCAATCCGCAATATCTCAGCTTCAGGTCTCATTAGGCCTTAAAAAGCCCGATGAGGAAGCTCCTGTAAAAAATGATTCTGTTTCCTCATCCGCCGACCCTTCACCAGAGCCTAAAGTTTCAAGCCACACTCCTCCTAGTGATGCTACTACTCCTGAACCAGACGACGATGAACAGCTTAGGAGAGATGTAGAAAACCATTCCTCTGCTGCACCTTCATGGATGAAAAAGCTATATAAGCAGATTGCTATGAAGACACATCCGGATAGGATCGCACATCAAAACTTGTCACCATACGAGAAAGCAGAATATAAAAGGCTTTTTGATACTGCCAAGCACGCTATTAGGGAAGCCCGAGGTGGAGACTTAGTATATGCTGCAGAAGCGCTTGGGATTGATCCTGATATTTCTCCATCGATGAGAATTTCTCTTTTAGTTGCTAGGGGAGAAAAGATGAAGGCAGAGATCACTTCTATATATAAAAAGCCAAGTTGGGTCTGGGGTGAATCAGACGGAAACATAGAGGTAAGAAAAAAAATGTTGTCGAGCTTTTGCCAAGTCTATGGTCTTAAGCTTCCGTCCGCAGATTTCTTGGATACATTTCTTGCAGGGTTAAGAGGTTAACATGGTAGCACCTTCAAAAGATTATAAGGTTTTAGGGTATATAAAGCCTGACAGTTGTTTTTATACTTTGGCAGAGTGGGAGTTGTTTGCAAATAGGATGATTGAGTTACAATCAACCGGCCTAGATACAAGATCTGGCGAGATTAGTTGCAAAAACCCAACGTTTTGTAATACTGCTGATTTCGACGAGTTCATAGAGCTGGTGGCAAAACACTTTAGCTTTCAACTTGAGGTCGAGTCTAACCGGTATGAGCTTTTGACAAGAAAGAATGTTTTAGACTTTATAGAGGATTTTGTCAACCATCGATTTTGGGGATTTGAGAAAGAGTTTGGCCAATACTTTCCAGATGTAAGCCGGCTGAGGTTTGCATATTTTTATTCTCGTGGTGACATGGAACCCTATGTCTTATTAGACGAAGAGTATACGACCCAATTATATGGATCAATGAATAATATAAAAGAACTATACCACTATACCACACCTTCAGGCCTGATGAGACTACAGGAAGCAATTCAAACAGGGAATACTTTTGACATCTCCACCTTCACAGTCGCTGAACGAAAATTCTTTAGAGAAAAATCAACACTCCTAGTTACACTTTCTGCAAATGTTAAGGCGGGTTTTCGTAGTGATATTAAGTCCGTCGCGACAAATACTGGCCGTAGGGCATGTAATATGTACCGTTTAGAATATCCAGGTAAAGATCAAGCAAATATATGTTATGAGCTGGATTCCTGTGATGGTACCGTAAAGACATCACTTTGGAATGAATATATAGCAGAGCCATTACAAATAATAAGCGTAGAAGACATTTCCGCTTAGCATAGTGTACATTTCTACAAGCTTCAATATAATATCTATTGAGACGTAATGTCAATTTAGCTGTTGGAGTATAGTATGCCAGAAGGGCCAGAATGTAGAAGATATGCAATGGATCTTGCCGAAAGGGTCTCTAATCGCTCTTTGCTTTCTGTCGAGATGGTTAGCGGAAGATACACGAAAAAACCTCCAACTGGTATCGATAGCTTCACAACCCATTTGCCATGTAAGATAGTAGGCGCCGGCGTTCATGGTAAGTTCATATACTGGATTTTGTCTGATGAGCTTTCTATATGGTCAACCTTGGGAATGACAGGAGCCTGGTCATCTCAAGAGACGAAGCATACGAGGGTCAAGTTTCATTTAGATGACGGTCCGGTATATTATAATGATCAACGTAACTTTGGGACACTCAAGTTTGTTAGGGGAAAGTTTCAATTGATCGAGAAGCTTAAATCGATGGGACCAGATATGCTAGCAGTAGATGTTACTGATGAAGATTTTATCGAGAGAATAAAGAAGAAGCCTGAGTGGCAAGTTACAAAAGCCCTAATGGATCAATCAATCGTAGCCGGCGTCGGAAACTATATCAAGTCCGATTCATTGTGGTTAGCTAGAATATCGCCACTTAGGAAGGTTTCTGAATTGTCCGATGATGATCTTCGTAACCTCAACCGTTCTATTAAACAAGTAATGCGCGAGAGCTTCCAAGCTGGTGGCGCAACAATTCAAACCTACAAATCGTTTGATGGGTCTGAGGGAGACTACTCTCGAAAGTTTTTGGTATACAATCAAGAAAAAGATCCAGATGGAAATGATGTTGTTAAGCAAACAACAGGTGATAAACGTTCAACATTTTGGGTACCAGGTATCCAACTATAATTTATAAAAGGAGCTAAGATGAACAGCGTAAAATTTTCAGATGAAGTAATTGCTAAGGTAGCACAAGTATTGCAGGTTGCAATATTGTCTGGCACTGACATTGTAGACAACCTTCGTGCGATGAGACTGGTTGTAGAGGGGGATGAGCTAGTTTGTGATCCTGACTTCTTAGAAACATTTGAGCAAAATATCCAGACCATGATGGCAGAAGTTGCCCCTGGCGAATCTGGGGTGTAGCACATGTTTGAAGACGATGATAAACTAGATGCTATGTTTCGCATGCGCGAAAGCTTTATGACGGCACTTAAGGAAAAGAACCCTGCCGAGTATCCTTCATGGCCAATTGATCTATCAGACAAGACGTCACAGCAGCATGCTCGTGATATGGCATTACGTGGGGTTGAGGAAATGTTTGAAGCGTTACAACACCTTAAGAACTGGAAGCCTCACCGCGTTACTCAGGTAACTGACTTCGACCGATCAGAGTTTGTTGAAGAGGTCGTGGATGCTTTTAATTATTTTTTGTCTGTGCTAGTTCTAACCGGAGTAACTTCTGAAGAGCTATTTGAGATGTATAAAAAGAAAGACTCAATTATCCACGACAGACTGAACACGGGATACTAAGTGTCAGAATCCGCTCACATTAGAAACTTGCTTCAAAAAAGCGTTGCCTCTAAGGTGCCAAAAATCAAGGTTACCGCCCCAAGCCCGTTAAGGTTTGGTGTCAAAGGCGCTTCGATACAGGTGATTGATTCTTTATGTGAAATGATTGAAGATGCTTTTTCTGGCACAACTGAGAAGAAAGTACTGGCAAAATATACATTTTATGCCGATGCCACAGAATCAATATTTTATTCAAATGTGGTAACGATTACTGATGATCTTCCGGTATACGCCGGCGATTTCTTTGAGGCATTCCCGGACTTATTCATTTCTATCTTTGTATCAAATGATCACGTTTTTGGGTACCCACCACCGTCTGCAGATGCAGTTTATGTACATGATTCAGATGATGCAAATGATGTTGGTGAGATTGCTTTGCATGTGTATCTACCAAAAGAGTCCTCTGAGGCTATAACGTATATGAACGAAAATATGTTAGAGATTGCAGGGGTACTAAGTCATGAAATGCAGCATGTCGTACAAAAGCTATGTTATGGTGAGAAACTAAGATCTACTGCAGGGGAGTCACTGTTAAAACATGCTTTTGATGGTAATGAGATCGATGCTAGGGTAGAAGAAGCAATTACCAACATGGGCCTTAATGTACCCGAAGATGACGAAAAGCTTTTTTTAGCTACACTTGATGTATGCCTAGATGAGTATCTTAAGCGAAACTCGAAAGGTGATGACAACCTCCCCCCGAACATGAAGGATAAGATGTTATCTGAGCACCTTATCGTTTATAGGAATAAAATGAGAGATATTTTATGAGTAATGCAGAAAATACACTAGTATCATTTATTTCAGACGCTAGGTGTTATGAATCTTGTCCGGAATTTGGAATGCAAGAATTAATAGTCTCTGCTGGAAACGTAGGGATACTGGTCTCTGAGTATTGCAAAGATCCGACTTTCGACGCCATGGCTTTCGAAGTGCTGGTCGGAGACAGAATTTTGTTTGATGTTGATAGAGATACATTCAAAGAGTTAAAGGAAACGTTATGTTAACAAAAGAGAACAAGCTTTTAAAAGCTACCTTAGCATACTATGAGGCACAACGCCTCGAAGCTATAGCATCACTTGAGGTATTTTTCGAAAACCCGGTAGGTGTTGCAGAACATTCAAATTTTCTAGAAGAGATTAAAAGGTGGACGTCCGCGTTGGCTGAAGCAGAAGAAAGTTTAACGACCCTAAAGAAAAACTTTCTTCCACCCACCCGAGGAAAATAGATCATATAAGTACTTTCTTTAGCAAAAAACGCCAAAACAAATTATAGGTTATCGTATACCTATTAATATGGCGTCTGATTTTTGCTGGAGGTACGCATGTGAAATCGCTATTTAACTTAACAATCGTTTCTCTTTTTATAGTCACATTATCATGTTCAGATGAGGACAAGCTTTTTCCAGTCTGCCCACAGGCCGGACAGCAGTTAAGTTGTATAGTATCAGACGACGGAACGATCCTCACCCAAGGTGCAGGTCAAATGATTCCGGATGAGTTTACCGAACAAGGTAATTGTCGTTTCGGCGTAACTTCATGTACCCAAAATGTAAATGATGATGGCACCGTCACCGGATACACTGTTATTTGTGAAGGTCATATCCCACCTTCCATCGAGACATGTGATAGTCATGACAACGATTGTGATGGCCTAGTTGACGAAGACTTTGATAGGGATAACGACGGCTACACACAGTGCGACTCCCGAGGCCATGACTGTTGGGATATTCCGGATATGCCACCCCAAGGAATGGAAGGCCTAGAACCTTTCCGCGCTGCACAGTTTAATCCAGCTGCAGAAGAAGTTTGTGATGGTTATGATAATAACTGCAATTGCTGGAATCGCACCACCGGTATGGATTCAAACCAGGATGGTCTTTCGTGTGCATGCTCGCCTGATCCGGACTGCTACGGCAACAATTGCTGTGATGAAGGGATTGATGAAGATATTTCGAATTTGCCTTGCTTCGATGGTGATCCTTCTGCTGTACTAGATAAGGATTCCCCTTGCGGGCTTGGCAAAAGATCATGTAACAATGGATCTTGGGGTGAGTGCGTCGGGCAGAGCATGCCGGAAATCGAAGTTTGTAATGGTATTGATGATGACTGCGATGGCGAGATTGATAACAATATAGAGACTGGCCTTTGTGGTTATAATGAAGTTGGTATATGCCATTATGGAAATGATATGTGTATGCCAGACTCTGCAGAGATGATGTGTGTTGGAGCTTCATATCCCCAAAATGAAGCATGTAATAACCTAGACGACGACTGCGATGGGCAGGTAGACGAAGATTTATGGGATTTATGTGAATCAGTGTGTGGGCAGGGCGTTGCAATGTGCCATGAGGGTAACTGGATAAACTGTACAGCACCACAACCTTCACCCGAGATCTGTGACGGTATTGATAATGATTGTGACACTTTTGTTGATGACGCTGATCCTGATTTAGAATCTTGCACGTGCCAAGAGGATGATACACAGTTTTGTACCTCACCCTTGCCAATGTTGGATCCAATAACAAACCTACCAGCCGAGGCTCCATATAATGCATGCGGGGTTGGTATTCAATATTGTGAGCCTGGAGGGGAGTGGGGACCCTGCTTCTTTTTCTCTCCCGTAGAACCTGAAACATGTAATAATTGGGATGATGATTGTGATGGGCAGATTGACGGCATGATCGATTCATGTTGGACAAACCCAAATCAAGCGATTGTACCCACAGAACAAGGCGAATGCAGTTTGGGCTCCTCGACTTGCGTCGCAGGTACCTGGGGTGGGTATGATGATCAAAATAATTTTATTGCTGGATTGTGTGAAGGTGAAGCCTGGCCGACAGAGGAAGTTTGCGACAACCTTGATAATGACTGCGACGGCCTAGTCGACGAAGACTTAAATCCGCATGAAAAAGTTGACATGGTATTTTTAATTGATGGTTCTGGATCTATGAATCAGGTCATTAATAATCTTAGGCAAGCGATGGCTACATATGCCAATGACTTTACCAATGCTGAATGCCCGGCAGGATCCGGCCAAGAGTGTCATAGGTTTGCAGTACTAATATTCCCAGGCCATGATCAGTTTAGTTGCGATGATGGCCCTGCATACGTGCCATTGACAAATAACGGTAATGGTGCGCTGGTCGAAGTCGCAGAGTTCCAGGCGGCTCTCGCTGGTACGCCTCAAGTTTGTGCGGACGAGCCCAGTTTAGACGTTGCATATGAAGTAATGGATCCAATAGATCCAGCCCAAATTGGATTCCGGCCGGATGCATATCCTTATATTATAATGGTAACAGACGAAGGTGCACAGTCATGGACTGACGTTACTGATGCAGATGTTGGTGGAAGGTCATCCTCCTGCACCGTTGGTATATGTGGGCCAGGTGATCCATATGAAGTGTATGTTATAACGGAACCAAATTATTACATGCAATGGGACCTAACGACGTTAGGCGACCCAAATCGCCGAAAGAACCTCCAAGCCTTTCAGCAATCAGTTGCTCAAGGTATCGCAATCCTTCAAGAGATTTTTCAAAATGTCTGCCTTCCGTAATATTTTTTAGCATGTACGTGTAAATTGTCTTTAGCTGTGGTATAATAATCATATATTGCGGCAATATTAGACAAGGATGCGTATATGACAAAGACACCAAAACGGTTTACTTCACTTCATGCCCATGATGGGTTTTCGACTTTCGACGGCATGGGGTACCCACAAGAACACATTGATTTTGTAAAGCAAAACAACCAGGACTCCTGGTGTCTTACTAATCATGGTCATATGAATAGTTTCGCCCATGCTTATCTTCATGTTGAAAAGATGCGTAAAGCCGGCGAAAACTTTAAGTTCATTCCTGGTTGCGAGATGTATGTACATCCTGATCTTAATGCCTGGAAACTAGATTATGAGATTCAAAGAGCAGCTAAGAAAGGTGACAAAGACGCGCTTCATAAGCTCCGGGCGGAGCGTGAGGCCTTAATAACTCCCTTGTTAGCTCATACAGACACAGACGATGAGACCATTAATATTACTAAAGTTGATGCCGGTGTTACTGTCGAGAATGAAGAGGAAACAAAGTCTGGTAAATTCTATGATCCAGTGAGGCGACGTCATCATCTAGTAGTACTTCCAAAGACATCCATTGGTCTACAAAGGCTTTTCCACTTAGTGTCTAGAGGGTACAAGGAGGGCTTCTATAGGTTTCCGCGTGTAGACTATAGTATGCTTAAAGAGGCGGCCGAGGGAGGTCATCTCATGATTTCTACCGCATGTTTAGGCGGCCCACTTTGCTATGAGGTTTTCCGCCACGTTCAACAGGTAGAATTTGAGGACTTGAATGCAAAGCTGCTTGATGATCCATCCCTTATGAATAAGGTTCAAGCCAGTATCGGTAACGCATATGACTGTCTAACAGATGCAGTCGGTGTTGGGAATGCAAAGCTAGAGATTCAATTTAATAAGCTGCCGGCCCAAAACCTAGTTAACAGGGCCATTATTGAATATGCACGTAACGAAAATCTCGTTGACCAGCTTGTGGTCACCTGCGATTCTCACTACGCACACCCCGACCACTGGAAAGAACGCGAAATCTATAAGAAGTTAGGTTGGCTAAACTACAAGGATTTTGATCCTGCCTCTCTTCCACAATCCCGTGATGATCTTAAATGTGAGCTATATCCCAAGAGCGCCGAACAGGTTTGGGATACGTATAACGAGATTAAAAAAGGTTGCGATTGGTATGATGATGATCTAGTCCACGGGGCCATTGAAAGAACACATGACATTGTGCACCATGAGATCGGGGACGTACATCCGGATAGAAGTGTTAAGCTTCCGAACTATGTTGTTCCAGCAGAACTAACCGAAGACAAAGCCTTACTCGAGGCGTGCAAAAAAGGATTGGTTAGGAGAGGTCTCGAAACCAAGCCCGAATATATTGAACGTCTAAAGGTAGAGTTACGTATTATTAAGGACAAGAAGTTCAGCAAATACTTCCTAACCATGAAGGCCATCTTTGATATTGCACGTAAGCATATGCTAGTAGGGCCAGGAAGAGGTTCTGGTGCAGGGTCCTTGGTTAACTATGTATTGTATATTACCGATGTGGATCCATTGGAATATGGGCTTCTGTTTGAACGCTTCTTATCCCGTTACCGCGAAGAGTATCCGGATATTGATAGTGACGTGGCGGATCGAGATCTATTGATTGATCTTATGAAGACGGAGTTTGGTAAAGAGAATATCGTACCTATCTCGAATTATAACACGTTTAAGCTCAAGTCGCTGGTCAAGGATATTTCGCGTTTTTACGGGATTCCATTCGACGAAGTAAACCGGGCTCTAGGGCCTGTTGAGTCTGATGTAAAGCGTGCTGTCTTTAAGAAGGGGACAGACAAAAACCTGTTTACGCTGCTATATGAAGATGCGATTGAACACAGCCCAACTTTCAAGGCTTTTATTGACAAGTATCCTGAGGTGGCTGAACCTATTAATATCTTGTTTAAGCAGAACAAGTCACTGGGCCGCCATGCCGGTGGGGTTATCGTATCCGAGAATATTGAAGAACGAATGCCGGTGATTATGGCTAAAGGTGAGGTTCAAACTCCATGGGTTGAAGGGATGCACTATAAGCATCTTGAGGAGTTCGGCTGGATTAAGTTTGACCTCTTGGGCCTTGAGACCCTCCGTATTGTCCAGCGAAGCATTGAGCTAATTCTTGCGCGCCATGAAGGCATTGAAGCCCCAACATTCAATGATGTCAAGGATTGGTTTGATAGCCACCTTGATCCAAAGGTTATTGATTTTGATGACCAGAATGTGTATGAGCGGGTTTACCACTCTGGACGATGGGGAGGGATCTTCCAAGCGACCCAGAAGGGTGCCCAGCGATTCTTTGAACAAGGCAAGCCTAGAAGTATTGTTGATATTGCGACCCTAACTAGTATCTATCGTCCCGGGCCGCTCTCCGCTGGCGTTCATAAAATTTACTTAGGTTCGAAGGCGAATCCGGAGAGTGTTGACTACCAACACCCCCTTATTAAAAAGGTGCTTAAAAGTACATACGGCGCTATTATTTTCCAAGAGCAAGTAATGGAACTGTGTAACGTCGTTGCCGGGTTCCCGCAGGAAGACTGCGATATGATCCGCCGTACCATCATGAAGAGATCCGCCTCCAAGGCAGATGCGATGAAGAAGCAAGCCCAAGAACTTAAGGAGAGGTTTGTTGCCGGATGTGTCGAGAATGGTGTGAAACAAAGAGTGGCAGATGAACTATATGAAAAGATTCTATTCTTCTCAGGCTATGGGTTCAATAAGTCTCACGCCGTCAGCTATGCCATCGATTCATATTATTGTGCATGGTTAATGACCCACTATGAAGAAGAGTGGTTGTGTGCATACCTTGAGTCCATGTCAGGTAATCCGGATAAGCGTAAGAAAGCCTTCGGTGAGATCAAAAAGTTAGGCTATAAGATTGTTCCTATCGATATCAATCATGCTGATAAGACTTGGACGATTCTTGAAGGTAAGAAGTTTATGCCAAGCTTTCTATCTTGCAAAGGGATCGGGGAGTCTGCAATCGAGGAGCTGGTTGCCAACCGGCCATATAATTCAGTTGATGACTTGCTTTATAATCCAGACGGCAGTTGGAAACACTCAAAGTTCAACAAGCGCGCTCTTGAGAGCCTCATCCGGATTCGGGCCATGGGCTCGCTAGACATTGTCGGGGAAGATAAAGAGTTTTCTAGTTATAAGCAACTTCATGAAGTCTTGATTGGTCATAATGCTAATATCAAGAAGTGGACCAAGAAGGATCCTGATCGGGGCCGAAACAATTATCGTGAAGCTATGCTCGAGACCGCCGGTATGGAGGAGTGGTCTAGAAAAGAGATGGCTCAAAACAGTATTAGTTTGCTTGGTAACTTTAATGCTATGGCTTTGGTTCCTGAGATTCTCCAAAATAAATTTGATGAAAAGGGTATTAAGTCAATCGATGAACATGATGGTAACAAGGATCTTTATTGGTTCGTGATTACTGATACTAAACCAAAGCTTACTAAGAATAAGAAGCCATACCTGTTGCTTACAACCGTAGGTGTCTCCGGCAGAAATGAAAGAATGTTTTTGTGGGGCTGGAAGCCAGATACAGAAGTGCACCCATATACTGTATGTGTGGCTGAAGTTGACAAGAATGAGTACGGCTGCTCAACGAGGATTAGTAAATTTAAGGTCTTAAACTAGGAGCAAACAATGATGGGTAATTACTATGGAGAAGATTCTCCTTCTAAGCTAATAATGCAAACACAGAAAATTCATCAAGACATGATGGACATCTATAATGAGCAAGTTCGAGCTCTACAAATCAAGGTTGCATTACTTGAAGATGAAAATCAAAAACTTAAGGTTAGGCTACGTAGCTATGAAGGTTAATGCTTTTGAATGCCCAAAGTGTGCGGCAATCGTTTTTTCTAGGACCCGTCATGACTATCGTTGGTGTCCATGCAAGACGATTGCAGTAGATGGTGGCCTAGAATATTCTAGGGTTGTATACAAAGATAAGTTCCCTGAGTCTCGAGAAATTGAAGTCGATGCCTCCAAAGAACAGCTCTATGAAGACTGGAATCACCATAGCGATAAGTTTGGTATTATTGTGTCTGCCAAAGATACAATCGGCAAAAATCATGTATAGTAATCAAAGAGGTTTTTAATGAATTATAAACAGAGAATAGTTATTTTTGAGGGTCCGGATGGGTGTGGAAAGACGAACATATCCCAAGCGTTATCCGAGTCAGCTGAGATACCATATTTTAAAAATAAGGATGAGTGGAAAAACTTTGTCAATGATCCCTCTTATTTCGTGAATGCGCTAACTTACGGTGATCCTTATTTTCTATCATACCTTGAGCAAACGAAGTCTAGCGTGATCGTTGATCGGTGGTATCCATCTGAATGGGTATACTCTAGGGTTTTTGATAGGCCTACTAGCCCAACTGTACTAAGAAAAATTGATCATCGAGCCGCCTCTTTGGGGGCGAAGATTATTATTCCTTATCGTACTTCATATGATAATGTTGTCGATCAATTTGAAGATGTAATTACTCCAAATATCCTTCGTGCCGTTGATGGACTGTACAGGGAATTTGCGGAGTGGACCGAATGTGATACTTTGTTGTTGAATGTCGATGATGAAGACCTAAGTAGAGAATTGTCAGAAGTTATAACTTTTTTGAGGTATTAGAATGCTAAATATTGGATTATCTTATTGGGGCTTTTGTGAACCACAATGTGTAGTAGCAAACACCCCTGATGGCCACAGGTATGGCCGCCCTGTCTTAGTTGACGCCCTAACCGACAGGGGCCATAATGTTGTCGCCTTGCAGGATCAACGGGAGGATAATCCCTATAAGAACCTAACATATAGGAGTGACCTTCCAGATCTAGACATTGTATTTCTAGAGTGGCGTTGGCCAACCTATAAAAATTCGGGTCTCAACAAGTTTGAGCCAGATCTAGACCGGCAAACTGAGATCCTGGACTATTATCATGAACTAGGTGTTCCCGTCATTGCTTGGGATACTGATCTTAAGATGACTCCGGATGATGAGAGACGTTGGCCTAACATGATAATTGCCGACCCGACATTGGAACCTGAAAACTTTATCATTGCTAGGGAGAGACTTCCATTCTGGTCTGACTTTAAGCCCTTAATGGATGCAGCGCCAAGCCCAGTCGAGTTTGGGTATATCGGCAACAATTATGAGCGTGATGACATGTTCATGAAATATTATTCAGAGCCTGCATCTTTGCTTAGGACTGAGGGGATCCAGACAAAGGTTCATGGTAACTGGCTGCAAAGATCTCCTGAACGCGCTTCACCTGAAACCTTAATTGCAAAACATCCATGGGTATCATTTGGACCACGGGTAAGCTTTAATGATTCTATGGCACTATTGAATTCGTTTATCTGTACGGTTCATATTACTAAGCCTCGGTATGCTAAGCAAGGGTTTGCTTCTCCCCGGTATTTAGAGAACATTATCATGAATACCCCAGCACTTGTTCCTGGTGAGTTCTTGGTCCCAAATCTGCTTGGTGATTATTGGACAGTAAATTCTCCAGATGATGTATACCGAAAAGCTCTAGAGCTAAAAAAGATGTCTGCATATGCAAGAGAGACAGTTGTATTAGAGCAAAAGGCTAGCTTATTACATCATCACGACTTTAGCGTCGCTGCAGTTTGTAATTTTATCGAGAGCAAGGTAGGGTAAATGATGGAAAACGTATATGACAGCTTTACTGACTGCTATTTAGATTTAGCACAGCAGGTTTATAATAGTCCTGATTTTGAGTCTAGCCCACGAGGCATGGCTGTTCGGGAAAAACTAGCATGCAAGTTTACGATAACAAACCCACTAGATAGATTGCCTTATGTTCCTGCTAGGAAGTTTTCTGCAACGTATGTAATTGCTGAATTGTTGTGGTACCTATCTGCAGAGGATAGGACTGAGTGGATTTCGAATTATTCTTCATTTTGGAGTAGTATTAGTGATGACGGCACCACTGCTAACTCAGCCTATGGTGCTCGGATTTTTAAACCCCACCCCCGTATAGCGGGTGGCACGTTTTCACAATGGGACTATATAAAGGAAGAGCTGAAAAGTGATCCTGATTCTCGTAGGGCTGTAGTTCACATCCGTTCACCATGGGATTCTGTTAAGGCGAAGTTAGATGTTCCATGTACACTATCGCTTCAGTTTTTTATTAGAGATAATGATCTTCACCTAGTTGCTCATATGAGATCTTCTGATTTAATTTTAGGCATCGCGTATGATGTTCCTGCATTTACTTTGATGCAAGAGCTTATGGCTAAAGAGCTAGGCGTTGGGATCGGGACATATACACACGTAAGTAACTCTTTACATATCTATGAACGTCATTTCGAGATGGTCGAGGAGATGATTTCTAAGGACGCTATCTTAGAAGCTGTTGGTAACCACCGGCAGTCTGGGCCAATGCCTGAGATGCCTTCTATGCCTCCAACTGATACGCTATATAATATAGAATCACAACTAAGGGTTGCTAATAGCTTAGAACAGATCAACAAGATTGTTCATAATGCTAGTAAGGATGAAAATTGTTCTGCTGATTACTGGATTGACTGGGTTAAGATCTTAGCTGCTCACCGGTGTGCCCGCCTTAAGATACGTGGCGAGAAGAAAAATTTAATTGCTAGTACATCTTTTTCTGGGTATCACCAATTCTAATGGGGGGGTCTTATGTCTAAAAAAGCATTAGTTACCGGTTGTTGTGGATTTATAGGATCCTCCCTGGTTCGGCGCCTTCTATCAATGGGATGGTCCGTTGAAGGGGTTGACGATTTATCAGCTGGTGATCTTGAATCTTTATCTGGCGTTAATATCCGTCCCGTTCCTGCTGATTTTTTGCACGTTTTTGAGTCTAGGCACTCGATACAGGATGATCAGACGCTAGTAATAAATGGCGATTTTACTCATGATGCTATTTTGTCACGAATCCGTTCTGGTATTTATGATGCAGTATTTCATCTAGCGGCAAATCCTGATATGCAGCATTGTAATAATTTCCCTGTTGAAACATATGAGAACAATGTCCATAAGAGTATAGCACTAATGTATACATGTGCAGGGAACGTTACCGATGTTATATTCGCTTCTTCAGCAGCAGTGTATGGTGATACTGGTGTAGGTGATTACCCCGTAATTTCTGAGGATTCATATTTAAGCCCCCTATCTGCATACGGAATGCAAAAGCTTCATGTTGAACAGTATGTAAAGATACTTGATCCTCAAAAAACAAGCTTTACTTCTCTACGGGTTTTTAATGTGTATGGTCCTGGCCAGGATGCCGGCGTTATTGCCAAGTGGTGTAGCTCCATTAAGGCCGGTGAACCGTTAACCCTCCAAGGGACAGGAAACCAAACGCGGGATTTTTGTTATATCGATGATGTTGTCGATGCATTTATTTTAGTTGCATGTGAAGAACAGGCCGATGGGGTATCTGAGTATAATGTGGGTAGTGGCGTGAGTATTTCCTTAAACGTCGTCTTACAGCACTTGAAAAATTACTATCCTGGCGTTACAATTAATTATGAGAATTCGCGCCAGGCTGATATCTCACATTCACAGGCTGATGTTACAAAAATTAATAAAGAATTAAACTATAATCCTCGTACGCAATTTTTGCATGGGATAAAAGAAACACTAAGATGGTGGGGAATAAATGAAGACTGATCCAGAATTTATAATTTTTACGGGACCGATGTTTGGTTCAAAAACTACAAGGTTGCTAGCACAACTTGACAGGTTTGCGTATCAAAACAAGCGGATTGTCGCATTTAAGCCGATGATGGATAACCGGTATTCGAATGTGGAGATCTGTACCCATTCCGGAGGTCGGTTTCCAGCCCATGGGGTATCTCAAGGAGATGATATCGTCGCACACCTTTCTGGCCTCGGTCATGATGTTGATGTCGTCGCGGTTGACGAGGCATTTATGATTGATGATGTTGCATCCGTTTTACTAGATCTATTCCGCAGAGGAAAGACTATTATTGTATCATCATTACAGCTTTCCGCTAGCGGCATGGTCTTTGAAGAAGTAATGGGAATGATGCCTTGGGCCACCAAGATTGAAATTTGTCCAGCAGTTTGCCCTATTACGGGCAGGGATGCATATTACACACATAGAAAAATTTCTAGTGAAAAGGAAATTGAGGTAGGGGGTGCTGATATGTATGAGCCAAGATGCTGGGAGTACCATACTTATATGAATTGTAGGGAGTGATTAATATGGCAGTCGTAGAACCGAGTAGCGTTAACTGTGTAATTTATCATGCTGACTGTACGGACGGTTTCGGCGCCGCATACTCTGCCTGGAAGTCCTTGGGGAATAGAGCGGAGTATCACGCATGTAAACATGGCACTGTCCCACCAGATGTTACTGGTAAGGTCGTTGTAATACTAGATTTTTCATTTGATAACGCAACAACAAAAAAGATGATTGAAGATGCTGATGGCTTGATTGTTATAGATCACCACAAGTCCGCCATGGTCGAACTTCATGATATATCCAATTGTCACTTTGACATGACACATTCAGGCGCTAGGCTAGCGTGGGACTTCTTTCATCCAGGTAAAGAACCTCCAAAGTTTATAAACTATATCGAAGACAGAGATCTCTGGAAATGGGAGCTACCTTACTCAAAAGAATTTGCAGCTGCCTTTGATATGGTTCCTTTTGAATTTGAGGAGTTTGAGAAATTTGAAGATGATTCTGTTTTTGACGACGCTGTAAAGCGCGGATCGTATGTTTTAGCATACTCAAAGACGGTTGTTAAGAAGGTATGTGAAAAGGCTTCTGCACGTAAGTTTGAAGGGATGGATGTACTGGTTGTTAATGCATCTCACTGGATGTCTGAGATTGGTGCCCGGCTTTCCCCAGATTGTGATTTTGCCGTTATCTGGTTTTATGATCATGAGGATAGAATTATAAAGGTATCACTTCGAGCTTTTCATGAGCATGTTGATGTCTCTGAGATATCCAAGAAGTTTGGTGGGGGTGGCCATAAAAAAGCCGCCGGATTTACTTTGCCTGGTGATGCGCTAGTAGATGATATTTTCGACATGGAAGAAGATGTCACTGAGGAAGAGCCCAGTAGTAATCCTGAGGAAGTAAAAGATTCCCCTAAGAAATCAAAGGGGAAAGGTAAGGAGCAAAAAGGTGAAAAGCCCGCAGGAAGTTCCGTTGAGTAATTCACACCGCCCTGAGTGGAATAGGGTCTGGATGGAGTTTGCACAGATCATTGCACGCCGCTCTTACGATCCAAGGCACCAGGTCGGTGCAGTAGTAGTTTCAGATGACAATACACAGGTCCTAGCAATTGGGTATAATGGAAACTATAAAGGTGGCCCTAATGAGGCCGAGTCTTTGAAGCCCGGTGAGTCTGGTATGATACATGCTGAAATTAATGCGTTATTAAAGATGGATTATAATAACCCAAAGTCGAAAATTCTTTATGTAACATTGTCACCTTGCAGGATGTGTGCAAAGGCCATAGTTAATGCTGGAATTCAAAAGGTATTCTATGATGAGGAGTATCGAGATACTTCAAGTTTAGAAATTCTTAGGAACAGCGGTGTAGAAGTTAGCAGGTTTAGCCTTCAACACAATACATAATAATATAAAATGTGTACGCCACAATCAGGAGTGAGGTATAAATAATATGAGTTTAAAACCATTGAGGGAAACCGTAGAGCTTTGGCACAGAATTAATAGTTCTACTTCCCTAGAAGAATCTTTACGGCATGGTAGCATGTCTAGTTTTTTGCTTTTAGAGGATAGTGTTGAGGCTATTAACACACTTAACCAGCAAATTGACCAAACGATGGATGATCTTAAGGCCTTAGATAATACTGTCCCTAAGAAGATGGGAAATACTAAGAGCGCGATACAGGCAGCAATCGGTGAGGTTGCCGGCCTTCGCCTGAAACCATCCCCCAAAATTAAGCTTTTTTCTCTGGGGGATCCAGTTAAAAAGGCATCCAAGGTTATGGCTAATGCCGCGTCCCTTTCCGCAACAATCGTTGCGGCAACTCAAACTATCATGGGTTCCATGAATGACTTTGGTTTGGATACAACATCCAGCGAAACACTCAAGACAGTAATTGATACTGCTCGCGCTGATAATGATAAGATTCCTGACGAGAAGGCATTTCTCGCTGCAGTTCAAAAAGCCTGGCAGCCCCCCAAGGGAGTCGGCAATGCACTGAAGGGGTTCTTCAGTGCATTAGGCATGGGCGGAGGTTCTGACTTCTTTGGCTTAAATGCAGAGGGCTTTGCTAGTGACTTAATGAATGCAACCCCATCAGAGATCATGGCATTCGCCTCATCCGGCCCTGCAAAAGACTCGGCAGTGATAGACGATAAGGAGATCTCTGGCTTAGACGACAAATTAGCCGACGCCGGTTTAGACAAAGAAGCATTATCCGGTGCCGGCGAAAAAGGTGGTAAGGACAGTGGTAAAGAGGGTGAAGGAAAAGGTACTGGCGATAGTGCCGCTGCTGGCAAGAAGTGGTCTGAAATATCTACTGCATACCTTAAGACGGTTGATGACCAGTCTGCTGGTAAAAAGTTTTTGGACTCGCTTAAGTCTAATAAGGATTTCGGCACAGCCGTTGCAAACTTAATTAACCTTGAAGAATCTATGTATAGGCGCTCACTGTCATCCCTTCTCTTTGAGGCTGTCGAGTTTGACGTACTTAAATCCGCTGCAGCATCTGCTAGCGACGATGAAGCGGCACAGGTTCAGTTAGCACGCGGCCTTGCAAAGGTTATGTCTGATCAAGGCATCGAAGTAAAGAATATTCCTGAGGAAGAGCCGGCCGCTGAGGAAGAACCGGCCGCTGAGGAAGGTATCCCTTCTGAAAAGGAAGCTGCAGAAGAGCAAGAGAACGCACAAGCAGAATTGCAACAGGCCGTTAAGGACGAAATTCAACAGAACCAATCACCAACCTCTGCTGCATTAGGTGCTATCGACTCATGGGTTTCTGGACTATCAAAAACTAGCCAGTCTAGCCTACAAGCTAAAAAGCGGGTAGATGGTTTAAAGCAGGCTGTGCAGACATCTCTTGATCAAGCGTCAAAAGCTGTTGAAAAACAAGTTGAAAAAGCCATTCAGGCTTGGCGCGGTGAACATGAAGAAACCCTAATGAAGTCCAAGCGATTCGCGAAAAAGAATTTTGATTCACTGCAAAGTTTGGTCCCCCAACTAGCCGGCGCAATGCTTAAAAAAGCCAATGAAGCCTCAGTTAGCCTCACGACTGCGACTGTAGACAAGACGGTATATGCATTTCTAAACAAGCGTTTTTCTGGTTCAAGCCCTGTTCTTTCCGAGCACCTTATTAATAGAAATCAAGGACAACACTCTGAAGAGATTCCGTATGCAGAAGATGACATGGTAAGGTACCGCTGGTTGAAGATGGCCGGCCTGGGGAAATAACATGTCAAAATTAACTGAAGTTCAAATCATACGTCTCATGAGACAAGAGTACCAGCAGCGGCTAGTAGAAACTATTGGCGAGTCTGACATGTTTGATGATAAAGGTAACCACCTGTTGTCACCTGGTCTTAAGGTAAAACACAAGGATTCGAAGTTTGAATATACTGTAGACTCTGTAGAAGGTGAGAAGGATTCTGGAAACGTAAAGGTTACTCTTCGATTACCTGATGAACCTCGGTTTGATCCCCCTGAGGAGCCGTCCGAGATGATATCTGATGATTTGTCTTCACCGGTCTTAGGCGAGTCTGGTATTGACATTGACGCCCCGGCTGATTATGCCTTATCTGGTAATGCAGACGATGAACGTGTCACGATTAGCGTAAATCCTGGCGACTCTCATGAAGAAGAGACTGAGTTTATTATAGATCAAGAAGAATTTGAAAAAGAATACGAGGTGACATAATGTCTTCAAAAGATAAGAAAATTGAATTAAATGAAAAAGAGTTAATCGGCTCTATCCGAAAGTCACTAGGTCTAAAGACCAAGAGTGAAAAAAAAGAGCAGGCCCTCCATGAAGCGTATGTAACCCAAGCAAAGAAGTTTGATCTACGGACTGAATTATTAAGTAATAAGTCAAAACGCGCTCATCTTGAGCTTATGGATGGGTATATAGAGTCGCTAAACCAGATCAGCGCAAAACTTGATGCCGTTGATCGGGAGACTGTTAGCGCCAACCATTCTGAATTTAGAAGCCTTAAAGTCGATGAATCATATAATATTAATGCTGCATTCTTACATGGTATGTTCTTTGACAACATTTCAGATCTTCAATCACAACTTACGATGGATACACTCACGTTTATGCGCTTAGAGAGAGACTTTGGGTCTTTTGATGCATGGCAAAAAGACTTCATCGCTTGTGCAATGACGGCACGTAACGGTTGGGCATTGACAGTATATTGTTCACACCTTAACCGGTTTATTAATGTCGTCATAGATTCCCACAATCAGCATATGCCAGTTTCATCATTTCCTATAATTGTTCTTGACATGTGGGAACACTCATACTATAGAGACTATTTGCGAGATAAAAAAACATACGTTTTTGCAATGATGAAAGAGCTAGACTGGGAAGTTATCGAAACTCGGGTCAAGAAGGCTGACAAAATCGCAAAGATTATGCAATAAGGAAAATATCATGCGCTTAACAAAAAAGCATTTAAGGCAACTAATTTTAAAAGAATTTAAGGTACTTCTTGAAGAAGAAGGTGACGAAGAGGGCACTGAAGAAGAAGGTGCTGAAGAAGAAGGTGCTGAAGAAGGGGGCGAAGGTGAAGAAGGCTCTGCGGAAGAAGTCGTAGTTGACACTACCCCTGAAGAAGAAGCGCAACTTTCGAAGTCAGCAGATGATCAAATTTTGTCACACATAATTGGGTTTGAGACAAATGCGATTAAAAGTGCTGCAGTTGCCAGTGACTCCCAATTACGCCCAGATCCGGATGGCAACCCTGTAGATGTCGAAGACGTTATTCCCCAGCGCGAGTCGAAGTGGTGGAGAAATAAGCTGGTTGATATTTTGCTTGAAAACCCTGAAGAAGATGGCGCCGTCCCAGGCTCTCAAGTTTCGTGGGTTGGATCACCTGATATTGATATTGCTGTATTCTCAAGCGACGTCGCAAGGCTAGTCATGAATTATGACAGTCTGATTGACATGGAGGCACACATCATCAATAAGGCAAGGAACTACCTTATTGATAAGTATGATGAAGAAACTGCAGACTATTTCATAGAGAAGATGGACGTTGAGCATGATATGAGGGCTGAAGATGCACCTTCGCTTGACAATCAGAATGAAGTTCCTGCCTCCCCACCTGCTTTGGGTTCTGGCTTTGCGTCACAACCTGGCGGCGGCGGTTAATAGATGAAGGACCGGTCAAAAAATTCACTCGTAGATTTTGAGACTAGAAAGTCATTGCACATTAATCTTACTAGAGAAACACATGCTGCACTGAGAATGACGTGCTTTCAAAATAAGCTTTCTATGCAGGAAGTAATTGAGGAGCTAGCAATAAGGGTTATTGAAGAAGAACCTTATATGTTAAATTTATTACATGAGATAGCTAGCAAGAAAAGAAAGAAAGCTATTAGCAAAATAGCAAAATCTGATGCTGAGTCAATTTTTAAGGTAATAGAGGACTCAAATCCTTTTGTCACTGATGGAGAAGAGTAATGGGATTTTTTGAAATGTTTGGCATCGGTAAGCAATCGTCAAGTAATAAAAAAGTTATTGACCTCGAGCAAAAAGTTCGCCATCTAGAGATTGAACTAGCCAACGCACATGCAAAAATTAATGAGCTATCAGGCCTTGTCTCTTATTCAATAAATGCACAGAAGCAGCTATCGCTAGACATGAATATAATCTACGAAAGCATAACTGCAGTATCTGAAACGCTACAGGCACCTGCCTCTGCCGCTGATGATGATAGGTATTTTAAGTGGAGATGGAACGTCGGCGACGACGATGATGATTTGCCTAATTAGAATTACCGTTCAGCACCATAATTATTCCTAGAACCTAAAGCTTATATTTAGGGACATATTCATAAGGAGTAATTATTATGAGTGACGTAAGTAATGATAAACAGCTCCCTGCTATATCTACAGACCCTCAGGGGCTAATTGATCAGGCTAGGGAAAAGGTAATTTCTAGAAAATTATTAGTTTTTTTAACCGCCACAGGCCTACTAGCTTGGTCAAATCTAGACGCAAGTACATGGGGTATGATTGCGATGTGTTATATCGGTGGCCAGTCTGCAATAGACTTTGCAAAGATCTGGAAGGGAGCATAATATGACGTGGCTAGCAGTTAAGATATTTTTTGACAACTTACTTTTATGGTGTAAGAAGTACTGGCAGATTTTGTTAGGTGCTGGTATTGCTGTTGCAGTTATGGTCTTATCTGCTGGTCGTCGTAATGACCTAAAGGAGGCTTTAGAGTTAGCAAACAAGAAGTCAGCCGAAGATCGCGATGCCATGCAAAGATCCCATGATGAACAAATTCAGGCTGAAAAACAAAAGTCTATAGAGCAGAGAGAACATGCTGAATCGCTAGCAAGAAGAATATCTGAGATTGAAAGAACTCATGACGTCAATTCTAGCGCACTATCTAGAAAGAAAAAGAAACAACTTGAGTCACTATTGGGCGAAAACTCAGACTCTTCAGACATCAGCGACGGCCTAGCCGACATCTTTGGGGTTGATATAAAGTCTTAAAGGCTATATTTTTAACTCTAAAACATATACGTGTACAGAAAGTTTATGCTGGTGTATAATAATTACTATTAAAGTCGGGACAACAACGCCCGCAGTTACAAAAGTTGGAGTTTTAAGGTGAGAAAAAACAATAAGAGAAATCATAATTTGCTTGAAGCTTTAGGCTTTGAGAAACCTGCTTTGCGTAAGTTAGGTCTCAACGAGCTTAAAAGAATTATCCAGGAAGAAAAAGAGGCTGCGGATGCTAAGAAAGATAGCGCTGATGCAGGGTCAAGTGTTCCAGAAAAGTTTAATAGCCCAAAAATGACATCTACTCCAGAAGATGGGAAGGGCAATATTACCGAAGTACCTGCTGATGAGATTGTAGCACAAATGCTTAGCGGCGACCCGTCCGCACCGGTTATTGTCGCAATGGGTGCATTTCACAATACTGCATTTACACCAGATTTTTCTAATAATGTTGCAACCAAAGAAGGCGCCTTGGAATTACAGAAATGGGTAATGTCAAGAGGCCCCGCATTTATTTCAAACAACATCAAGACAGTACAAGATTCGATTCCTTCGTCTGGGTTACCAAAAAGCAAAATGCCTGCCTTAGAACCTGATGACGTTGGTGCAGTAAAAGATGCCTTAGAGCCAGGAGGCGATTTTAATATTGATCTCAGTGAGCCTCTGGCTGATGACGAAGAGAATGTAGAGGCATGGTTTGAAAAGCAAAGAGAGAAAGAATCTGAAGAGTCAGCAGATACTAAGGCTGAAGCACTTAACAGAATAGCTGCAAGGCTCGTTGAAGAGAAATTTCCCCAGAACCATCCTGACGGTATGCCTGGCGGCAGCAAGTCTGATCCAAAGGATTTAGCATTAGCATTCCTGACCAAAGGCCTTAAGGATGGTGCTGAGTCTGACGATTCTATCCAAGTTAAAGAGAATGAGCCTATAAACGTTGCTGACATGATCCCAACACAATCTAATATCCAACTAGGGAAATCGTTAACGTTTGCCTTAGGTGGCGGGTTCGGGGGCAAAGAGCTTGGTGCATATGTAACTGGCGGCAATGAGATTCTTGATGGTCACCACCGTTGGTCGGGAACAATGATTGTTGATCCAGGTGCTTCAATTAAAGGCCACAAGGTATTTGCTCCTGCTGATGACATCCTTCCCGCATTAACGGCATTAGGAAATGCATTCGGCAATCAGCAAAAGGGTCGAGAGACCAAGAAAGAATCAGTAAATAATAATGATAAAGTTATTCTAGAGAGATGGCAAAAGCTAGCCGGTATTTTAAAGTAGGTAAAAATGAAAAGGTCAGCTCGGCACATCATTACTACTTGGGTGGTTTTTATAAGCTTTTTTTCGTATAGTTTAACTGTACCAACAATTGCATATGCTGATGACACTCCTGAAAGCACTTCACAACCTAACAGTGCTGACGGAACAATATCCATACCTATGCCGTCCTGCGATATCCTGGGAATTCCGTCATTAGATGTAGCACTCCCCACAATAGGCACATCAGGCCAGATATATGATATTGGATCTAGATACCGCATTTTAGATACTACTACCTCACAGCAGCTTAGCTTAGAAGGAACATTCCTAACTAGGCCTGCCGCAGCTAGCCTTCTGGTCGGCTTACAAAACATAGAAAATACTTGGCAAATTGAACTTAACAGAATTTTAGCATATAATAATGCATGCTGGCAATATCGGGTTTCATTACTGGAGTCAGAGGTCCGGCTTAGGGATTCAACAATTACGACTTTAAATACGGAAATGGCAAGGCGCCTCGAGATTCGTGACGAGCATATCAACATTTTAAATTCTAGGAATAATCCCCCTAGGTGGTATGAGTCTGGTGAATTTTGGTTTGCTATGGGTGTTGTTGCTGGGATCGGAATAACTGTCGGTGCCGGCTATGCATTAGGCCAAGTTAATAAATAAGGGGATATGAAATGAAAATCTCGGAATCCAGGATGAGACAATTAATTAGGGAAGAGCTTGATTCACTACCTGGGTATGCCCAGGCTACGGATGACATCCCCCCACCCCCTAATGCTGATATGTTCAAAAAGGGGGAGTGGGAGTTATTGTCACCAGGTGATTCTCGCAGAGAAGGTATAAAGCAAGATCTATATGATTTAGTGACACAAACATATGCCCCAATTGGTGGCCATGTCAAAATATCAGAGCCAGAAAGTCTGGAGAGATACAACTATTGGGTTGTTGCTGACCTAGATGATGATCCTGAGATTGACATCGGCTTATTCGGAAAGCCTGATATAGGCGGTGCAAAAATGGGTGGTGTTGGCCATGACGGTTCGCAAGTTGCCAAGACCGCATACAAGGAAAAGTCTTCATCACTACGCTCCGGTGAGTCTATCGGCGGTGTAGGTAACTGGTGGGGAGAGGTGTCCGGTGGTCCGGCAGCAGCATTGATAAAGCGTGGCGCCCCCTCAATTGAAGATGAGGCTCGGGTAATGTCGTTGCTGGATGGTGACGATATCGTTTTTCATGGTGAACACCCAACTGCACCAGAGGGTTCAATCTTTCGCCAAGTTAGAGGGTGGTATACCAAGATGTTCGGATCTGAAGGCCACACTAAAATAATCATGGGTAGCCCCAACGTATAATCGGAGTATAAATCAAGTGACTGTTAAAATTAAAAAAGATATTTTAAAAGAGTTTTTAAGAAAAACCCTTTTCGAGATGGATAATGTCCAGTATGGGATGTTTGATCAACCAGGGCCCGGTCTCGGCCCTAAAGAAGAGCCTGAGACAACGGTACCAGATCCAGTGCCCCTACAGCCTGCAGAGATGATGGCAACACAGCTTGCGGACGAGAGGCCCCCGATTGAGGATGATGAATATGCTCCGGAGAATACCGAAGAGTTCTCAAGGGCGGTTAAGGCTTTAGCAATGCAGGTCGGACCAGACAATGTCAGAAATGTATATAATGACTTTAAAAGAATGGTCACGACCCCACAAGACGCGAAAGAAGAAGAATCAGAGCTACCTGAAAAAACAACTGAGGCCCTTAGGCACGCTATCAGTGTGGTAATAAAAGAGGCCAACTGGGATGATGATGATGACTTTCGGTACCAAAAGAATGATGGCCCAGATTATTCGGCAATGGACGATCCTCCGGTCAATATGGAGCCAGACGGGCAGGGGCTTGATCAGTTAGCTTCCGACTTTGGATATGCCGGCGCTTCCGGAGCCAGGCAGGACATCGAGCGTATGCTTCGTAGGATGAGATATATCGCTGAAAAAATGGGCAAAGGTGAGATGGAATCCCTCCAGGATTTCGCAGCCCAAGAGTTTATTGATGTAATGTTGGCCGGTGAATATATTGATGAAGAAGATGTTGCTGAGTTGCAGCAGAGTACTTCTATGGTCAAAAGCCTAGACTCATTTAGATTCTTTTTTGTCTCTGGAATTATGATGCCTGCGTATAATGAGATTAAGCGCAATGCCCGGAAAAAAGTCGAAGGTATGATATCGGATTTAGGCTTGCCGTCCGGTATGAATCAGTCAATTTTGAACCAAGCACTTGGAGAGGTACCCAAAAACTTAGATAAGCTAGAAACGAAGCTTCTTAAGGTGGCACTAGCTGATGGCGTAACTGACTCTGACGAGCTTGATTCGATGGTTGATAGAATGAGAGATAAATTTCCTGACCTCACTAAGGCCTCTGAGCTTGAGGGCGGCCTACTAGATCTTGCAAAGGCTCGCTGGGGAAAGCAATCCAAAGGGCGCCGCTTGAAAGCCTTAGCCCAAGCACTTCAGTCAACGGCTGATTGGCAGGAGCTTGATGATGCCTCACAGGACTCTTAAGCAAATCATGGGAGGGTACTTTGAAGAAGTAGCACATAAACCCCTACAGGCATTAAATGAGATATCTGTATATTCCCCATCGGGTGTAGAGGGATGTCCTGTGAATGTTTCTGAAGGTACATGGGATGTTGTATCTGACCCTACTAGATTTAAAAAAGAGTTCTCCTTCGCTAGTGCTCAAATGTTGGTTGATTTTATTAACGAGTTATTAGCATATCAGGAAAATACGCAACATCATGGTAAGATTACAATTAACCATGACAGCGTTATAATTGAAGTATACACACAAGATGTTAATACTATAACTGAGCTTGATCAGGAGTATACTCATGAGGTTGATAACATCTATATAGATTCAGAGTATGCAAACTCGGGGATTGGAGAATTTTAGAATGTCGACAGAACGTAATAAGCAGCCCCAGGAAACTAGCGTTCCTGATCAGGAATGGAAAAGGGTCATGAGCAATCCAGATAACGTCATAATTAGCGATTCACTTATTGCTAGGGTTGATCCTTATAATCTTGGGGATATTTCAAATCCTATCGAGTTTAAGCCGGTTTGCAAGTTCACATTTACAGAATACTCACTTTCTGGTGAGGTTATTAGCTTTTCGAATGTTGATGGTCTAAGATCATATACATTCTCTACTACTCTTAAGGAGGCTAGCCAACTAATGGGTGATTCAAATGTCCAAGGGTTTTCAATGTTAGCTTCTGGAGAGGAATTGTTATCTTTGGGCAAGGAATATATCAATAACTTCAATTTTAATGTTGATGTTCAAAATTCAACAACTGCCTTGGTTACGATTACTTTCGGCGAAGTAATTAATGAAACAGAATAGTTATATAAACCACTAAAGAATATAGGGGACACCATGTCAGACTCAAAACAAGAAGAATTTAAATTCGACAAATTTATGCAGGATATTATTAAGCGAGAAGAAGCTGAGCGCCAGCGCCTCAAGGAATATGCTGAAGAACATGCTGACTCACCACAACGCCAATATGACCGGTTATATAGGGAGAAGTGGCAAAACAGGGTAAGGCATAACCATACTCCTAAGCGAGGCAAGTAAGGTGAAAAAGAACCTGACAGTTAAATCCGTTGAAGAGTTGACCTCATTGCTTGGCCTATTGGCGGAGGCTAGTGTGAAAGAGGTATTATCTGAGATGTCACCAGAGAAGCAGACCCAAGACCAAATGTCTGATGAGCTTGATGATTTTCGAGCCCCAGCTGGATCTAACGATGAAAAAGATCTAGATGATGAAGAAGTTGAAGAGGCAGAAGATGATGAAGAAGGTGAAGATTCTGAGGCTAAGAAGAAGGATACAACTAAACTAGGTTCTGCAAACCCTGAGCCTCAAAAGCCCTCGACTCCCTCAAGCAAAGAAGTGATGGGTGCTGACTTAGGCGGTGTTGTTAAGAGCCTGAATAAGATTCGCTCTGGGAAGTCTCTTAAAGATGAGATGACCAAACGTGAGCTTAATGACTACCTTAAAAGCCTAAGTGACGGTGAACGCCAGTCTTTGTATGTTTTCCTAGATGGCTTAAGTCAAATTATGGCCGGAGGCGTTTCAGGCGATCAGGCCCCTGATCCTGGTGCTGTAGGTATTACAGTTAATGCCACTACGAAAATAAAAGATCCTGGGAAAAAAGACGGTAAGCGACCAGCTACTAGCCCGGCCGCCGTAGCCTCAAATGACGACGGTTCGAACCAGCCGAAGCCAATAATCGTAGGCGAGGTTGCCAACAAGGCTGAGGTCATGCGTATTGCCCGGCGCTTAATGAAGGATTAGTTTTCTTCAGCCTTGAACTAATAAGAGGCAACCTGTATAATTAATCATGTTATTTGGTATAATTAGTATTGTTAAGTTAAGGGGAAATTAATATGGGCGGCGTTGCTGGACACCTTAGTCACATTCACGAAAACTTAGACTTCACGTTTGGAGAGATTAAATCCATTTTAAGCGATGTGGCCCGGGCCAATATTGAGACGGTTGAGAAAGTAGACGGCCAAAATGTTTTCTTCACCTGGCATGCCGGCACCGGTGCAATTCGTACAGCCAGGAATGGTGGTGACGTAAAGAAGGGTGGCATGACCCCTGATGAATATGCATCAAAATGGAAAGGCCACCCTGCTGAGAGCGCGTTTATGAATGGGTTTAAGGCAATCCAGAGAGGCATTGAACGTGTAGACGAGCCCACGCTTCTCGACATTTTTGGTGCTAATGGTGACAACTGGGTCAATGCTGAGATCATGTATCATGGCAATCCTAATATTATTAACTACGGTGGTGACTGGATTGTTTTGCATAATATGCAAAGCTTTTCTGATGATGCCGGTACTTCGATGAATGTGCCTGGGTTCCAGTCATTGGTCTCCTCTATCGAGACTGCCGAAGATGAGATTGATCAAGAAGGATTTAGAATATCCGGCCCCCAAATAGTTGACCTACAAGATATCTCAGATGGCTTGGCTTATGAAGACTTTGTTAATGAGCTAGACGGAGCTGTCGGAATGTCAGCTGAAGCAACCGTTAGAGATTATGTCGAAGAAAGGCTGAGGGCCGGCCCTATCGGAAGCGTTCCTATCCCTGTCCACCAACAAGAAGACTTAATAAAAATAATTCTTGATAAAGAGGGCGCTCCAGCCTACGCTGCATTTAAGAAGACTATACCTAAAGAGCATCATAAGCTAGTTAGCACCTTAGCAACTAAGACAAACAAAAAGAAGATTATCGCAAAGATGACCTTACCGATTGAAACCGCAATTAGTAATTTTGCGATTGAAGTCATGCGAGGACTTTCCTCATTCTTTGTCGGCGACCATGATGGTGAAGTTGAACGCATGCGAAAAGAGGTAGAGGATTCAATATCTGTTATTCAATCAGCTCAAGGTGCTGATGCTGAAAAATTAGCTGATATGCTACAAAAACAAATGGAGAAGCTGGGACCTATTGAGAATGTGGCTAGTACTATGGAGGGAATTGTCTTTGAGCATCCTCCTGGCAGCCAGCAACTTTATAAGCTTACCGGTTCATTTGCCATGGCTAACCAAATTGTTGGTAGGGCTAGACGGATGCCAAAGGCAGAAGCAGTGGAAGAAAATACACTTAGAAAATATATTAGGTCATATGTAGGAGTTATGGGATGAGCAAAGACAATATTAGAAGATTGTTGCAGGAGTTAATCGTTAATTTTAATGGCGAAGAGTATGACATCCCTAAAGAGGAAGTAGATAGCATAGTTTCTCAACTTGAGAAAGCTGAAGAGGACGAATCTGGAAACATAACGACTAGAAAATACAGCGCTGACAAATCCATCGAGAGGATGGTTGAAGATCTTCCTCAAGAAGATAAAGAGGCCACTAAGGCAATCCTTAATGTATTTACCAAAAGTGGCCTTAAACCTCAAATAGTAAAGACAATTATCAATGCCGTCGAATCCGGTGAAGATATGCCGTCTGATTTCTTTTCCGGCTCCCCTACATTCGGTGAACATACGTTTCCTTCACCTACATGGCAAAACATTGTTCGTATCCAAAATTCAGGGAGAGGTAACACGATCGGCCAGGGCGAGGCAGCTCTGTCGTTATATCTAGCCGGCGTAACTCCAGACTCAGGTTCTGCTGCACATGATCTATTCATTGCCGGTTTAGGTGATGTACATGTTAAGGAGAAATCATCTTCGTTGGCAAAGCCAGATGTTCCCATGGGTAAGTCTTTGGATGATAATGACAAGTCAGCAGCATGGTACCAGTCTATTGTTGCAGCAGCTAGCCCCAAAAAGCCCCCAACTGGAATTGGAAGTACATATGCGAAACAAAACGCTAGGGCAATCTTAGACGAGTTTGCAAGGCTGACTGTCGGCGAAGGTCGATTAGGATATAGCGAACTAGCTGACCTGTGGCAAGAAGACATAGAGCAGTCTTTTTTAGATAGTGTATCATGGGGCGGCGCCGCGGCGATTATATTTGTTGATAAGACTAGCTTAAACTTCGTCATTGAGCCCCCAGCAAATGCAGTACCATGGAGGTTTAGCTCAGGAAGCTGGCGAGTCTCTAGAAGATCAGCCGAACCCGGGGGCAGGTGGGCAAACGCATTAAAGGCAGGGACAGCCGGCTTGTCTAAAGATGATCAGACACCGCCTGAGTACGGCACTGCCCAAAAAGAAAATCTAGTGAGGCAGCTAGTTCGAGAATCGTTGATCCAGGAAGAGCTTACCAAGGCAGATAAGAGAGAAATTGATAAGCTTATTAAGAAGGCCATTGAGAAAGATAGGGCCGAACAAAAAAAGCTAGTCCGTAAAGAGATTGAGGATGAGCTAGTCAAGTCCCTCGGTAAGTCATTCTTTAGGCAACCTGGAAAGATTCGCAAAACGATTATTGATGTATGTCAAGAAGAGCTAGCCAAAGAAATGCAAAAAGGTAGCAAGATGGAGAAGTCCGTCGTTGATGTTACTAAGAAAGTACTTTCTGCATGGCATGAGCTGCTTTATAAACAGCAACATATTATCAACAGGGTGAAAATTTAGCGGCTTAAGCCAAGAGGGTAAAATGTTGAACTGGCTTAGAAAACTAATCTTTCCGGAACCCATGCCCTGTCCTAAGTGCCCTGAGCTAGAAGTAGACCCTATTTCTGTTTATTTTTCTCCTGATCGAGGCGCAGATGAAGTTATCATTGGGTTTATTGATAAATGTAATGAAACAATCGATATCTCAGTATACTCTATGACACATGACGGAATTAGGGATGCAATCCTTAGGGCTCATGAAAGAGGTGTTGCCGTACGTATTATGACAGACTACCTGCAGGCCTCGAACAAGTACGCAGATGATGAGACATTCTTTAAGGCAGGTATCCCGATAGTCCGCGGAATTAGATCATACCAGATGCACAATAAGTTTGTTTTAGGTGACGCAGGAAACCCAGAAGTTTCCGCCATGGCTACAGGTTCATTTAACTGGTCCAAGAATGCAACAGAGAAGAATAATGAGAACTTTGTAGTAATTCGTAGGCAGGAAACGATTGACGAATTCCAGCATGAGTTTAATTCTCTTTGGGATAGGTTTCAAGAGTACTGGGCGAAGCAGCCTGCTGACAAGCAATATTCTTTAGAAGATTAATTAACAACCCTAAAGTCTATCTATACACTTTAAGTTATCTTTAACAATGAGAGGATAATATGAGTGTAGGAGGAGTTGGCGCAGCCGGAGGATCAGCAGGTTCTGCTGCCGGTGCAGGTGCGGCTGCAGGAGGTGGGGCTAGCCCTACAGGAGGACCGTCTGGTGGCGAAGGTGTATCTTCACCTGCTGGTGGAGAGGCCTCTACAAAGGACATAAGTGATGCTGGTGATAAGTCCGGCCCTACTTATAATATAAGCATAAACCAAACGCAAAACAATAGTATGTTTTCAAGTATGAGTACACAAGATTCCGTACAACTTTATAGTTGCGTTAACAAGCCGGCCGAGTCTAATGAGATGGATTTACAAAAGCTAATTGAAATGATGATGATCATGAAGCTATTAGAATCTATGAATGAAAATCAATCATCTGGATTTTCAACTACTGCTTAGGAGCCAGTATCTAGTGCATCTGCATCGATGATATAACCTATCTCTACTAGGCTACCACCTGCAGGTATTGCTAAAAACTCTACAGCATTAGTTGCTGGATTATAAGTCCATTCAGTGTCAGGCATGGCAACGGTATCAATAAATAGCCTAATAGAGGACTCGATTGGTTTATGTGTCAATGGCCACTCTTCATGAGGATCAATCTGCGCACTAGCATCAGTTACACCAGGAGCCCAATCTTCACTGCATATATCAACAACGACACCCCCTAGAAAGTTGGTTGCATCCATGTAGCGATCCCCTATATCAATAGCATTGACGGCCCAAGTACAAACAGAGTCAACTGCAGCTACATTTACTATACTTGACAAAAATACTGATCCCCCTCGTTGCATTGAATACCATGAGATAAAATCATTTACTGCTGGAAAGTGTTGGTCACTTTGATCCTCTTCATCAGATACAAAGACAATAAGCAGTGCGGCGTCTGATCTCATCCATGTGCTGGAATACGGGTTGTTGACGATATACTCATACGCAGCATCAAACCCTTCCTCTCTTCCCCCTCTTCCCATTGCACTATACATTGCCTCGGCATCTAAAATATCATCACCAGGAACTAAAGGGAATTGTGCTTCTGATGATGCTTTAAGTGGGTCATTTGATGTCATAGCTAATCTCCACCCTGACGGTGGCAGCGCATTGAGCATTGTTTCGATTCCAAGCATTAGGTTTGCGTCGTACCTATTCATTGATCCGGACGTATCAATTACCCATAGTATGTCAACACCATTGACTGAGAATGGCTGGCTAAATGAATCAACCCATACCTCACCGGTATAGTCATCAGTTGGTACCTCTTGTTCGATGTATGTGGGGATCTCGCTGTAAACGTATACGACCTCTGGCTCAGCAGGGTTTGAGCTAATTATCTGGTAGTCTGTACATCCAAGGCTTAAGATAGCTAGGCCACTAAAAAAGTACTTTTTATACTTTGCTATCCTGCTATCGCATCTGTGATCATTTGTATTATTAACTGCTCGCTCCATCCTCTTAGTCCACTCTCTATAGTCATATCTCGGTTTACTATTATGAACATCGGCCATGATTCGACTGGATATCCAGCTTCACCGGTGGCGTCTATGATAGAGTGATCCGCCTGAAGAACAGGCGCCACATCAATCTCGTAGTAGTTTGCCCATGCTTGGACAGTTAATAGATCTGGAGGGTATCCACTTCCATCTTCAACTAGCAGCGTAACCCACAAGAATTCATCACCGTCTGGATCAAATCTCTCCTGTGTCTCTTCAACAATTGCAGCAGATACTCTACAGTATCCACACCACTCGGCTGAAAAGTCTAATAGGATAACTTTTCCTACATGATCATATAGTGTCCATGGCTCACCATGTTGATCTGTGAACGTAAAGTCGCAGGCTTTGTCACCTACAGTACCGCCACAGTCGTCCCAGTCAATTATGTAGTCTGGTTCAGGTGCAGAATCGTTTTCTTTTTCTATAGGGGGCGTACACCCAGAAAGGGTGAAGGCAAGAAGGCCAGCAATTAGTTTTTTAAGGGGCACTAAATCTCCGCGCTATAATATTACATATTAGCGCGAATTGCTTTTCCTAAAATAATTCGTGTATTTCTTGTTTACGCAGACAGGATATTCTGTATGTAGCTGCGAAGTACAGCTTCATTTTTTATGTCGGTACTTCTTTTCTTAAGGGGGATCCCACAAGATGCGCTGTCTGCAAGGATGGTAGCAATCTCTGCCTTAATATCATTAGGGAGAGGAGGAAGTAAGCTGCTAAAGCTTTCGATGTCCCCATTGCATAGGTATCCCCTCATTTTGGTTCCGCTAATTTCTACAGTTGCAGTTCTAGGTACTCCAACCCCTGTAATTTTTGGGCTGGCAGAATTATTCCATAGCTCACCGTATTGTTGCGTCATCAAAGCCTCAGAGTAATTCTTTACAATATCTTCATCATCTGAGTATATGTTGATAGTCGTTTCACTAACTGTCGCTACTATATTAGTATGTGGTACCTGGAATGTTTCTTCACCGGCATCGTATGCATCCTTTAGGGCTCCACAAACTTCGTGAATACTTCTGACAGGCGCTGGACTAGCCCCATCATCTGGGCTGATAATCTTTACTTTCGAAGGTAGGCTGAGGTTCGGTTTAAGCAGGTTGTTCCAGATATACTGCATGTCGGTACCAAATACCGGTGTTTCTCCTGCTTTGGGGACCTCGATTTTTCTTGCGCCTTGCTTGAGGGTCCTTGAGTCCGCTGGATCCTTTATCTTCTTTACACCTCGGCTGCTAAATGAAACGAACACTACAACTTCATCATTCACCGGTAATTCTAAAGATCTAACCTCATCTGTAATTTCTGCGATTGCTGCAAGCTCCACCAGCATATGGTGTCCTGCGTGATAAGGTTTTGCTGACATAGGTACTAAGCCAATTTTCATGTTCTTTACTCCTTCCATCCATAATTATGTCTGATACACATTCTCTACTATCTTATTATAATAAGAAATGTGAGGTTTTATATGGATATTCCTAATAGAGTTGCTGAAGAGTTAACATTGATATCAACGGTAGCCGGCGAGGAGTCGCAATGGGTACCTATAAAACGTCAACTTTTGTTATCTTTACCTCCTGAGCTACGAAAATTATTTTCTACTAGGGACCCAAAATCTAAAAGGCAAGCACTTAACGATTTTGAGATAAAGGTTATTAACATGTATGAGAAAATGACTGGAATTAAGTTGGAGTTATTTGATGAATAAGCGTTTACAAGAAGAAATACAGTTTCGAAAATGGGTACAATCTATTTTAATAGAGGAGTACGTACACACCCAGGCATATAATAATCCAGATATTTTACTCGAGTATGTTACCTTACTAGAGGGCGGAGTTTCAGGTGATCCAATTGCTGCATTTGTTGATCCCTTTAAGGACGTGCTAAATGTAGCAAAGGTCGCGACAAAAGATCTCCTAAGTGTTGCTAGGTTTAACTTCGAAATGATAACCACCCTCAGCCCTTCGAAGCAAAAGGCCGCCCGGGAAAGATGGGAAGCCAGAAATAAGTCCCTGGAATCTGAATGGGGAAAAGCAATGGATCCTATTGACAAGGTTTGGGACACCGGCGATATGCAGTTGGTTGGTTTCATGTTAAACCCTGCTGGGTTTCTTGGTGCCAAGATGGCATCAAAAGGGCTCGATGCTGCTGATGGCACTGTCGCGCTACTAGACGATGCTGGCTGGGGTATACCCTTTGTAACAGATTTTGTTCGGGGAGATGATGCTAAAAGCACAAGGCGAGGGAAAGAAAAATCGAAGACAAAGTCCGGTGGCGACGGTGTCGTTGACGTTTTAGGTACTGCTAAAAAGACGCTAGGCGACTTGGCGAAACTATTTTTTATTGCTCATCATGAGCCATCTGGGAATCTTATTTCTGAGGCCACCCCTGAAGAAAAGCCCGCAAGCGAAAGTAAGGGTGGCGCCGCAGCAGGGGTCCAGCAATATATGGATAAAATGCCTGGACTCGAGAAAAAGATTACATCTGGTGCAAAGGAAATGCTAGATGCTAAAAAAGAACACGTTGCAGAGATTATGGCAATGTTTGAAAGCCAACTTAGGCTTCTTACATCGTTATCAAATGCCCATGACTTAGGCTCATTCATCGCTGCACTAGACACTGCAGCACAGGAAGGTGTTGACTTGGGAGGGGCAGGGCTATCTAATTTTAAGGGTGAAGTTGACGCTAACGTTGCTAAGGTTCTTAAGGATCCCGTTGCTAGAGAATCCTATGTAAAGACATATCTTGAAACTCAAGGGCAGGCCGTAGAGCCTGATGAGTCGGGTAAGCTTCCTGACGTGCCTGACAACAAACTTCAACCTGAAATTGAAAAAACAGTGTTCTTAGATTCGAAAGCTAGTGTCCAAGAGCAACTGTTTACTGGGACAGAACAGCTTAAGCAACAGGTTAGTGAAGAAATTAAATTAGGCACCCCTGATGAAGCAGACTGGCCCGTTATTTCACAAACTTCAATGGGTGCAGAATATATTAACGTAATTAAGTCCTCCCTTCAAAAGGTGGCTAGCGCATAGCCACAGCGCTTTAACAACGAGTGTGTATTAGATATTATAGATTGAGAATATCTTTTTAATCGGTAATTAAATTAAAGGTAAAAAAAATGAGCTGGTATCCAGAAATTTGTTATGAAGAATCAGATGAAGGTGTTACGTCACGAATCCCCTTTATTCCTGTCCCTGCTGAGGAAGCTATGCCCCCGATGCTATTTGTTTTCGAGTCCCGGGAGACAGGCGAGTTTGAGCCAGGGCCCCAGGGAGAAGATCTTCCCGTTATCGAGCTAGACTTACATCAATATGCAGACATGGCAGTTTTAAAGAGTAAATTGTCCGCGGAGCATTATGATGTAGTTCGCAATGCCTTGGGCCTTGAACCACTACGGCAAGCGTCTGAGAAGGGTGCAAAAATTACCCAAAACATCAAAGGTAATATAACCCCAGCCCAGTTTGAGTACGGTTCTGATTAGTAGCATATTCTTGTAAAACTTCCCCACATATGGTATAATATACACAGGTTTTAAACAACAACAGGGAGTTTAGATGAGCTATCTTACAAAAGAAATGTCAACAAAGGCTATCTTAGATATGTCTGGGTTTCATAATGATGTAGTTTCGTGCTATTCCAAATATGGAATGGACTTGCTAGATAATCTTGGGCGCAGAAATATCGTGATGTCTCAAGCACAAGAGAAATTCTTTTCTGCATCACTTTCCTCAGCTTATGAAGGTGTATCTAACGATGGTAGGACTGGACAGCCAGATATTGTTATCGGTTCCCTTCAAAAAGAGCTTGAATGCAAGCTTACCAGCAAGCATAAGAGTGGCTCAATCTCCTTTCAAACTGATTATGAAACACTTTTACAAAAAGAGGTTCTAGATTATCTTTATGTTGTAGCCGATAGAGACTTTAAGTCTTTTGCCGTTCTACACTTCGAAGGCCTAACAGTTGATGATTTTCGCCCTCCATCACCTGGGTCCAGGGGAAAAGTTGCAATGATAAAGCATAAGGCAATGAGAAAATGCAATATTTTGATGGGTGACGTAATTGATAAAAATGTTCTTGAGATTGAGAAAATCAAGAATAGGATCTCTACCCTAAGTGATCGTGCTGTTAAGACGAAGGAAAAGCTAGAGAATAGCTTGACATATTGGAACGAAACTCCTACTAAATATTCTATATCTTTAGAGGAAGTTTCTTTACATACAGCATAATTATGATATGGTTAGATTAAATAACTTTGTAGGAGAACTCCACATGCGTTTTGATAAGAATAGATTTGCTCTTTTAGCCGGCCTGGATGGTCGCGATGAGTATTTTGGTAAGACACTTCATGAAAATTACAGCTTCGGTGGCGTGGCTGAGGCAGAAGATGATTTAGATGCCGTTGAAGATGAAGATGAAGCCCCCATCGATGTTGAGGGTGGAGAAGAAGGTTCAGAAGAAGGTGCCGAGGAAGAGGCAGATGCTGGCGAGATGGTTTCGAAAGAAGAAGTTGCCGGCGCGCTAGCTGACGTTCTTGGTGTTGATTCTGAGGAGTTAACTGCATTGGTCACCGGTGAAGAAGGCGAAGCTGAAGAAGGCGAAGCTGAAGAAGGCGAAGCTGAAGAAGGTGGGGAAGAGGAAGAGGGCGGAGACGACCTAGACCTAGACCTCGGAGAGTCAGATAAAGCCGGAGAGTCAGATAAAGCTTCTGTCGCAGAGGCCCGTATTCGAAGAATTATTCGAAAAGAGATTAATTCCCTGGTTAATGAGGCCCGCAGAAAAGATACCGAGGCACAGATTCGCCGCGCACGACGTAAGAAAAGCGTTTCAGCTTTAATGGGTTATAAAAAGTAACTTTATTCTAGCACGCTCGTGTACACCCTCACTATTTGTGGTATGATATATTGTACTACAAGGTGAGGGTTTTTTTATGTATAAAGTTGGTCAAGTCCTTTTTATCATCCTGAATAAGAAACAACAAGTTGTTCCGGTTCAAGTTACCGAGCAGGTTGTAAGAAGATCTCTAAACGGCGAAGAGATATCATATAGCGTTGCTGTTCCTGGGCGCGAAGATATGAAAAATATTGCTCTAGAGCAAATTGATGGTGAAGTATTTACTTCAATCGATAAGCTTAGAACCCAGATGTTTGAGCATGCATCTAGCGTAATTGACATGATTTCGTCTAAGGCTGTTAACGTAGCTAAAAATAGATTTAACTATGATCCAGATGTCATTGTAAGTGATGATGCGTTGTCCGTCAGCGATGTGCTGGTTAAACAAGAGCTAGCCCCTGATACCCAGCAACTGCCTGGGACACGAAATACTGACAATGAAAATTCTGTTAAGGTCGATTTAGGCGACGGCACTGTCGCAAACGTAAAACTTCCAGAGATTCCAGGAGTGTAAATTGAAGGTATTATTACTAGATGCATATAATCTAATGTACAGGGCTAGGTATGGGTTTGGGAAAGGTGAACACTCAACTATCTTTTCATTTTTTAGAAGCCTCCGCCCTTTGGTCGAGAAGTTCCAGCCTGATCAAGTGTACTTTGTTTTAGAGGGGTACCCTAAGAAAAGAATGGCACTCCTCCCAGAATACAAGGGAACCCGAGTATATGATGATAAAGATGATTTCCAGCGCCAGAAAAGGTATATCATTGATGTTATGAAGGAAAGCTTTCCAGTACATGTTGTAAGGCATCCTGATTATGAATGTGATGACGTTATTGGCAATTTGGTAGTTCATACCCACAAGGACGATGAATGTATTGTCGTGTCAACTGATACTGACTTTATACAACTATATGATCAGGCTGACAATGTCAAGCTATATAACCCAGTACGGAAAAAGATCGTTGATTCTCCTGAGTTTGATTATGTTACATGGAAGGCTCTTAAGGGTGATGGATCTGATAACATTGAGGGTTTTAAGGGGATAGGTGATAAGCGTGCTACTGCGTTAGCTTTAGATGAAGTTATGCTTGAAGGATTTTTGGGGAAAGATGATAATCAATTATTTTTTGACAGAAACTACACGCTGATTAGGTTTCATGATCTAGAGTCTGAGCTAGCTAGTTTAGAAGAAAATCCACCAGTGGTTGATTGGGACAATGTTAGAGAGAAGTTTTCTGAACTAGGGTTTTATTCTATGACTAATGATAGGGCATGGAAGAAATATGTGGATACATTCCAGGATCTATAAGTACATTTTATAAAATAACTAAAGGGGCAAAAACGATGGAAAAACTAGTGTCAGGCCCGGACTTAGCCAAGCTCCGGAATGATGGAATAATATCAAAGAACGAGATTGCGGTTATCATAGGTGATGTATTGGTTGCCGAGCATGTTATCACAAAGAACCGACGCGTCCTCGAGGCAGCAGGTACATTGTTGGAATCTAACAGAAGAATTTTGAGGGACTAATGAGTGACGTAAACACGACTAAAGAGCTTCTTTTTGGGGCCGATGCAAGAGAAAAAATCTTAGATGGTGTTGATACACTGGCTAATGCAGTTAAAGTAACAATGGGCCCTCGGGGCCAGAATGTTGTAATCGAACGTACCGGCCGAGCACCTCATCTTACTAAGGATGGGGTAACCGTAGCCAAGGCTGTTAATTTAAAGGGTCGTTTCGAGAACCTCGGTGTTCAAATGATCAAGGAGGCTGCTGCCAGAACCGCAGAGGTTGCAGGTGACGGTACGACCACAGCTACCGTCTTGTCTCAAGCGCTATATAGCGAAGGCCTAAAGATGATAGCCGCCGGATACTCTGCGACGGAACTACAAAAGGGAATCGCTATCGGCACTGAGTTTGTAATGAACGCCCTCAAGGAATCTGCTGTCGATGTAACTAGCGATGCTGAAATTGTTCAGGTTGGCACAATCTCAGCAAATGGTGACGCTGAAGTGGCCAGGCTGCTGTGCGAGGCCATGAATGAAGTAGGACGAGATGGAACTATCGCAGTGGAGGAAGCAAAGGGGTTTGATACAACCCTGGACGTCGTTGAAGGCATGGAGATTGATCGAGGTTTTACTTCACCTTATTTTATTAATGATCAAGGCCGAATGGCTTGTGTCCTTGAGTCCCCCTATGTACTATTAATTAATAAGAAACTAAGTACTCTTAAAGATTTGCTTCCGGTCTTAGAGCAAGTGCACCAGTCATCGAAGCCTCTGCTGATTGTTGCAGATGACGTAGAGGGTGATGCGATGCAAGGCCTTGTTGTAAATTCCCTCAAGGGCTCGTTAAGTGTTTGTGCTATCCGCGCACCAGAGTTTGGAGCATCAAGAGTTGCTGCACTGGGAGATTTAGGGACAATGCTTGACTGTGAAGTATTATCTTCAGCGACATCTGATGAAGATCTCAAGGGCCTTACTATCGAAAGCTTGGGTAGGTGTAAGAAAGTAGTTGTTACCAAGTCTAGCACAACATTCATTGATTGTGCGGGTTCTGAAGACGCAGTGAAACATCGAATCGCTGAAATTAAGAAAACGCTAGATGATCCAACTGTCTCTGAGCAGGAAATGCAGGTGTCGTTACGTCGTCTTCATAGGCTAGCTGGAGGTGTCGCAGTGTTGCGGGTCGGCGCTGCAACCGAGGTTGCACTTAGAGAAAAAAAGGACAGGGTGGAGGATGCCCTGTGTGCAACTCAGGCTGCTGTCGAAGAAGGGATACTACCCGGCGGTGGCGTGGCCTTAGTTCGCGCTAGCAAGGTTCTTGATAAGATTAAGATAAGCAACGAGGTTGATGGTGTTGCTGTAGGTGTCGATGTTGTCCGTAGAGCATGCGCATACCCCCTCCGGCAAATTGTCGAAAATGCTGGAGGATCTCCCGAGGTTGTTTTTGAAAAAGTGAATCGCCTTCGAGGGAATAAGGGCTTCAACGCATATACACTGGAGTTTGTCGACATGTTAGACTCTGGGATTATTGATCCCCTTAAGGTAGTTAGATCTGCCTTAGAAAACGCTAGCGCCGTTGCATGTAGCCTTTTGTCTGTCGGTTGCGCAATGGTAGAAGATAGCGACGTAGTAGAAGATTTTAACTTATTGACTTCACCCTAGCCTAGCGAGAAGTAATGGTGTTTCCCTGTGATAGCGAGATCTTTGTACATGAAAGTGTACTAGGTTCTGATTTAGCTGCAGTGATTGTATATCCTGATTCACCTCAATATGAGGTGGCAAAACTTCAATTCGAAACCTCAGGGCATGCTTTTTTAATACATGAACAAAAGATGATAGTGGTAGACGGAGATGTCGTAAGACAAGATTGGTTTACTGGAGAGCATTTAGATGTCATTTTCGCACATGAACTTGGGCATTTTCTTGCTGAGCATGCAGTTAAGGAACATGGCAAGTCTCACTATGAAATCGAACGTGAAGCTGATTTTCTCGGTGCCTCTATACTTAAGAGCCTTGGCATGTTAAGCTCTTATAATCTTCATGCTCAAGAGTATGAGCTTCGGTATGGATCAACAGTCGATGAGGATTTTGATCTTTTAAGCAAAAAAGTTGGTTCTTTGATGCAAATATGTGCAAATGCTTGATGCCTGTGGTATAATAGATACATAAGGTGGAAAGGAGACTAATGGATTATCGAATTCCGGATTTTATAATAGAGAAAATTAGGGAGGCAGAACGCCTCAAACGTGAGCGTGCTTATCGAAGGCCCCAGCTTGAGATTCCAGTACCTCCACCTATTCCCTATATGGATCCTCCTGATGATGAACCAGAGGTGTCAAGAGGCCCAATAATTATTGATTTAGATACATATGAAATAACAAATGAGGATGAAGAATAGTGAAGGTTTTATTTTTACATGGCCTGGAGTCTAAGCCCGGTGGGTCAAAGGCTCAATATTTAGAAGGTTTAGGACATACAGTTTTTAACCCGTTACTTCCAAGAGATAGCTTTGAAGAATCTGTTGATATAGCACAAGAATATATTGACAATGAATCTCCAGAAGTGATTGTCGGCTCTAGCCGAGGTGGCGCTGTCGCTATGTCTGTTGATCCTCGAGGCGCCAGGCTAGTCTTAATTGCTCCAGCATGGAAACGCTTTGACGTTAGCCCTAGAGTTCCTAGCAATACGACCATCCTACACTGTACCTCTGATGATCTTGTTTATTATGAAGACAGTGAGGATCTTGGTGTTGAAAATCTAATCCCTTGTGGCGAAAATCACCGAATGAGTGATGTCGACGCATTGGAAGCTTTGGGGAAGGCGGTTCAAAACTAACTAAACTTGTACATTAGGGTGCATAAGAGTACATTATATATGTTGCTATTTGCAACACAAGCAATTGTCCGAAACGAAACTTAAATGGAGAATAAAGTGCAAAAGGACGCAAACAGCCAGGAATACAGGACTACATTCTATAACCAAGATATGCTTCAAGAGATGAATGATGATCGATTGGATGCGCTAAGAGGGATGCTTAAGGGAAAAATCATTTCCCTACAAAAGGAGAGTGCCCGAAAGAATGAAAAGCAGATTACCCACCTTCAAACTGAGTATGCATATGTATACCGAGAAATTGAGATCAGGCAAAACAGGAAGCGTATTCATGAAGAATACGTTCGCAAGATTAGAGGTAATCGCCCACAACGTCCTCAACGTCCAGGCCGGCCACGCCGGCCCGGGCACCATTCAAGCCGGAGAACGCAGCAATAGACAACTTTAGTACAATAAACAATTAAGCAATTAAACATAGGAGCAAGTATGAGTGAATTAGATACTCTTAAAGTATTTTTTAAAGATGTAGGTAAGACCAATCTTCTAACAAGGGATGAGGAAGTTTCTTTAGCAAAGAGAATTGAGGCCGGCGATAATCGTGCCCGAGATCGAATGATTTCTGCAAATATCCGGCTAGCCATCAGCATCGCAAAGAAGTATCAAAACAAGGGCTGTCCCCTTGAGGATTTAATCCAGGAAGCCAATATTGGCCTAATGAAGGCAGTTGATCGGTTCGATTGGCGCCGCGGGTTTAAGTTTTCGACATATGGATGCTGGTGGATTAAGCAAGCAGTAATGCGCCACCTCGCAACACACTCTTCTCAGATTCGCCTACCTTCTCATGCAAAAGGTATGTTGTGGCGTATGAAGAAGATATCTACAGAGTATGAGGAGACTTTCGGGGTAGCCCCGAATAATGCTGAGCTAGCGGAGCTGCTGGGGGTTACGACTGAGACGATGCGTTCCATCGTGTTAGCAGCCTCAACCCCGGTCTCAATTGACGATAAGATTAAGTATAGTAGGGGCTCTGGTGGACCTTCGGAAGGTAGATCCCTAGCCGATGTTATCCCAGATAATAATGCACGCCACCCCGGTGATCGTCTAGACAAAGAGAAGATTGTGGCAGCTATTCAACAATCTCTCCATACGCTATCAGAGCGTGAGGAAAAGATTATTCGGCTTCGTTTTGGGATTTCTGAGGATCCGCTGGATCATGGAAGTTTTCCCATTACTGAGAAAGAAGTAAAGAACATTAAGAAAAATGCAATCACCATTAAATAATTAAGGAGTTAATTTATGAGTATGCCAAAAGGATATAAGAGCGATCAGGGATATGCAACAGTTAGTGGCGAGGGCGGCGGTATGGATTACCGAGCTATCGCAGAATTGATGTCTGAAGAGGGTCATAAGATGAATCATGCTACCGCAAGGAATATTTTCCTTCGGGCTATGAAGAAGCTAGCCCAACCTGTATGCGAGCTGTATGGGGTTGATACCGAACCAGCAAAACTAGACCAGCTATCTCGTGATCCGAGATTCCAGTCTAGCATGATTGAAGTAGTTACAGACATTTATGCTAGTGAGAAAGAAGAGAGAAATCGCTCTACCAGCCCGTCAATTAGCATTGACATCTAGGAGTAAACACTAATGATTATTACATGGACAAACTATTTGGCTCGCCGCAAGATCGGGTTGGATGATATTGTTAAAGCATATGGGTATGACTATGCACAACTATCCTCATATTTTCTTAATCTAGGGGTTACAGTACCTGACCGCGACGAGCCCATGGTGATCGAATTATTTGGCCCGCCACCCTCAGGCGCTGGTACAACACCGCAGTCACCAACCAACCCACCTCCCAAAGCTGTACAGCCTCCGAAGCCAAGGAAGAAGGTTGACGCTAGCATGAAGGACACTAAGAAGACCCTTTTAAAGTTAGCGTCTTCTCTTAACCTTGATGCTAATGATAAAATGACTAAGTCAAGTATCCTGGATGTGCTTTCATCATCTGAGAAGGTTAACATCATCAAGATCAAGACGGCTAGGAAAAATAGTAAGGGGTAGTATGCGCATGTCGGCGTCCAAGATTCCCCAGACAGAAGAGCGATTAGTAACACTCCACCCCGGCCGGTACTGGAAGGTAAGCTCTAAAGGTTTAGGCTCAAGTTCAAGGGTTACTATTTGTGAACCGACTAATGCACTATTACTAGAGTTCCAAGGGTACCATGATAAAATGCATAACAATAGGGTGGAAGCCTGGCATGCGTTAGTTCATGGGCATGTATTGTTAGTCTGGGAGTCTAGCTTTAAGAAGAGGGGCGCATAACATGTTTTCGAAGTTGATCCCGCCATGGGCATGGGTTTCGTTAGTCATTGCAAATTGTTTAATGGGGTTTGCCAATATTATTTCCGGCAATCATGAGTTAATGACAATCAACTTCCTATCAGCCGGCTGCTGCCTTCTTGGGTATATATCAATCACAAAAATTAATAAGGGAGATTAAAATGGCATTTCGTAATGTGCTTTCATGGCCCAACCCAGCATTAAAGAAAAAGTCTGAGGGTGTGGAGCTATTCGATACAAACTTAGCTGAACTAGCAAAAGATATGTTCGACACACTAAACGTAGTTACCGGTGTCGGTATTGCAGCACCTCAAATTGGTGTGCATAAGAGGTGTGTTATTATTGACACTTCGCAGTGTGATTTGGAAAACCCCGTTAAGAGTGAGGGCTTACCTGAGAATATCTTAGCCCTCGTCAATCCGACTATCGAGCTATCTGGCCCTAAACATAAGTGGGTTGAAGCATGTCTCTCTGTACCAGATTCACGTGGTCATGTTGAAAGAAGTCAGTATGCTGAAGTATCATTCCAATCGCTTGACGGTAGTAAGCACACTATCAATTTAGACTGGCCGGCATCAGGTGTGTTTCAACATGAGATTGATCATTTGGATGGTATTCTATATGTTGATCGGATGAATCGGCTGTCGAGGGATATGCTGCTTAAGAAAATAACTAAAAAGCGAAAACGGATGGAGAAATTTAGTAAGCTTATGAAGGAGCAAGAGGCTAGGGAACTAGCAGGCATCGATGGTGCTACTTCTCCAGAAAAGAAAGCAAGGACCTCAAACACCAAGAAGCGCAAGAAGCGCGCTCCTAAAAAGAATCATCTAAATAAAAAGAGGCGGAAAAAGTGAAAAACTACGAAGAGATTGGGACACAAATTGGAAAATTAGTCCAGGAGAAAAATGAAGCTTACGGTGATTCGTTTGGGCAGGCTTGCAGGATTCTTGAAGTCCTTTACCCGTCCGGGATTAAGCCAGATCAATACCGCGATGCTTTAGCAATCACTCGAGTTATTGACAAACTGTTTCGATTGGCAAATAAGAAAGATGCATTTGGCGAAAGTCCATGGAGAGATATCTGCGGGTATGCGATTCTTGGTGTGGCCAATGATGAAAATAATAATTGTGCGTAGAAAAGAATTTACACATAGCAACCTAATAAGTACAAACGCAACTAACGATTGCATATTTTGTACAAAGGAGCTATATTATGTATGATGATTCTATGGAAATGATTGAAATAACAATTGATGAATATGAAAATCTGAAAGACAAACTTTCAGAGTATGCAGAACTATTAGAACAACTAACTTCTGTATACGAGGCACTTACCACTGATCTTTTAGAGATTGGTGAAATTGAATTAGACGAAGTCTTAGAGCAATGCCAAAAGACATACTCAGAACAATTTGAATAAAGGGATACATGATCTGGACTGCAATATCATTTAACTGGTCAACATCTTTAACTAGTGCGAATATATTTTTATCTAACCATGATAGGCATACAGCACTAAAGAAGTTTGCCGACACCTTTCCAGGTGAAGTGATACTTGCACTTATAGCCGGTGATCATGTTACTAAAACTTCGACATTTCCCCTGACGGCACCTGGATTTAATAATAGACAACCACTGGAGAGTGATAAATGATTGAGCCGATTCAAGAGTTTGATTTAGATGAGAAGTCAACACAGAAAAAGACATTTGGGGTTATTGTGGCAGATCCTCCATGGAGCTTTAGCGATAAGCTAAAGTATTCTGGTGAAGTAAAGCGCGCTGCAGACAGCTTTTACCCAACCCTGAACCTAGCAGAGATTAAAAAAATGCCTGTTGGTGAGCTAGCAGCAGAGAACTGTATTTTAGCGCTATGGGTGCCTTCTGCATTCCTCCAGGCGGGGATGGATGTTATGAGTGAGTGGGGCTTTAACTATAAGCAGTTGTGGATTTGGGGGAAGACTTCGAAGAAGAACCCTCTAAATTTAGCATTCGGAATGGGTAGATTAGCCCGAAATTGTCATGAGCCTTTGCTGGTCGGTGTAAAGGGCAAATACACGAAGTTTCTAAAGAACCATTCACAACGGAACCTGTTTATGCATCCAACGATGAAGCATTCACAAAAGCCTGAATCTATTCAGACCAGCCTAGACAAAATGTTTCCCGACTGGGATAAGCTTGAGATCTTTGCTCGTCGTGACAGGGCTGGGTGGACATGCATTGGTAACGAGGCCCCAGGTACGGCAGGTGAGGATATACGGGATTCTATTGGTGATCTATTGGGGTATTCACTTCAAGGCAACAAGATTAATTCTGTATAAATCTGGCACTTAAGTGCAATATATTGTGGTTTGTGATATAATATAAATGTTGGTGGGGAATGGTTCCCTTACCTAATTTGTGGAGAAAACATGAATCTCAATCAGATCATTCGAATCTTAAACACCTTTAATGAGGATGAATTGGTATCCCTTAACAGAGCCGTTGTTGATCAAATCAAATCTCAACGCAGCGCTCAGGCGGCGATCAATCGGCACCTTTTCAAGGTTGGTGATACAGTCAGGTGGAACGGTCGCCATGGGCCCAGTGAGGGAAAGATCACGAAGGTAAATCGAAAGAAAGCCATCATCACCGTTGGTATCGAACAATGGAACGTTCCCCTTAATATGCTAACAGCGGTATAGGGTATATTCTTATGAATGACTATGATCCAAAGCTACAGATTCTTCGAGAGATGTTAGCACTTAGTATTATGGGAAAGCTGGATGATTGTGGGTTTTCTGAGTCTGGGTTTGATGACAAGACTCGGGAGAAAGTATATTCCAGAAATATTCCAGAAACGAATATCTCTGTCAAGGTGTATACAACCATCGTTGGTCGGGAGGTCCGGGGGGAAGGTAAGGACGCAATTCGGGTCTGCGCAACCTATGCAGCAAAGGATGGCAAAAGTAGGGGCATTGTAAAGTCAACCCGCGTCAACCGCACAGGAAATATCGAGGATATTGTTCAGCGAATGCATGTTCGGATGCGAGAAACCTGGAAGGCTGCTTCGACCGGCGAGAGATGCCACTCTTGTGGCGCTCCAAAGTTTACGTCAAAGGCGAATAAAAAGGTATGTGCTGATATTTGCTGGTTAACGGATGACGAAAAGCAGGCTAACGACATGCAGTGGAAACTTAAGGCTTCTGCTAAACGTCATAGGGCCGGGTATAGCAGGAGGTACCGATAATGGAACAATATTATCCGGCACCAGGCGATTTGTGCCAATACATGAGTAGAGTACTATTGGTTGTTAATGAACCATATTATCACCTCAATGGAAGGTGGGTAGAAACGATTGAAATTGAAGACAACGAGCCACGAAAGGTTCTTTGCAAAACATTAACGCTCATTCAAAGAGCAAACAAGGAGAGCTAAGTGATTACTATTAACGAAAAGCCAGAAACAAAGCTACAACTAGGCGAACGTGTAAAGCATGACAAGTTTGGCGAGGGAGTTGTACACAAGATGTCTAGATCCTCAAATGGAAAATACATCCATGTTGATGTAGAGTTTGATGAACCATCACAGTCAGGCCCCTCTTCTGCCCCAACAAGATATCGAAAGATTATGGCTTCTTACCTGCTAGGGCTTGGTGTACCCGAACCTCTGGACGCAGCCGTGGATACTGCTGGTACAGATCTTGTAAATATCTTAAGCGACAAGATTGACAGCCTTGTCTCTGAAGATGAATATAGTCCTACCGACGAAGACAAAAAGGTCGTGTCTGAATCTGACGCGGACGATGAGCTAGATTTTTCCTAATAACACTAACACAGGGCTACATATGGCTAACATCAAATATCAACCTGAGTTTAAGATCCTCCGCGTACCGTCCGGTATTATTCGGGACTTGGATTCGTTAATGCGGGATGGAAAGAAGATTGCAGCAATCAAGCTGCTTCGCTCTGAGACCAAGTGCGGGCTTAAAGAGGCAAAGGAAGCAGTTGAGAAAAAGTTTTCTGGCCATCAAAGCCCCACCGCCTTTGATATAAAAGGCCTAGCCACCGTAAAATCTATCGTGATTGATTTCGGGGAAGGTGATGTTTCTTTATCACTTTCGGATCTTCAAATGATGACCCTGGTGAATATGACTAGTATTGGCATTGAGGAGACACGAAGGATTCTTGATCTTCATGATATTCTAACGGAATGGGAGGATGCTAAAAGTGGAAGAGAAGACAGCGATACAGCAGGCAGTTGAGTCTATTAAAGATTCATGGTTAACTAATGATGGTTTATCATGGGCTTTAGTTGGAGAAGTTACCTTTGCAGCTTTGATGTTGGGCCTATTTCTAATGGTCTTAAAGAGTGCAAAGTCATTTAAGGCTAAGATTAATAAGGAGGATCAGTAATGAAGCAGCTAAAACTACCTTTTATGTCTGAACTTGACATTGATGAACTATATGTTTATGAGCTTTTCTTATACACCCCTGGCTCAACGCCGAAGAATAGGGTGTACTCAAAGAATGTCGATTTTACCCTGGCAAAAAACCTAAATCAGGCAGAGTCTTTATTTAAGAACAAATACCCTGGGTGGTGGCGCACCATGGGTGTTAAGAAGGCTAGCATTAATGATGTACAGGGCCTAATAAAAACGCTAGAATCTCAGCTTGATGCTTGTAAATTTATTGTTGAAGCGTATAATATTATCAATGATTAAACATGCCGGAATGGTGGAATTGGTAGACACAAGGGACTTAAAATCCCTCGGCCGTAGGCCATGCGGGTTCGAGTCCCGCTTCCGGTACCATTTTATATTAAGCGCCCGTAGCTCAGCTGGATAGAGCAACGGCCTTCTAAGCCGTGGGTCACAGGTTCGAATCCTGTCGGGCGTGCCATTTACATTTACCACATACGTTTTGTATGTATAGTTTTTAATATAGGAGAAAAATTATGTGGGTACAAGAGATTGAATTTGATGTTAGTCAAGATCCCGTTGTTTGCTTGTCAGAAGGTGGGTTCCAGAATGTAGGCGATGCATCCGTCGCCGAACTGCGCTTTGCTGCCGAGGAAGAATTTGGCGAGTTCGTGGAAGACATTACTGACCCGGACAACGGTGGCGTAAATATCGGGTGGAAGTTTTCTACAACGGCCTCCTACGAAGATCCTGAGCTTGGGGGTGAGTTTAAATTAGAGACATGGATTATCTTGCATGACGAACCTCCAGAAATGAAGTTCAAGTACCACACAATTCAAGATGACGAACTAGATGGCTTAAACGAATTTAGGGATGTCGTAACATCTGCTGCCTTAGAGGATTCTGAAGCCCCTCAGTCTATGCCGGTCTCTGTACAAGAGGCGATGCAATCATTAGGCATGCATGTCGGTGACGTTGACGACGGTGACGCAGAACCTGAATAACAAATAGTTAAATCTCACTGGAGGCAAGATGTCTTCCCACAGCGAAATGATTTTAAAGATATTGATGCTGGATTCCGGTATTATTCCTTTTGCATCATATATAAGCCGGGCCCACTCCGAAGAGGAGATGAACCTTATTGATAAGAGGATTGCAAACCTTGAGCCGGCGCAGCGCCGTTTGGTCAAGCGTAAGTTTCGAAAACTGTGGAGAAAGTCAGTTAGGTTTTTGGACGCCCGCCGTGCTTCGCTGGGTCGCTCACATCTCTATCGTTTTACATGCGGATTAAATACTAAGTCTCCTACGTCGGCCCAGCGCCGCGCCAGGAGGTCTGCGGTTGTTATGTACCTACAGTTTTCATCAATAAATGATACGAGGTGGTAACAATCTTGATTTTCTGTATATAATATGGTCTATGGATATAGTGCTTTGTATCTCTAGGCCATATTTAGTTTAGTGTACAACACATGTGTGGGATATTGACAGTCTGTGCCCACAAAGGAAAAAGAAAATGAGACTCACACGATCTAAAAATTTGTCGCACATAAGCTGGCGCCGTGAGAGTCCCTATCATATGATTAGTCATAGGAGACAACACGATGAGAATAACCAAGAGACAGCTTAAGCGGATTATTAAAGAAGAAAAGGCAAAGATCCTTGCAGAGACCACCGCCGGTCCTCCGATATCTGGTGATCATGCAATTGCTTTAGGTGGAGATTATGGTATGCCTCCTCGAAATGATCCCGGTCACGCCATGCTTGACGTGGACGACTATGATGATTTGAGAGAGTCATTGCAGGAGTTTGCCAAGGAGTATGCACATAACACGGGTTATGACTATGCAGATATCATTAATGCGATGAAATCAATTGCAGGAGATATCTAAAATGAAAATCACTAAAAGACAACTAAGAAGAATCATCAAAGAAGAGAAGGCTAAACTTCTTTCTGAATCAGCTTCCGACATGATACAAATGGATACAGAGGTATCTCAAGCCTCCAGCCGTATCGCAGATCAGTTTCTAGAAATGATGTTCCAGCTTTTTGATGAAGACCCTGAAATGTTTGCAGGTCGCTCTACTGAGGGTGAGTGGGAACAACAGGTCAACGAAGCTCGCCATGATCTCGAGGTTAGTCTTCGAGGCGCGATTAATAAGGCCATCGAGGAAGTTGAAATGAATCTCCATGATGGCCAGTACCACGGAGGTAATCGATAATGAAGCTTACAGAGAAACAAGTTAGAAGAATAATTAGGGAAGAGCTAGCTAGAGAGTCCCGTGACGGAAGGATGAGACCATCCCAGGTAATTAAGAAGCCTGCACCTCATGGATATGATAATGCTGGATTTCCAAGGACAGAACCGGCTCCTGTAGCGGATGTTAAAGGAATTCAAGATGAGCTGGTACGTGCCCTGAAGAACGGTCGTGTTAGTCCTGAAAGCGGCCCTAACGGCGAAATCTATATCATGACCGGTGCTGCTGAGGGCATTACCGTCAAGGTACTCCGGAAGGGTCGGTAATGAAAATCACAAAAAGACAACTAAGAAGAATCATCAAAGAAGAGAAGCAACGGCTTCTTAAGGAGATGACCCCGGGTGATATGGGTATTGCCGCTGCAAAGATGGATGACCGTCGCCGCACGCCAAGAAACGCCACTGATGCCTTAGGGAATCTACACACAGCTATTGATCAACTCATTAATGCTTTAGGGAATGAAGAAGCATATGCAGAACTACAAGGTATCGTAGATACCTGGGAGTATAATTCATGAAAATTACGAAGAAACAACTTCGGAGAATTATCAAAGAAGAGATGGATATAGAAGATCAGCGCGCTATGGATATGGGTATCATACCTTATCCTGACGGTAGTTATGCTAGTGATCATGATGTGAATCAAAGCGCATTGCTTGAACATGAATACTTGGACCTCGACGGTGTAGTCCGACCTCCAATTAGAAAGCTTATTAAAAAAGGGTATTCAAAAGAAGAAGTTGTAGAAGCTCTTACATTGATAGTACAGGATGCAGCATTATGAAAATCACTAAAAGACAACTAAGAAGAATTATTAAAGAGGAGTCGATAGCTGCTCTACGCGAAAGTTATATGAAACAAAGATATGGTGAGATAGAGAATGCTATTTTAATGACACTAGAAGATTCACCAGGATTATCAGGCATAGAGCTTGCTGCGACAATTGGAGACGATTATCCAGAAAATCCAAATGAAATGCCCCTTGAAAATGAAGAGGTCTTTTCGATACTAGATGTAATGATTGAGGAAGATCAAGTATTTTTTGATACACAGGAAGATGCATGGTATATCGCAGGAAGCCCTGAGGCCCTGGCTGCAATTGGTGACTATGATGCAGAAAGCGAATTCATTGGCCATGGTATTCGAGGCCGCGAAATGTCTAAGTCGAGGAGATAATAATGAAAATTACGAAGAAACAACTTCGGCGAATTATCAAAGAAGAGAAGGCTAGTCTTCAAGAGGCTGAAGTCCTGGCGCCTGGCACCGATGAATATGACGTAGCTTATGATATGTTATTTGATGAGTTACGAAATGCTTTTTCTAACGCAATGGAAAAAGGGCTGATTGTCGATGACATTGAGGATGCCATCAACGATGCTAAAGAATATATTAGCTTAAATTAATGAGGGTAAAAAACTAAAATGAAAATCACAAAGAGACAGCTTAGAAGAATCATTAAAGAAGAAAGAGCAAGAATTCTCTCTGAACAATCTAGGGAATCCGTAGAGGGAAACCTTATTGGTGAGCTAGCAGGCCTGTTAGCAGATCTTCAAGGGATAAAGCATGAGCTATTTGGTCTTGTTGATCCAGATGGCGCAGATATGGGTAGCGTCTATGGCGAAGAGCTTGAAGCTACAATTCTGGAGATTGAAAATTGGGCCGATAAGTTAGAAGCACATTTTGAGTCTATGGACCAACCATCTTCAGGCCGAACGCCTACTGAAAAAGAGAGTGGAATCCCTGACAGCAAAAGATCCGTCGTTCACAACCGACGCCCTGATTGGTAGGACAAGATAATGAAAATCACAAAGAGACAGCTTAGAAGAATCATTAAAGAAGAAAAATCACGTATTATTCAGGAGATGAATCCCGATGGGACAATTTCTGATGATGAGGATAATGAGACAGATATTTTCATGAATGATGTTGAAGAACAGGCTGAAGAGTTAGTTAGGTATATACAAATGGAAGCTGAGCGAATCGGTGGCCCCTTTCGATCACCAGGAATTAGAAGTCAAGCTTATAAGCTTGTCGCTGAGATCATCCATTCACTAAGATAAAAGGAGATCTAAAATGGAAAACGTATCAAACAAAGAATGTTGCTGCTGCTGTTCTGGTAAGTGCGAATCCTGTTGCTGCTGTTGCTGTGACAATTGCGCCGGCTGTAAATAAAATGAAAATATCAAAAAGACAGATGAGAAAAATACTCGAATCTTCTTATGACTATGATCAAGATTACGTCATGCACCCCACGGACTATGTCCGTGGGGCCATGTCCATACTAAGTCCTGAGGAGTTTAATAATATCGGAATTGAAAAAATGATGCGTGAGGGTGAAGTTGCTGCAATGGAGCTCCGAAGCACCTGGCCTGAAGATGAGGGTTTCGGCAGTAGTGACCGGACATATGAGCTGCAGGGCTTTCTTGAGATGCTGGGGTTTAAGACGGGATTTCCGAATGGGACTCTTGAGGTCGTAAGAGAAGGAAAAATGAAAATTACGAAAAGAAAACTTAAATCACTAATTAGGGAAGCCATCAAGGGTCACGTGTATGGAGATCCCAGTAAAGATGCTTATTTAGATATTACAATGTCAGCTATAGGCAGAGGTGATTATGTGAAAGCTACTAATGCTATTTTAGATAGTTATATGATGGATGACACATGGCCTGAGGAAGAGAAAGCTCTTACTGATATGCTAGCTGCTCTACCCGCCGGCGCGAGACCCGGTGAAGTGGAAGCCGTTGCAGATGAATGGTATCGAGGATTTAAGTCTGGGACATGGAATCCAGTTGTACAAGGAAAAGCATAAAATGAAAATCACTAAAAGACAACTCAGGCGAATTATTAAAGAAGAGAAGCAAAAGATAGTTCAAGAAAATATGTTTCAAGGTGCTATGGATAAAGTGTCTGATTTCTTCACCGGTGAAAAGACTGTTCGGGGTGTAGCACCGGAGGAGGCAGCTGAAGATTTAAAGAATGCTATTGCACAATTTATAGCTTCAGACTTACAGGCTCTTGCGAGCTCTGGTAAAAAATCCACAGAGGCAGAATATAGCAAAGTAGTTGAGTCATCTGTTGTGAAAGCACATAGGATAGTGGACGAAGTTAAGAGCCAAGTGCCTATTAATATTACTAGGAAAAGATAATGAAAATTACTAAAAGACAACTTAGAAGAATCATTAAAGAAGAACGTGCTAAGCTAGTTCGAGAAACACGGGATCAGGCTGATCAAAACCTTAAAGCTTATCAGGATGGTTATCATGGTGGTGCCCATGTAGGTGTTGAGGAAAAACTTGAAAATGCTGCATATGCAATGGTCGATATGCTTATTGAATTAAATGGTGTAGATCGGCGTGAAGCTAGGCAAATGGTTATAAAATTCGTAAGCGATTTCCTCGCAATAGCCTAAGGAAAAGGTAATATAATGAAAATCACAAAAAGACAACTTAGAAGAATCATTAAAGAAGAAAAGGCCAAGCTTAGTGAAATGGGCATGGCAATGGATAGCAGTCAATATTTTAGCTTGACTGATGACTTAAGAAAAAATTTATTTGTTGGGCTTCTTGCTATATCCGACAAGCTGGGAGATGAGCTTGGTGAATATGAACTAGCAGATGAATTAGCTGGTTTAGTGGAAGATTTTGCTGGCCGACACAACATCAACATATAAGACAAGGGTTTATAAAATGAAAATCACTAAAAGACAACTTAGAAGAATCATTAAAGAAGAAAGAAAGAAAATTCTTAATGAGATGTGGGGCGAGTCTATCGAGACAGGCTCTGATCTGATCGACTTTGCAAGAGCATACGCAGGATTAGGTGATGCTGTACAAGAACAAGTTGATGCAGTTGTCGGAGCTTATAATAATAGTGGCGGTGGTTCACAAGATTTTGCAGAAACCGTATACGAACAAAATCCTAATGCCATACAAATGGCCTACGGCAAGCTCGGGCGTGTCCTTGGGATGATGGACGGTGATGATGCACTAATGATATCCGAGGCCCTTCAAGAAGCTATGGATATTTTTCAACAAGGCGATGATGAAGTCGACGCCGATGCCCGTGCAGCAGGAGACAGATAATGGCAAAAGTAGATTTAGAAATGGCGTTAGTGAAGTCATGTGGGAGGTCCCCTTTGACCCCTGATGAACTCTTAGAACTTCTTGATATGGATATTGGTCAACTTATTACTAATCATGATATGGACCTGTACCAAGCTGAAGAGGTTATGATGTGGCGTAAGCATGAAGCTTTAAGATATTCAGCCCAGTTAACATCATTTCCGGAACCAATTCAGGAAAGTAAGAAGCTTTCAATTGGGGCCCTTAATAAAATGATTCTCGGCGGAAAAAAGGTCATCAAGGAGTCTACTGGCGCCGGAGGCCTTGGTATCCAGGCTGGTGGTGATTCTGGTCCTCGTATGATTGTAGTTGACTGGGATGATGATGGTGCAGGGATCGATCCCTTAGTAGAGCTCCACCCAGATGCAGTTCGCGATTGGAACTTAATAGCCGCGACTGAAGGCAAGGACGAAGCGGATTATGCAGTAGCCGAAATGCTATCAGATGAGATGGGCTGGATGGTCAATGGGTGGGAATGGCAATGAAAATTACGAAAGGCAAATTACGAAAGCTGATTAAAGAGTACGAGCAGTACGTCGACGAAGATGGTAATGTATGGGATGATGAAGGAAATGTCACCCGTAAAGGTGCCGCATTTGGACGTCAGTATGGGGGTGGCACATACGGTACTAATGCACCATGGCAAGGTGGAAGATCCAGATCACGTTATTCATCACGTAGAAAAACTACTCATGTAGGCTCCAGCGCTAATTCTGAAAAAATATCTGCGGTGGAGAAAGCCTTAGAAGCAAAGCCCAATAATTTCTTGTCATCAGTCTTAAGTCAGCTCAAGGCCGGCCGCGGCCTTAGCTCAAAACAAAACAAAATTGTGAATAGGATCTTATCTAAAACAAGCAAAGAAGACGCTGCTCTTTTTGAGTCTGTAGCTGCATCCAACTGGGCGTATGAAGGCTGGGGTGAGGGTGATTTTGTTGATGCTATTCGTGATTATTCAAAAGAACTTACCGGCCGAAGGGATACTTACGGGGATTGGGAGGATTTGGAGGCGTTAACAATGATAGAGTTGCAAGATCATTATGAGTCTATGTTTGACTCCCCTGAAGCTGAAGAATTTAGAGCCCAGCGTGAACTAGAAGATCAAAAGTTTGCGAACAGCGAAGTTGGACATGATGAAGAAGATCATCCTTTGGAGAGAAGCCCACTTCGGCAAGGGATGGGCCATCGGCAAGAAGCAGCTGGGGTGACCCTTTTAAAGAAATTGGTTTTTGAGGAGCTTTCATTAGAAAAGGGGCGAGATTTAGATTACCCTGGAAAAAATGAAGGCAAAATGGCAAGGCAGCAACTTTTTCATATTGCAGAATACTCTTCAGAGTTGTATGAAATGCTCAATGATGGTGACGATTTGCCTGGGTGGGTCCAGGGAAAGCTAGCGGTTATGTCTAATGATATTGGCAAAATCAAACATTATTTAGAATATAAGTTAATGACCATGGGTGAAGGCCGACTTCTAGAAAACACTTCCCAGACCGCTGTAGAACTTACCGACCAGCCAGATCGCCGGGCTATTGGTGATGCTTGGCCTGAGCGCGTCACCCATAATGGAAAAAATGTTTTTGATACATTTTATGGTGACAATGCTGCTGATGCACATGACTGGCTAAGCAGAGAAGGCTATGAAGGTCAAGAGACATATCTTGGCTATGATCCAGAAAGCGATAATTTTGTGATGGGCTTTGATGCTTTCTATGATGAAGTAGATGAGTACGGAAATAGCGATCCAGGTGATATGATGGAAGGTGTGCTACTCCTTCTTGACCCAAGAGGTAGAGTATTAGAAACAATAACTTCCGTTCCAGGAGGTATATACCCCGCAGGCTTACGAGCTGCTCGGCATGCAATGCCTAAAATTATAGACGTACGACTTGATTAAGGTGCCTCATGATATTTTCAGGCTCTAAATTATATGATAGAAGTTCTGAGTTAATAGAATCTATAAACAAAATTCTGTCTGACAAGTGGTCTCGCAAGCAAATATCTGATGGCAAGCGCGTCGAAGTACCCTACCAGTGGGGCGAAAAGGTTATAGGTATTACTGCAGGCCGGTATAGAAGAGAAGGCTGGACTGTTGTTAGGATAGTTCAAGTCACAGGAAATCAAAGATCATATTTTTTAAAGTTTAAAAATCCTAAGTGGAAAAAGTATGATGATCAATTCAATTAAAAATATACAAGTTGGTAATTCAATGAATAATTATTTTTGGGGGGGAGATACAGGATAGACATCTAAACGTATAAACGGAGCGTGCAGGGTAATAGAGCCGTAACCCGTTCTAGGGGGTATCGCAGAAAACTTTCGAGGAGTCCGGCCGGATCCTCCGTAAAGGCGAACCAGGTTCCGCCCGATTTAGAGTCTTCAAGTATCTTCCTCCCGCCCCCAACCATGCTAAGCATGGTTGGGGGTTTTTTTTTGCTATTTTCTGGCATTCGAATGCAAAATATCTGCCCCTGTGGTATAATATTAATGTTGGTGGGGAATGGTTACCTGCTGAATTGGACACTAGGAGCAAAAAAA
>Ga0209404_10000108_pt1 | contig 74718 bp, 57 predicted proteins | sample TroAtlMetagenome_2_FD_187447 | JGI IMG/M metagenome (GOLD analysis project Ga0209404, IMG submission 187447) | Marine eukaryotic phytoplankton communities from Atlantic Ocean - Tropical Atlantic ANT8 Metagenome (SPAdes) (version 2) | ecosystem: Environmental > Aquatic > Marine > Oceanic...
AGAATGTCATCTCCCTCTCCGCCGATCAGGTGGCTGCTGCCATTGCGCGCAACCAGAAGATCGTCACCGGCTCCACCATCAAGCAGATCGTTGCCATCCCAGCTGATCAGGGTGTCGTTGCCATTCCCACCGAACACCGTTTCCGCCCCGGCAGTCCCAGTGATGGAATTCGACTCGTCATTGCCAATAAACACACCATAACCTTCGGTGGCCCCATCCAACACGCCCAATTTTAGGAGGCCTATATTATTTTGGTTAAGAAGCGTCTCTATTTCCGGGTTATCGGTAATTAAAGGCCTAAGAGAGCGCCCTAAAAAATCGTAGAAATCCCAGTCTGCATTATTTAACACGTTAGAAACGGTCTTAAGTTCAAGCAAATCCGCGACTGTATTAACTGGGTCACTTAGAAGCTGATCGCCGACAAACTCTTCCAAACCGCTGAAGTCGAGCGCGATCACGCCTCCATCCGATAACACACCGATACTGTTGGCATAGCCAGCCAAGCGAGTTTGCATCAATAAACCGCTATATACCGACCCACGCAGCTCTTCATACGCTGCAAGCAGCATGTCATTCTGCGCGGCTAGCAGCCTGCTACTGCCATCAGAGGAAAATACGCCTTGGACTGGCCCGAATTCTGTACCATTAAAAACCTCAAGCACCTGAAGCTTTTGCATCAAGGATAACTCACCTTCGGAGCCATCAAGATAGTTTATTTCCGCGCCAGGATTGGCGGCATTCCATTCACCAATACGTGCCTCTAAAAAATTAAAATCGGCGCTTCTCGCCCATTCAAGCAGCAACGTGTTCAGCAAGCCTTCTTGCTCTTCCTTAGTTTGCGCAGAGGCATAAGAGGCTAGGACGCCTGCCAACTCGTTACGCAAAGAAGCTGCTTGTAGCAAGTCTCTTACAGCACCACTTCCCATCATATCTGGCAGGCTGGCAATCTCATCAGGAATGGGAACAGCTTCGGAGAATTTTCTACGAAAGCTCTCGAACCCCAAACCCAGATCGCTCATTTTCCCTAAACTACCGTCCGAACGAAGAAACTCTCCGGCCGAAATCTCAACGCTGCCCCCACCCAAGTTTGCTCCTGATGCAGAGTGAGAGGTATAAAGCGCCTCAATGCCCATCTCACCTAAAGAAAAAAGCTCATCACTTTGGCTAACACCATCGCCATTCAAATCACGCCAAATTTGAAGTTGCTGAAAGGACTCGTCGCCACCATCTACTCTTCCATCGTTATTGGTATCCAAATCTGCCAAAGCTGCGAAGCCGCTTTCAGCTAGCCCACCGTCAGACAGCAAAGTGTTATCGCCAAAAAGCTCTGCTCCACCATCCACAACACCATTAGCATTCCGGTCAAAAACCAAGAAACCATCATCTGATGAAACCCAGGCAGTATCCTCTTCAACGCCATCGTTAGCGTGATCGAAAAACACCGTACCATCAGCACTTGTTATTTCAATGCCATCGCCATCCAGGTCTAATACCAACGGGTCACGGCGTCTTGGAGGGGTGTAAGTTTGGGCGCCTTCAAAGAGAGAGTTAACCTCAGACTCAATACCCATTGGATCCCACATTGAAAATAAATCTGCTAAGTGGCTTCCAAGTGAGTCAAATAGGTTTTCCGCGACGCCATCTTCCCTGAAAACAAATGAAGCAATAGCTGTTCCAATGAGAGCCGAGCCTGCCGCAATGGCTACAATGGCTGCAGATCCTAACGCAGCAGGCGCTATAGCTATAACTGCCGCCGTTAGCACCGCTGCACTTAAGATAGCCCCTGAGAGCTCCAAGGCCTCATAAGTAGCCACCTTCGCTTTATTCTCTGGCTTCGCGGCCCACACGTCATACGCGCCGAGCATGACCGATAAACCTAAACCCACCTTTCCCCAATTTGCGGCGTATTTAATTACGCCAGATTTCTCTAGTTGCGCCTGGACACCCCATAACCCGGTGGTGCGAAGGCCGCTATCCAATGCACTTTCAGGAACCATTGATGACGCCTGTTGCAACAACTGAGCGGATCTGGCGGATATACCAGTTGAGGCCGCCATTATTGAAACATCTTTAAAATAGAGTGAGAGCTCTACATCTTTCGCCAATTCTGCAACGTGCTCGAAGAACCCATCCCATTCTGTAATATTATCTTCCATAAAGTCTACCCTTAATAATTAGTTAAACGGACAAGCACACCAAAGACAAAGCCAAGCGCAGTCAACAGTAAAAAATACCAAACAAAAAAATACCCACACATAGAAAACAAGACAATTATCAAATCATCAATAGAAAACAAACCTCCCGAATTAAATCCGAGCAAATCAAGAAAAATAAAGCCGACAACCCTACCAAGTAAATATAAAAACATAAAAGAAACGACAGTAAATAAAAACAATTTTCGCACGGTCCATAGCGCCCTCGATCCGGCTACCCCTTTAGCCTTTTGAAGAACATCTGGATTGCGGCGAAGCAAAATAACCCCCCAACAAAAATACAAAACAGAAAGAGAAATCAATGCAACAAAAAGTGCCTTTTCTAAAAAAAAATAAAACCTTACATCTTGAAGAAGAAAAAGCACAGAAACCTCCCAATCATATTTTTTTCGTAAAAAAAACAATGCAAAGAAAAGCGAAGACAATACCATTACAATAAAAACAACTGAAACATGAAAAAGGTTCGGGCCCATATATCGAAGATCCAGACTTATCGTCGGCATACTAACCCTATTCTCTCCATTAAAAATAGAAGCAACAATCAAAAACGAACACAATGCAACCCCAAAAAAAGGATAACTCCACAGAACAAAAAATAGCCCAAGAAAAGCCAAAGCCATAAAAAACCACATTCCACGCCCCTTCAGAAAAACCACGTCATCTTTCCTTCATGCTTTCATCAATATGCGACATCAGGGGACTCAAAAAATAATCAATTACTGTACGATTCGCTGTTTTGACCTCCGCCTGCACGCTCATCCCTGGAGACAGAAAAACAAATTTATCACCTACAACCAAACCACTATCGGCTATAGAAATTATAGAGCTATAAACCAGCCCCATTCTCTCATCCTCGATCGCATCGTCAGATATGCTTTTCACTACACCAGCAACAACTCCGTATTTTGTAAAATTAAAAGTATCGACTTTAACCTCAACCTCCTGACCCACCCGCACAAAGCCAATATCCTTATTCTGAATCATGGCTTCGACTTCAACAGGCTGATCACTGGGTACGACTACCATCAAAGGCTGGGCCTCTGTCACTACCCCGCCTGCAGTATGAATAGCTAACTGTTGAACAGTCCCAGATACCGGCGCTTTTAGTTGCATCAATCTATTTCGCTGTTGCGCCTTTTTTAACTCTTGTTCTAACCCGGCAGCGCGCTGTTCAGATGCATTTAAAAGGTCCAGCATGGCCCGACTGGTTTGGTCCAGAACGCTTTGCCTACGACTCTGCGCTTGCTGCTTGGCAGCCTGAACTTCCAGCAGGTGGGCTTTTTGGAGTGCTAACTCGCGCTCTTGCTGCAAGCGAAGCTGCTCGCGCTCAAGGTAGGCATGCTTGGCGATATACCCCTTTTCTAAAAGTCGCTTGTAATCTGCTGACAGCTCACGAGTGATAGGGATGGACTCTTCCAGGCGACTAATACCTTCGCGCGCAGCGGCCATTTCAGCATTCCGTTGGGCTATTTCAGCGTCGCTTTGTGCAAGCGAGCTCCTTAGTTCTGCGTATTGCCCTTGCAACCATGCCTCAGCCGCAACCTGTTGCTGATAGCTTAGATTGGGTAGGCGGCCGGCTAACCCAGCCGGGGCACGCTCTGCGTTCATCGCCTCCAGGAGCGCAGCTGCCCTTGCGCTATCAACCTGGGACGCCACAAGTTCGGACTGAAGACGCTGGACATCTGCGCCAGTCATCTGCGCATCCAGCTCTACCAGCAAGTCGCCTGCTTCAACTTTCTGGCCGTCTTGAACGTGAATCGCCTTTACTACTGCGACCTCACTGGATTGAACAATTTTACTTTTGCCACTAGGCACTACCTTTCCCGTCGCGGTAGCGACCACATCAATTTCACCTAAACATGCCCATATCAGCGCCAGCACCGCGAAGGCAATGATCAGCCATTGGACAACGCGGGGGGCCGGATGAACAGGCGCATCGCGCAGAGCCAAGGCCGCTGGTAAAAAGGAGACCTCATGTTCTAACCGCTGGGGAGCATCCATACTTTTTCGCTGCTGCCAGGCACCGCGCCACACCTGCCGGTAACGATTGAGCAGCTCTTTTCCTGCACTCATAGGTTGCCCCCCTGTAGGCGGTGCAGACGGGAGTAATGCCCCGCTTGATGGCCAAGCAAGTCAGCATGGGAGCCTTGCTCTACTATCTGGCCACGATCCATAACTACTATGCGGTTGGCATCACGTACAGCAGACAGTCGGTGCGCAATTATGATGACAGTGCGGTCACGGCAGATGGCTCGCATGTTCTGCTGCACTATGCGTTCTGATTCGTAATCCAGCGCGCTAGTAGCTTCGTCGAAGATCAGAATGCGCGGGTTACCCATCAAGGCTCGAGCAATAGCAATGCGCTGTCGCTGGCCGCCAGAAAGCGAAGCGCCATGCTCGCCAACGACAGTGTCATAAGCCTCGGGCAACTCCAGAATAAATTCATGCGCCCCCGCCAGCTTGGCCGCCTGCATTACCTGCTCTATCGGTGCGCCAGGATCGGAGAGGGCAATGTTTTCCCTTATGCTGCGAGCGAATAACATGTTGTCTTGTAGCACTACTCCTACCTGCCGGCGCAAAGAAGACACGTCAGCCAACGCCAAATCCATCCCATCTACCAAGACTCGACCGCGCTCAGGGGTATACAGCCGTTGCAACAGCTTAGTTAGCGTGCTTTTTCCTGACCCGGAGCGCCCGACGATCCCGATGATCTCGCCTGGCTGGATAGTTAAGCTGATGCCCCGGAGTACCTCAGAGCCATCTGGGCGGTAACGGAAGTGGATTTGATCAAACTCGATCGCGCCTTTAACAGGAGGCAAGCTGCTGCGTCCAGCTTGAGAAACCTCGGTTTGGGCATTCAGAATATCGCCCAAGCGCTGAACCGAAACGCCTGTTTGCTGAAAGTTGCTCCAGAGCTGCGCCAACCGCATGATTGGCTGAGACACACGACCCGCCAGCATATTAAAAGCAATAAGCTGGCCAACGGTCAGGCTGCCTTCAATTACCAGCCTCGCGCCAAGCCACAGGGTGCAAACCGTAACCAACTTGCCGACAAATCCGACACTTTCATTCGCAAGCATGGACAGGGTCTGAGTCTTAAAACTCGCTGCAACGTAACCGGCAAGCTGGTTGTCCCATTTTCGATTTATCTGCGGCTCCACTGCCATGGACTTCAAGGTATCAATACCGTTGACGGTTTCGACCAAGAAGGCTTGATTTTCAGCGCCTCGGGTGAAGCTTTCGTTGAGCCGCGCACGGAGAACGGGAGTGATAAGTAAGGAGATTAGAAAATAGAGCGGCAGTGAGAGAACCACTACCAATGTTAACCAGCCGCTGTAGAAGAACATGACGGCGATGAACACAACGGAGAAAAGAACGTCAAGGATCAGGGTTACCGCGTTCCCCGTCAGGAAGCTACGGATATTCTCCAACTCTCTTACCCGCGCGACCGAATCCCCCACCCTGCGTGCCTGGAAGTAAGCCAATGGCAAAGTGACGAGATGCTTGAACAACTTGGAGCCAAGCTCGACATCAATCCTGCTGGCTGTATGAGAGAAAACATAGCCCCTCAAACCCGAAAGAACCGTCTCAAAAATCATGATGCCAAGTAGCCCAATCGCAATCACATCCAAAGTGGATAGGCCACGATGTACCAAAACCTTGTCCATCACGACTTGGAAGAACAGCGGCGTCAACAACGCAAAAATCTGCAGCACAAAGGAAACCAGCAGCACTTCACCAAGTAGCTTTCGGTACTTAACGATCGCAGGAATAAACCAGGTGAAATCGAACCTGGAAATGTCGCCAGCTACCGATGCTTCGGAGCGGAGTAATATGAGCTCACCGGTCCAGCGAGCCTCAAACTCTTCAACACTCAGTATTTCGGGCCGCTGGGATTGAGGGTCATGAATCAGTACCTGATTCGCTGCACTATCAACTCGAGCCAAAATAAAAAACTGGCCACCTGAGGATAGCGCCATGGCTGGAAGCGGTAGTCGTGATAACCGTGATGAGTTGCTGCAGACAGACTTGGCTTTTAGACCCAGCTTCTTAGCAGCCAGCAATATCGCAGAGCGGCCAAAGGGCTCACCGTCGACTGCGAACTCATGCTGGAGTTGCTCGGCCGAGGCAGCAACATTGTGGAGTCGCGCCAACATAACCAGGCACGATAGTCCGCTGTCTGCACGAGCTGCTAGCTCGGGCCCGTTATCCACATTGGCCATTACTTCGTCCTTGAATGCGACTTCGAAAGAGAGTTCTTTAGCTTCCAGGCTAAAGGTGGCCAATTGATATTCCAGGCAGCCTTGCAGGTCAAATAAGTATCAAAGGAAACGTGACGCAGATCGCAAGTTACGCACAGAACATGAGCGAACGGTCGCGGCAGAGTGGCGGCGCGCTAGTAGGTGAAGATGGAAGCCCCGAAGAAGCGGGAGCTACCCATCTCAGAAACATCAGCCCTTCGGCTTCATCGCCTCCAGCATCCGCCCCATGGCCGCATGAATGGCGTTCACCGCTTTCAACGGACGCACCATGACTTTGAAGTCGATGATCTGGCCGGCGTCGTTCCACTGGATCATGTCGACACCGTTGATGGTGATGCCGTCGATTTCGGTCTGAAATTCCAGTACCGCGTTGTTGCCGTCGATCACTTCACGCAGGTACTTGAAATGGCCGGGCGCGTTCAGCGTTTGCATGGCGGCGGCCAGGTAGAGTTTGGTGATGGGCTTGCCGGCTTGCGGGGTGTGCACCACTGGCGAGTGGAACACCACATCGTCGGCCAGCAGTTTATCTAGCCCGTTGGCATCGAGATTTTCCACGATGTGGTGCCACTGTTCGATTACGCTGCTCATGCTGTGCTCCTGTCGCGCCTTGTTGTTTTTAGGGTTGCCTCATTCTTGAGCCAATCTAGCGGCACGGCAAGGGAGATTCAGCGGCTGAATCAGGCGTCACGCGGATCAGTCTGTTCGCCCTGTTGCTCCGCCCGTTGCTGATCAGCCCACAGGCGCGCATAAGCTCCCTTATGGGCCAGCAGCTCGGCATGGGTACCCTGTTCCACTACTCTACCGTGGTCCAGCACCAGAATACGCTCGGCGTGCACTATGGTGGACAGTCGATGGGCAATGGCCAGGGTGGTGCGTTTGCTGGCAACCAGATTCAGGGCATCGAGGATGCGCCGTTCGGCGTGGCTGTCGAGCGATGAGGTGGCTTCATCCAGAATCAGGATGGGTGGGTTCTTGAGCAGCACGCGCGCGATGGCAATACGCTGCTTCTCGCCACCAGAGAGTTTCAGGCCGCGCTCGCCGACCGGTGTCTCCAGCTGTTGTGGCAGCTCGCGCACAAAATCTTCTAGCTGCGCCAGCCGCAATACCCGCCAGATGTCTTCTTCACTCGCGCCCGGCGCGCCATAGGCAACGTTGTAACCGATGCTGGCGTTGAACAGTACGGTGTCCTGCGGTACCACGCCGATAGCCTGGCGCAGGCTGTCCTGAGTGAGACTGCGTACATCCTGCCCATCGATTTCGATACTGCCAGCCGCCACGTCGTAGAAGCGAAACAGCAGGCGCGCCAGGGTCGACTTGCCGGCGCCGCTTGGCCCCACAACCGCCAGCGTATGCCCGGCCGGAATGCGAAAGCTGACGTCATCCAATATGGGCCGCGCCGGGTCGTAGGCATGGGCAACGTGCTTGAATGCCACCTCGCCACCGCTCAACTGCAGCGGCTGGGCATCGGCGGCATCCACCACCTTGGCCGGTGCTTCCAGCAGACCGAACAGGCGTTCGATATTGGTCAAGGCCTCGCGGATTTCACGGTAGATGAACCCGAGGAAATTAAGCGGTACAAACAGCTGAATCATATAGGCGTTGATCATCACCAACTCGCCTACCGTCATGCTGCCGGCACTGACCTCGCCAGCAGCCATGAACATCAACAGGGTCACCGCGGCGGCGATGATCAGCGCTTGGCCGGAGTTGAGCGCCACCAGCGACAGCCGGTTCTTCATGCGCGCCGCTTCCCAGCGCTGCAGGTTCTGATCGTACTGCTGCGCCTCGAAGGTTTCGTTGCCGAAGTACTTGACCGTTTCGAAGTTGAGCAGACTGTCGATGGCGCGGGTATTGGAGAGGTTGTCGAGCTGGTTGCTCTCGCGCACGAAGCGGTTGCGCCACTCGGTGCACCAGATGGAGAAACCGCAATACAACACCACGGCGCCCAGCACCGCCAGCGCGTACCAGACACTGAAATTGATCAGCAAGATAACCGTGATCAGGCCAATCTCGATCAGCGTGGGCAAAATATTGAAGACCATAAAGCGCAGCAGAAAACTGATGCCCGTGGTACCGCGCTCAATGTCTCGCGCCAGGCCGCCGGTACGCCGCGACAGGTGAAAGCTCAGATCAAGCCGGTGCAGATGCTCGAACACCCGCAGCGAGATACGCCGCATGGCACGTTCGGCCGCGCGAGCAAATACCGCGTCGCGCAGTTCACCAAAGAAGACGGAGGAAAATCGAACGAGACCATAGGCTGCCAGCAGCGCCACGGGGACCAGCACCAGGGCATCGGCCGCGGAGTCGAAGTGATCCACGATCAGTTTCAACAGCCAGGGAACGGTGACACCGGCGAGCTTGGCGACCAGCATGCAGAGCATGGCCAGCAGCACACGTCCGCGAAACTCTTTCAGATAAGGCAGCAGGCTGAGGATGATGCGCCAGTTGGTCGGGCCGGAAGCGTATTGGTTATCGGAACGGGGGCGCATGATGACCGCACTGGGCGAATTAAGTGGAGCTCGGCAGTGTGGTCATGTCGTGGACCAGGGTCAAGCACCCTGGCCCACGCAACACGTCCCCTGCCGGCTTAGTCGGCAGGGTTAGCCGTCGACCTCAATCCTCGTGCGGGATAGGATCACTGCTGCGATCCCAGCCCACCATCAGCACGGTAGCCAGCACGCCCAGTGCCAGACCCGTCCACGGATCGAAAAACGCCAGACCCGCGCCGATCAACAGTACGGTGCCGCGCGAGGTGTTGTTGCGCGGGATCGACATGGCCACGTAGGCACAGGCGAACGCAGTAAGCATCAGCGTCAGTGCCAGGGCAACGTACAGCAGTGGCTGCAGGCCGGTGAGCAGCGGCTTGAGGAAGAACAGCACCGGAATGCCCATCATGTAATAGCTGATCAGGCCGCTGTGCAGGCTGTCCATGCTGGCTTTACCCTGCGCCCAGCGCTGCACGATGATCACCTGCACACCGGTCCACATGGCGCCCTGGGTCGGGAAGAAAGGTGCAAACAGTCCCAGCAGGCCGTTGCGAATACCAACCGACAAGTGCGTGCGAGTCGGGTTGATGTCGATGTGTTCGTCGTTGCGTTTGGTCATGCCATCGCGAATCACCTCGTTACCGGTGACGATATCGCCAAACAGGATGACATAGGTAATCACCGCCAGCGGAATGGCCTGCACAAACATTTCGACACTCGGCCAGCCGATGGCAAAGGGCGACATCTTGGCAAAGGCATCGGCCACCGGCGGGAACAGAATACCCCACTGCAGGTTGTAGTCGATCTCGCCTACCATGGGGCCAACCAAGGCAGCGACGAAGAACCCCGGCAGCAGGCCCAGCGCCGCAATGAGTGCAATCGCGCGCGACTTCTCTCGCAGCTTCTGCAGCGGCAGCGAAAACGAGAAAATCAGGCACACACCGCAGGCCAGGATGATGCTTATTGGCTGGTGCGAGAGAATCGACGGGCTGCTTTCATCACCCACAAACACCCGGTACACAGCGGCGATCGCCGCGCCCAGAATGATGCCGGCCTTCAGCGTGTCCGGTAGCCAGATGACAAACTTTTTCCCAAGCCCGGTCACACCGAGCAAGATGAGCAACACCGCAAAGTTTAGCGATAGCGCTGTCATGGCCTGGAAGCGACTGACCGGGTCTTCATAACCGGTCAGCACAAAGGTCAGCACCAGCGGCAGCGCCGGCGTGATCCAGCCGGGGGCGTAGGGTTCGCCGAAAAAGATCAGCGCTGAGCCGATCAGAATGGAGTGAATCATCGATACGGCAATGGCTTCTTCGAAGCTCAAGCCAAAGGCACCGGTCATGATGGGCACCAACGCCAGCCCGGTGGCCGCCGCTACAAAGAAGCCCTGCAGCGCTTCCTGCCAGTGGAATCGGGTGTGGTAGAACGGCAAACGAAAGGTAAAGGGGCCCCAGCGCCAGCCGGGTTGTTCGGGGTGAGCCATTGCATTCTCCGTGTCGATGATTATTGTTTTTGTAGCGGGCAGTCGAGCCGCCCTTTGTTACCGCACTTCTTGGCGCATTATGCCCAGACGAGACGCTCTACGTCAGCGGTTGCGGCGCATATCACCCCGCCCGATGGCATAACGTTGATCTCGCTTATGTTGCTCTGCCCGAGGCAACCTATTCGCCTGTTACCTGTCTGCCCTGCTCCGCCGCCAGACGCTTGGCGGTTGCCTCGGGCGAGCCGGTACCCCGGGCCAGAAAACTGTAAAGCACCGGTATGACAAAGAGGGTCAGCAGCATCGACATGCTGACGCCGGAAATCACCACAATGCCGATCACCGAGCGGGTTTCTGCCCCAGCGCCAAAGGCCAGCACCAGCGGTACGGCACCGGCCACAGTAGTCACGCCGGTCATCAGAATGGGCCGCAAACGCAGCACGCTGGCCTCGGTCAGCGCTTGATCAAAGTCCATTCCCTGATCACGCAGCTGGTTGGCGAACTCGACAATCAGAATGCCGTTCTTGGCCGCCAAGCCAATCAGCATGACCAGGCCGATCTGGCTGTACAGGTTCAGCGTATTGCCGGTCAGCCACAGGCCGAGCAGTGCGCCGCCGATGGCCATGGGTACACCCAGCATGATGATCAACGGATGTACAAAGCTCTCGAACTGCCCAGCCAACACCAGAAACACCACCAGCAGCCCGAGGATAAAAATAAACACCATGGAGCTGCCGGCGTTGCGCAAGTCCAGCGAGTCACCCTTGTAATCCAGCACCAGGGTTTCCGGCAGCAGTTCGCGCGCCATCTGTTCGACCTGCGCCAAGGCCACGCCCAGCGGCACACCTTCAGCCAGCGAGGCGCTGATGGTAATGGCGCGCGCGCGGTTGTAGCGATTCAGGGTGGTGGACCCTGCCTGGTCGCGCAAGGTGATCAGATTGGACAGCGGTATCAGCTCCCCACTGGTATCGGAGCGCACGTAGATGTTTTCCAGCGCCGCCGGGCTGCGTTGCTGGCTGCGTTCGCCTTCCAGAATCACATCGTACTCTTCGCCATCGTCGATGTAAGTGGTCACCCGCCGCGAGCCAAACATGGTCTCCAGGGTGCGGCCAACCACGCTGATGTTTACCCCCAGGTCGGCGGCGCGGTCGTAGTCGATATCGACCTGCAGCTGCGGCTGGTTTTCCTTGTAGTCGGTATCGATATTCTCCAGGCCCGGATTGTCCTGCTGTATTCGCGACAGCAGCAGATCGCGCCACTCGGCCAACTCGTCGTAGCTACCCGCGCCGCCGATCACCAACTGGAAGGGTTGCAACTGCTGTCCGCCAAAACCCTGGCGCATGATCGGGAAAACCCGTACCCCGGTCAGATCGGCCATGTCGCGCTGTACTTGCTGCATAATCTCCCAGCCGGAGCGGCGGCGCTCCCAGTCATCCAGCACCACAATGACCATACCGGTGTTGAAGGTGGTGACCCCGCCAAAGGAGCGCGGCGCCCGCACCAGCATGCGCGTGACCTCGCCGCTGTCGACATAAGCCGACATACGCGCCTCGATCTCGCCCATATAATCGTTCATATACTCGTAGGTCGCGCCCTCGGGGCCGTTGACGATGATGAAAAAGGTGCCACGATCCTCACGCGGGGTGTATTCGCTGGGCAGCGTCTGGAATAGCCAGCCAGTGCCGACCGCCAACAACACAAACACTGCCAGCGCCAGCCAGCGTAGCCGTAACACCGCGACCAGCAGACGCCGATAGACTGCGCGACTGTGGTGCAGTATCCGCTCTACCGCGCGGCTCAGGCGTCCCTCATCGTGGGGCTTGAGTACCTTAGCGGCGAGTACCGGCGAGAGTGTGAGCGCAACAAAGCTGGAGAAGGCCACGGCCGCCGCCATGGTCAGAGCAAACTCGGAAAACAGGCGCCCGACATCACCCTGCAAAAAGGCGATGGGTACAAACACGGCGATCAGTACCAGGGTGGTCGACACCACCGCAAAGCCAACCTGACGCGTGCCGTAAAAGGCCGCAACCAAGGGCGTTTCATCCAGCTCGTCGATGCGTCTGCGCACGTTTTCAAGAACGATAATGGCGTCGTCGACCACCAGCCCGATAGCCAGCACCAGCGCCAGCAAGGTCAGCAGGTTGACGGTAAAACCAAACAGCAGCAGAGCAATAAAAGTCGCCATGATGGAGACCGGCAGGGTTACCGCTGGCACCAGAATCGCCCGCGGGCTGCCGAGGAAGATGAAAATCGCGATCACCACCAGCACCAGTGCAATCAGCAGGGTGCTGTAGACCTCCTTTACCGCGCCCTCGATAAAAATCGCGCTGTCGTAACTGGGCAGTATCTGCATGCCTTCAGGTAGCGTAGGGTTCAGCTCATCGACCAGTTGCTTGGAGCTGCGCGACACCTCCAGCGTGTTGGCGGTGGATTGCCGCGTCAGGCCAATGCCGACCATAGGTACGCCGTTGCCGCGAAACAGGTTGCGGCTTTCCTCAGTACCCCGCTCGACCCGCGCCACTTCGCCCAAGCGGACCAGATAGTTATCGTCGCCGCGGGCGACCACCAGCCGGCTGAATTGCTCGGCGTCATTGAACGCGCGCGTGACGCGCACGGTGAACTGGCGATTGATCGATTCCACCGAGCCCGCCGGCAGCTCCACGTTCTCGCGGCGTAGCGCCTGCTCGACATCCTCGGTGGTGAGATTGCGCGCCGCCAGCGCCTGGGCGTCGAGCCACACACGCATGGCAAAGCGCTGTGACCCGCCAACCCGCACCCGTGCCACACCATTGAGTGTGGAGAAGCGGTCTACCAGATAGCGCTCTGCGTAGTCGGTGAGTTCAGGCAGGCTGAGGCGGTCGCTGGTCAGGTTCCACCATACGATCACATCCTCGTTGGCATCGAGCTTCTGTACTTCCGGCGGGTCGGCCTCGACCGGCAGGTTGCCGGCGGCGCTGGAGACACGGTCGCGAATATCGTTGGCCGCTTCGTTGATGTCCTTGTCGATGGCGAAGCGCACGGTAATCTGCGAGCGGCCGTCTTCGCTGCGCGCTTCGATAAACTCGATCCCTTCGATACCGGCGATACGCTCCTCGATCACCTGGGTAATCTGCGAGTCGACCACGCTGGCGTTGGCGCCAACGTAGTCGGTCTCGATGGTCACCACCGGCGGATCGATGTCAGGGTACTCGCGCAGTGGCAGCTCGTTGAACGCCACCAGACCGAAAATCACCAGCAGTAGTGACAATACGGTGGCAAATACGGGCCGCAGAACAGCGGTATCGGAAAGAATCATGGCCGCTGCCGCATTAGGGCGCCGCCGCGTTGAGCGCCGGCCGCGCGGGCTCGCCTGCCGCCACTTCGGCCTTGATCAGCACCGGCTGACCGGAGACCAGCCGAAAGCCGCCGTGGGTCACCACCCGCTCACCTAGCGCCAACCCAGAGGTAATCTCTACCAACCCAGGCAGACGCTCACCTATGGCTACCCGCACGCTCTGCGCGTGCAGTGCCTCGGGCGAGCCTTCAATCCGCATGACAAACTGCTTGTCGCCCAGCGGCAGCAGGGCTTCCTCGGGGATCACCATCGTTTGTCGCGGTGCACTGGCCACACTGACACTCATCAACATGCCAGCGCGCAGCAGGCGCTCCTCGTTATCCAGCTCGGCGCGCACGCGAATAGCTCGCGTGATCGGGTCTACCCGGTTATCCAGCGAAACGATACTCCCGCTGAAACGGCGAGCCGGAAAGGCGCTGGCCACCGCAATGATGCCCAGGCCAGGTCGCAGCTGCGCCATGCGGGTTTCCGGAATGCTGAAATCCAGTTTCATGATGCTGTCGTCCAGCAGCGTGGCGACCGGCATGCCTGGCGACAGCAAGGTACCGATGCTGATCTGGCGCAAGCCCAGTACGCCGGCAAAGGGCGCCTTGATCAGGCGGTCTGCCAAACGCGCTTCAACGGCGCCGAGGCGCGCCTGGGCCACTTCAAATTCGCGCTGCCGACCATCCAATTCCTGTGCCGAGACGAACCTGTTATCCACCAGCTGACGGGTGCGCTGCAACTGACGACGGGCATCGTCCAACGCCACCCTGGCCTCCTCCAGCTCAGCCACCTGCTCGCGATTGGTCAGCTCGACCAGTACTTCGCCGGCGGCCACTCGCTGGCCGTCATCAAAATGGATGCGTGAAATGGTCGCCGAAATCGGGCTGGTCAACTGCGCTGACTCGTTCGCCTGGAGGGTACCGAGCGCCTGGATATCGCTGTTCAGGGTGCGCTCCTCCACCGCCGCCACTATGACCGGCAGCGGCGCGACCTGAGCCAATGCCAAGGCGGGCAAGAGCGTAATGAGCAGCACAATGAAAACATTTTTATTCTTTAGAAACATCGAGCTACCCATTATTACTCATACATCGCTTGAACTAGCCCGCCTGACTGGCCAGTTGACTAGAGCACCTCGTTGAAAAATTGCCGCATCGTCGCAAAGGCCCGCTTTGCCACGAGCGGATGATATTCCGCCTTGCCGGGCATCTTTGCGTAGGGGTCGGAAAAGGAATGTACTGCGCCACCGTAACTGACCAACTGCCAATCCACACCGGCGTTGCGCATCTCGTCTTCGAAGGCCAATACCTGATCCTGCGGAACGAAGGGGTCGTCGGCGCCATGCAGTACCAGCACGGGCATCTTGATGGCTTTGGCATCTTCTGGATCGGGGGTATCCAGGTTACCGTGGAAAGACACCACGCCCTTGATTTCGGTGCCCGAGCGCGCCAGTTCCAGCACGGTGCCGCCACCAAAACAGAAGCCGATCGCGACCAGGTTATCGGTCTGCAGCGGCACAGTAGCGGCCTGGTCGCGCAGCACCTCCAATGCAGCATTCACGCGGTGGCGCATCAATGGTCTATCGGAGCGCACCTTGGTAGCAGCCGCGCCAGCTTCGTCGGCGTTGGCCGGACGAATATCCTTGCCGTACATGTCGGCAACAAAGACCACGTAGTCGGAACCCGCTACCTTGGCAGCTTTCTCCGCGGCCTGCTCGGTGACGCCCATCCAATTGGGCACCATCAGCACGCCAGGGCGCGGCTCGGTGATGCTGTCATCAAATACCAGCAGCCCCTCATACGCCTCGCCATCAATCTCGTAAGCCACGTTCTGCACAGTCATCTCGGCTTGCGCCATGCTGGCCAGCCCGGTCATTACCAGTGTGCTCAGGGTCTTTTTCATCTGCCATCTCCTTTCAGCATCCGCAAGAAAGGCCCAAGCATAACCCCATACACATAAAAAATGCCTGCTTGCGCAGGCATCATTCGTAACATTGTCTGTGGCGACTGGCGCGGTGCACGCCAATCGCCTTCGGCCGCTTAACGGCTAAGCTCAACCAACAGGCTGTTGAGACGGCGCACGTAGGCAGCCGGATCCTGCAAGGACTCGCCTGCGGCCAGTGCCGCCTGATCGAACAGGATGCGGCTGAGGTCGCCGAACCGCGCCTCATCCTGCTCCGCGTCCAGCTTGTCGAGCAGCGGATGGCTGGTGTTGATCTCAAGAATCGGCTTGCTCTCCGGCGCCTTCTGGCCGGTAGCTTCCAGAATCTTGCGCATCTGCAGGCCCATGTCGTCTTCGTTGATCACCAGTACCGCTGGCGAATCGGTCAGACGGTGGGATACGCGTACCTCCTGCAGTTCATCCTTGAGCACCTCCTGAATACGCTTGACCAGGTCTGCCTTGGCTTCGGCCTGCTTTTCCTGCTCCTGCTTGTCTTCTTCGCCTTCAAGCTTGCCGAGATCCAGGTCACCGCGTGCAATGTCGACAAACTGCTTGCCGCTGTACTCGGTCAGGTGGCTCATCAGCCATTCGTCGATACGGTCGGTCAGCAGCAGCACTTCGATACCCTTCTTGCGGAAGATCTCGAGATGCGGGCTGTTCTTCACCTGGTTGTAACGCTCGCCAGTGAGGTAGTAGATCTTGTCCTGCCCCTCGACCATACGCTCAAGGTAGGCGTCCAGGCTGACTACTTCGCTGTCGTCGTTCTGCTGGGTAGAAGCAAAGCGCAGCAGGCTGGCGATTTTTTCGCGGTTAGCGAAGTCTTCCGCCGGGCCTTCTTTCAATACGCTGCCGAAGGCTTTCCAGAAGGTCGCATACTGCTCTGGCTCGTTCTTGGCCAGCTTGGCCAGCATATCCAGTGTGCGCTTGGTCAGTGCCGACTTCATGCTGTCGATCGCCGGGTCTTTCTGCAGAATCTCCCGCGAGACGTTCAACGACAGGTCGTTGGAGTCCACCACACCCTTGATAAAGCGCAGGTACAGCGGCAGGAACTGCTCGGCGTCGTCCATGATGAATACGCGCTGCACATACAGCTTGAGGCCGCGCGGTGCTTCACGCTGATACAGATCAAAGGGCGCACGACCCGGCACGTAGAGCAGGCTGGTGTATTCCAGCTTGCCTTCGACCTTGTTGTGGCTCCAGCTCAGCGGGTTCTCGAAGTCATGGGCAACGTGTTTGTAGAACTCCTGATACTCCTCGTCCTTGACCTCGGTACGCGGGCGAGTCCAGAGCGCGCTGGCGCGGTTGACGCTTTCCCACTCGGTTTCTGCTGGCTTGTCGGCCTCTTCACCGTGGTGTTGCTTGGGCAACTCGATGGGCAGGGAGATATGGTCGGAGTATTTGGTCACGACGTTGCGCAGGCGGAAACCATCGGCAAACTCGGATTCGGTGCTCTTGAGGTGCAGTACGATACGGGTACCACGCTCAGGCTTCTCGACGGTAGCAATGCTGAACTCGCCCTCACCGGCCGACTCCCAGTGCACACCCTCACCGGCGCTCAAACCAGCGCGGCGGGTAAACACCTCGACCTTGTCGGCAACGATGAATGCACTGTAAAAGCCCACACCAAACTGGCCGATCAGGCTGGCGTCTTTCTTCTGGTCGCCGGTCAGCTGCTGCATAAATGCTGCGGTGCCAGATTTGGCAATGGTACCCAGATGATCGATCACTTCCTGACGCGACATGCCGATGCCGTTGTCTTCGATGGTCAAGGTGTTGGCTTTCTCATCAGCGCTGATGCGAATGCGCAGATCGGGCTGATCTTCCAGCAACTCGGGGTTGGCGATCGCCTCGAAGCGCAGCTTATCGGAAGCGTCGGACGCATTGGAAACCAGCTCGCGGAGGAAGATCTCCTTGTTCGAGTACATCGAATGGATCATGAGATGCAGCAGTTGCTTCACCTCAGTCTGGAACCCGAGCGTTTCCTTTTGGCTTTCCACGGTCATGTCGAAATGTCTCCATAGCGTTCAGTTGAAACGTGGCCCTACCTCGTCAGGAGATAGAGCCGGTAATGGAGAGGAAATGGGGGCTGGCTGCCGTTTTTCAAGGCCCGCCATTACGGCAGGCGAAAATTCCGTCAGCGCGTGCGGGTGCGCAGGCGCTCGATATCCACCGGATGAAACTGAAAATCCACCTGGTTGGCGCCTTGCGGCAGCGCCAGTACCACTCGCTTGTCAGCGGTGACCGCCTTGAGTACCCCGGCGAACTCCTTGCCTGCGGTAGTGGTCAGCCGCACCGGCTGGCCAATGAACAACCGCGGCTCATCCAGCAGCGCAAGCACGCTGATGTCCTGCCATTCAGGCTTGATAACCGGCGGCGGTTCAGGTGCCGGCGCCGGGACTGGCGCCACCACGGCCGACTTGCCCAACCAGTTGGGCTGACCATCCAGCAGCACACTGCCGCTCAGGCGCGTACCGAACTCGCTAGGCAGGTGGAGGTGCACGATCATCTGCGTGCTGGAACCCTGTGCCGAGAAGGCCAGGCTCATGCTGTAGGCGCCGTCCAGGCGGCGCAGGCCCGGCTGCTCGAGGGCGCCGGTGTACCACTGCAGGACCATTTCGGGCCACGGCCCGACGTCGCCCGGCAACAGGTCAATGGCCGTTCCCTGCAGCAAGGATGTCGCACGATCAAACTTGACCACCAGCGAGCGACGGGTGCGCTCACCTACCTTTTCCGCGAAGATCAGGTGCTTACCCTGCCAACGAACCTCGGTGGGGGTAAAGGGCTGATCCATCAGGGTACCGCTGAGCGCGCTGTCGTCCGGTTGCTGAACCCACTGTCCCGACACCAGCCGATCAAATTGCTCCGGTTGCTCTCGATAGAGCAAAGCCAAACCGCCCAGACTGATCAGGATACCCAGCAGCAACAGCAAACGAGGCGGCCTGAGGTAGCCCTTGCCCCGCAAGACCAGGGTCACCACCGGCGCCACCAGCGCGACCACAAACAGCCCTACCGAGAGGTTGCGACTGGCCAGGGCCAGCCACACCCAGGCGACCAGAAAGACAACTGCACCACCCAGAATCAACAAGGCTTCCATGTCTGTGCACTACTCCCCTACCAATGCTAATCGAGCTTGAAATGTGCCCTGGCCGTTGCAATCGGCTCTTTTGAACGTGTCTGCCAGGCGGTAATCGCCACATTGCCCACGCGCCGGCCCTGCCGCCACACCTGACAGGTTGCAAACGTATCACGGTATAACCCGGCCCGCAGGTAATCTACCGAGAAGTCGATGATTTTGGGAAACACCGCACTGTTCATGAAGATCATCAGGTGCAACATGGCAGACTGCTCCATAAAGCCCGCAATCACGCCACCGTGCAACGCTGGCAATACCGGGTTACCGATGTTGTCTTCAGACTTGGGCAGGCGAAACACCGCTTCATCGCCCAACCGGGTTACTTCCATGCCGATCATGCTGGCATACGGAATCAGCCTGACCAGCGGGCTGTAATCACCGCTCTGGTGCGAGCTGGCAACGACCTCCTGCACTTTCAGCTCATCCAGGTTCATGGCTTTCAGTTCGTCCAAACTCATACTGCGCCCCCATCAACCTTGCCGTTCAAGCCGCCCCGCTCCGCCGCCTTACCCATGCGCATAAAGGTGCCCACAACATGGGCGATGGGTTGCTCGCGGTCCTCCTGATAGGCCACGCCGCGAGTGAAGATCACCGTGGGCGTCACGCGGTAGCACTCGGCAAAACCGAAGATAGGTTTGCCGGGCTCGGCAGGTCGCATGTAGTCGATTCGCAGATCCAGCGTCGGGCAGATTTCAAAGCTCGGTAGATAGCAGACGGTCGAGATGCCGCAGCAGGTGTCCATCAGGGTGGTGATGGCGCCGCCATGAATCAGCCCCGTCACCGGGTTACCCACGATTTTATCGCTGTAGGGCAGTTTGATGATCAGGCCGTTTTCATCGGCCTGCTCGACGCTCAAACCCAAATGCTGACAGTGCCGCAGCACAGACAGAAAGTTCTGCGCCCGCTCTTGAATACTACTCATTGCTCATCCTGCTATTTGCTGTGCCATTGGCATTCAAACGCGGCTTACTGATCGCTGCGCCGTAAGGGTGAGCATAGTACCCAGATCACAGTTTTGACTCCAGAAACTGCAGGCAATGGAACTTCACGCCGCGCACACGGCCTATATGCCTGACATTCAACATCATCAGTATGGAGAATTACGATGAAAAAATTAGCCGTAGCAGCTATCTTGATGGCGGGCATGGGTCTGTTGGCAGGTTGCCAGGATGAGCCCGAAGACAAGATGGAAGACGCAGCAGATTCCGTTTCTGACGCCATGGAAAACATGGGTGACGCCGCCGAGGAAACCGGCGATGCCATCGAGCAGAAAGCCCAGGAAGCGCAGTAATACCTATAACAAGCACGTAAAGATAAGCCTGTTTTCATCATAAGGAGATTAAGATGAAAAAACTGTTTGCAGCTGCGATGTTGGTGAGTGCCGTCGGCCTGGTAGCAGGTTGTCAGGATGAACCCGAAGACAAGATGGACCGCGCCAAAGAAAATGTTTCCGAAGCCGTGGACAACATGGGTGACGCCGCCGAAGAGACCGGCGATGCCGTTGAGCAGAAAGCCCGTGAAATGACCGGTAACGAGAAGACCACTGGCGAGGTCATTGAAGACAAGATGGATGCCGCTGGCGAGAATATCGAAGAAGCCTACGATACCTCCGCTGATTACGTGGAAGACAAGGGTGAAGCGGTGAAGGATGCTGCCGTTGAGTCCAAGGAATCCATGGAACGCGCCATCGAAGAAGAGTAACCAGTAATCGATTGCGGGCAAGCCCAAGGGCTTGCCCGCTTTCCGTTGCAGTCCAGCACCACACCCACCCCGGCACCAAACCCCCTTCTCGACTTACTGATCAACCCGGCCTGGCTCCAGACCGTTACCGCGCCTAACGCATGGCCGGCAATACCAGCATGATCAGGCAGCAGATAAACCCTACCCCCCAGACCAGACTGCGCAAGGTAGAGCGATCTGCCAGATACAACAGCGTATAAAGTACGCGAGCAACGATAAACAAGCCTGCCAGCAGATTGGCCAGGCTACCCACGCTGCCGGTCGACTGCACTACCAGAACCGCAGCGGCAAACAACGGAAAGGCCTCAAACATGTTGTTGTGCGCGGCCATCGCGCGAGCACCCCAGCCAGTCAATGCCGCCTGCTGAGCGCGCGGGTGGCTGTTGTCGTAGCCCTTGTCACCGCTACGCGCCATGGCCATAGCGACCGGGACCTTGGTAAACACCAGCAGCAATGCGGCAAAAAACAAACACCAGAGCATAAAACTCATTCGACCTTCTCCTGATTAACCGGTGACGCGATGGGGGCCGGGCTGAACATCATGATATCCAGCACATCGGAATGGAACTCACGGCGATAGAGTACCAGCACCACACCCGCCGTGGTCAGAATGAACAGCAGAGGATTGATAAACCAGGTCAGGGTACCCAGTGCGAAGTAGTAGGCCCGCAGCCCGAGGTTGAACTCGTTACCGGCCATCGACAGCACCCGAGCCATGCGTTCGGCATAAGCATTTTTTTCTGCTTCGGTCACATTCTTCTCGCCCAGCAACGGCGCCGAACCCAAGAGAACCGAGGCAAAGTTGTACTGGCGCATACCCCAGGAAAAGGTGAAGAAGGCATAAACGAAGATCGCCATCAGCACCAGCAACTTGAGTTCGGAAATCTCGCGACTGACCTGCGCCACAAAGGGCAGCTCGTGCAGCAGATTCTGCGCGCGGTCGGTCGCACCCAGCACCGTGATCAGACCCGCCAGAATCAACAGCGTGCTGGAGGCAAAAAAGGAAGTATTGCGCTCCAGATTACCAATCACGCTGGCGTCCGACATGCGCTGCTCACGCAGCAGCAGGCGATTCATCCAGTCACGTCGATACAAGTGCAGAACGCTGGCAAGACAGGCGGTATCACGCCCCTTGTGCTGCGCGTAGTAGGTGTACCCTACCCAGCAGAACAGAAACCAGCTGATGGCCAACAGATTGACCCAAAGACTACCCGCATCCGGAAACGACTGCATCTACACTCCCTGCGCTCATTGAAAAACCGTCTTGTTAACGCTTTGCTGTATCAGGCCGCGCCGCGCCGCAATCCACCATGGCGCAGATACTCCACCAGTATAGCCAGCATCAGCGCCACCAGAACTGGCAGCAGCCAGCCGAGGCTTTGGCCCGCCAGCGGCAGCGCGTCAGACCAGCCACCCTCCGCCGCCATCAGCCCAGCTGCCTTGAGGCCATCGATCACACCAAACACCAGGGTTACCAGCATCACCGGGCGGAAGATATTCTGCGGTCTGGCCCACCCCGCGCCCACCAAGCTCAGACACACCAACACAATAGCCAGCGGATACAAGCCCACCAGCACCGGAATGGACACTTGAATCAAGGAATCAAGCCCCTGATTAGCCACCAGCATGCTGAACAGCCCCAAAACCCACACTACCTGTGCGTAGCTGGCCGGCAGCAGCTTGCTGAAAAACTCGCCGCACGCGGTCAGCAAGCCCACGGCAGTCGTCATACAGGCCAGTATGATGACCACCGCCAGCAACAGGCTGCCCGCCGTGCCGAAACGAAATTGCACATATGCGGCCAGAATGTCGCCGCCGTTGGCATCGGCAGCCACCAGCTCACTGCTGGTGGAGCCAAGATAGAACAGGGCCAGGTACACCAGCGACAGTCCCAGCGCCGCCACCAGCGCAGCCATCACCGTGTACCTGGTGATCAGACGCTCGGTACTGACACCACGGTCACGAATAGCCGTGGTAATCACGATGCCAAACACCAGAGCGCCAAGCGTATCCATGGTCAGGTATCCCTGCACGAACCCTTTGAGCATAGCGCCATCGTGATAGCCGGTGCTGACGGCGGCCATCTCGCCGGCTGGAAAGAGCACCGCCGCCAGGCCTAGCAGGGTAAGCCCGAGCAACAGGACCGGCGTGATGAACATACCCACACGCTGTACCAGTTGGCCCGGCTTGAGTGCCAGAAAGATGACCGCAGCGAAGTAGAGCACGCTGTAGCACAGCAGGGTGAGCCACGTGTCCTGTACAAAGGGCACCAGACCCAGTTCGTAAGACACCACAGTGGTCCGCGGCGTGGCGAACAGAGGTCCAATGGCGAGGTAAACCGCTACGCTCAATACCAGTCCTGGCCAGCGCCCGAGTGGCGTAGTCAACTCAGCCAGGCCACCGCCTACCCGCGCGAGCGCAATCAGCGTCAACAGCGGCAGGCCAACGGCGGTGAGCATGAAGCCCAGTGCGGTCGGCAGCATGTGCTCGCCCGCCGCCAGCCCGGCACCTGGCGGGAATATGACGTTACCGGCCCCCAGGAACAAGGCAAAGGTCATGAAACCCAGCGCCAGTAGGTCGAATGATTTCAGTGTTTTCATCGCTTTTCAGTTACCTGTTTACTGCACGAGTACTACGTCCCTGCGCCTCGAACGCGTTAAGTGATACCGGCTCAGTCGCAGTCGAACTGCTCCCAAAGCACGGTGTGAATTCGTTTACCGTTGACCACCAGGTCTCTGTTCGGCTTTGGCACTTGCTCTACCTGGCCCGCCACTACCGCATCAAACAGCAGGGCAGCGCCCAGTTGCTCGGTATCGCAGTCGCCTTGCAAATCGATACTCCCGCCCTGCCCCCACTTACCATCAGCCGACAGTCGCCACAGCACCGGGTGCGGGCCTGAGGCTACGTTACGCTTCAGCAACAGGTACTGCACGGGGCCGTGATCGCTAAGCTGCAGTTGCCAGATCAGACAGGCGTTGCGCGCCGTCAGATCAGCGGAGCAGCCGGCCAGTACCGGGTAGTCCACCAGTTTTTCCTGCAGCCCCTGCGGCAATGCCACGTCGGCAGGAAATACCGGCAAACCCTCGACGATGCCCAACAACACCTCGCCGGAGCTGCCATCGGTGCGCTCCAGGGCATCGCGTGCGAGCGCGGCGCGCACCGCCACCGCACTGCCTGGCTCGCCCGTCTGCTTGGCCAACTGCAGTAGCGCCACGGTGCCAAAACGGCCGCCGTCGCGCGCCAGGAAGCGCACCAGTGCCGCGTTATCCAGCTCAGGCTCCGCCAAGCGCGCCATCTGACTACCAACACTGATACGCCGCGGATCCAGTGGCCCGCCAAGCATCAGCAGGATCCCAAACACCACCAGTGCAGCCGCATAGCCGCTGGTTATTCGCAGCCAGGGCGAACTGGGCGAGCTAACAACCCGCAGCGCGTGCAGCAAATAACCCAGCACCATGACGGCCAGCACCAGGTTGACGAAGATGGCCCAAATGCGCGCGGGCGTGAGGCCGTACTGTTCAACCCGCAACCCCAGCGCATAACCGGCGACTGCAACCATCGGCAACAGGGACAGAGCACCGGCCAGCATTACCCAGCCAAACCAGCGACGCGAAGACCTTGGACCATCACCAGCCTGTACACTCAGAATCAGCAGCAACAGATTCAGTGTGACAAACCACAACAACAGATTGGCCGCATGCCCCGTGGCCAATAACGTACCAACACCCTGCATAAGCCAGCTGAGCACAAAACCGACACTCAACAGCACAGCCAGCGGGAACAGCCAGCCGCACAGTCGACCCGCCCGATCCGATAAATAGTCGGAAACGCCGTGATGGCGTACCGCTAGCGACACACCGTGCGAGAATACCAGCACACTGAGCGGAATGGAGAACCAACTGCGCTCGATCAGCTCCTGCAAGAACTCCAGGCCAATCAAACCGAACAATGCCGAGGCCGACATCAACACCGCCCAGAACAGCCCCAGCACCAGGGCCGCCTGCATCAGTAACTGGGCGTTTTGCTGCAGCGCCTGCATCCAACGCGCGTGCGTAACACGCGCCCCGCGCTGATACAGCGCCAGCGCGGGAAGCAGCAGAAACAGCGCCAGTCCAAGAATCAGCGCCGGCATCAGGTAGTCTTCCAGGTTACTTGGCGACCAATCTGCCTGCAGCACCGCGCCGTTGCTGGCCAAACCGCTCACGGTCAGCCCCTGATACAAGCCCACTGCCGCCGCCAGCAAGGCGATAGCAAAGCTGATCAGCCAGCGCCGTACCGTCAGCGCCTGGCTTGCGCAATAAAACGCAAAGGGGAAAAACAGCATGAGCATGAACAGCGGAATGAAGGCCGCTGCGTGGGTCGCAGGCCATACAGCCTGCTCAGCCGCTTCGTACAACCCATAGGCCAACACGGCCTGAAAACTACCTACCATCAAATGCAGGCTGTTGATGCGGTCAAACCCCGGCATCGTTTAATCCTTATGTATTGCTCGGCCGTAAAACAGCGGGTGTCTGCTGGTTATAGCTCAGTTGGCGCCGGGTTGCCCTGCCACCGAAATAGGGGGATTGGAAAAACAAAACCCCGCCTTGGCGGGGTTTTGCTCACCATCTGATGCGCTCAGATGTTTACTTCATTGCCCAGCCGGTCAGCTCGGACAGTGCCTTGCCGATGTCGGCCAGCGAACGCACGGTTTTTACACCAGCGTCTTCCAGCGCGGCGAACTTCTCGTCGGCAGTACCCTTGCCGCCGGAGATGATCGCGCCAGCGTGACCCATGCGCTTGCCTGCCGGAGCAGTTACACCCGCAATGTAGGACACAACTGGTTTGCTGACATTGGCCTTGATGTAGGCGGCAGCTTCTTCTTCTGCGCTACCACCGATCTCGCCGATCATGACGATCGCTTCAGTGGCCGGATCCTTCTCGAACATTTCCAGAATGTCGATGAAGTTGGAACCCGGGATCGGGTCACCACCGATACCAACACAGGAAGACTGACCGAAACCGGCGTCAGTGGTCTGCTTGACGGCTTCATAGGTCAGGGTGCCGGAACGGGACACGATACCAACCTTGCCTGGCAGGTGAATGTGACCGGGCATGATGCCGATCTTGCACTCGCCGGGGGTGATGACGCCCGGGCAGTTGGGGCCGATCAGGCGCACGCCCAGCTCGTCACAACGTACCTTGGCATCCAGCATGTCCAGGGTAGGAATGCCTTCGGTGATGCAGACGATCAGCTTGATGCCGCCGTTGGCTGCTTCCAAGATGGAGTCCTTGCAGAACGGCGCAGGAACGTAGATCACGCTGGCGTCAGCGCCGGTGGCTTCTACGGCTTCACGTACGGTGTTGAAAACCGGCAGGCCCAGGTGCGTAGTGCCACCCTTGCCTGGGGTAACACCACCAACCATCTTGGTGCCATAGGCGATGGCCTGTTCGGAGTGCATGGTGCCCTGCGAGCCGGTGAAGCCCTGGCAGATTACCTTGGTGTCTTTATTGATCAGGATGCTCATTATTTACCCTCCGCGGCCTTGACGACTTGCTGGGCAGCGTCGGTCAGACTGGTTGCAGCGATGATGTTCAGGCCACTTTCGGCCAGTACCTTGGCGCCGAGATCGGCGTTGTTGCCTTCAAGGCGAACGACCACAGGGACTTTAACGCCCACTTCCTTCACCGCGCCGATGATGCCTTCGGCAATCATGTCGCAACGAACGATACCGCCGAAGATGTTGACCAGAACCGCAGCGACGTTGGAGTCGGACAGAATGATCTTGAAGGCTTCGGTAACGCGCTCTTTGGTCGCGCCGCCGCCCACATCCAGGAAGTTGGCAGGCTTGCCACCATTCAGGTTGACGATGTCCATGGTACCCATGGCCAGGCCAGCGCCGTTCACCATGCAGCCGATGTTGCCTTCAAGGGCAACGTAGTTCAGTTCGAACTTGGCCGCGTGGGCTTCGCGCGGATCATCCTGTGACGGATCGTGCATGGCGCGCAGCTTGGGCTGGCGGTACATGGCGTTGCCGTCGATGTTGATCTTGGCGTCCAGGCAATGCAGATTGCCGTCTTCCTTGATCACCAGCGGGTTGATTTCCAGCAGCGCCAGATCGTAGTCGGCAAACAGCTTGCCCAAGCCGACGAAGATATTGGTGAACTGCTTGATCTGATCGCCTTTCAAACCCAGCTGGAATGCCAGGTCACGGCCTTGGTAAGGCTGCGGGCCAACCAGCGGATCGATGGTAGCTTTGAGGATCTTCTCGGGGGTTTCTTCAGCCACTTTCTCGATTTCAACACCACCTTCGGTAGAGGCCATGAAAACGATACGGCGAGTGGAACGATCGACTACGGCGCCCAGATACAGCTCTTGAGCGATATCAGTGCAGGATTCAACCAGAATCTTGCTGACCGGCTGACCGCTGGCGTCTGTTTGGTAGGTTACCAGACGCTGGCCCAGCCACTTTTCGGCGAAGGCTTTGGCTTCTTCTTTGCTCTTGACCAGCTTTACACCACCAGCCTTACCGCGACCACCAGCGTGAACCTGCGCCTTGACGACCCACATATCGCCGCCAATCTTGTCACACGCTTCTGCCGCGTCTTCCGGAGTGTCAACAGCGAAGCCCTTGGATACTGGAAGACCGTATTCAGCGAACAGCTGCTTCCCCTGATATTCGTGAAGATTCATGCTTATCTACCGTTTTGATCGTGTAGGAATTACTTTCTAGCCGCCACTCTGCGAGTTGCCGCCACCAATGCCGCCTGCCGGAAGCCTGTCAGCCCGAACATGGTAAACACTACATACCATCCCAGGGTTACATTTTGTAACCACTGGCGCAGCTAATGCGTCGGGAAACCTTTTCCAGCCAGCTGACTGACCACCTCGTTGTGGCCTGACCGATTACTCGGTCAAAGTTATTCGTTGCGAAAACCAGACGGTCATAGAGTAACCGCCTGGTCTCTGGATCGCTATATTAACGCTTCTTGCGGTTGGCGATGTGAATCGCGTGACCATTGACCGCCAAAGCCGCTTCATGCAGCGCCTCGGACAGGGTCGGGTGGGAGAACACCATCATGCCCAGGTCTTCGGCGCTGGTGCCGAATTCCATGGCAATCGCGCCCTGCTGCACCAGCTCCGCCGCGCTTGGCCCGATCACGTGAACACCCAACACCCGGTCGGTCTTGGCATCGGCAATCATCTTCACCATACCGCCGGTATCGTTGGCGGCCACTGCACGGCCGCTGGCGGCAAAGGGGAATACGCCGACGTTGTACTCGACGCCTTCGGCCTTGAGCTGCTTCTCGTTCTTGCCGACCCAGGCGATTTCCGGATGAGTGTAGATTACCGAAGGGATCAGATCGTAGTTCATGGCTGCCTTGTGACCGGCGATGCGCTCTGCAACCATCACACCCTCTTCCGAGGATTTGTGCGCCAGCATAGGACCACGCACCATGTCGCCCACGGCATAGACGCCAGGTACGCTGGTAGCGCAGTAATCGTCCACAAACACCATGCCGCGCTCGTCCAGATCAACACCGCAATCGGAGGCCAACAGGTTTTCGGTGTAAGGACGGCGACCAACCGCGACAATCAACTTGTCAAAGGTCAGTTGCTGTTCGCCTTCAGAATCGGAGAAGGATACCACCACCTGCTTGCGCTTGATCTCGGTGCCGGTAACGCGGGCGCCCAGACGCACCTGCAGACCTTGCTTGGTGAAGGTCTTGAGTGCTTCCTTGGCAACCTGCTCATCGGCCAGACCGAGGAAGGTATCCAGGGCTTCAAATACCACAACCTCAGCGCCCAGACGACGCCATACCGAACCCAGCTCCAGACCAATAACGCCGGCGCCGATAACGCCCAGCTTCTTGGGTACGCTGGTGAAGTCCAGTGCGCCGGTAGAGTCAACGATGATGTCGTCGGTCAGCGGTGCTGGCGGGATATTGATCGGTACCGAGCCGGAGGCCAGGATGACGTTTTCAGCGTCGATGACACTGGTGGTGCCATCCGGCGCCGTGACTTCAACTTTCTTGCCTGCCAGCAGCTTGCCGTGACCTTCGATGCTGGTCACGCCGTTGGCTTTGAACAGAGTGGAAACACCGCCAGTGAACTGCTTGACGATCTTGTCCTTGCGCTCGACCATCGCCGGGACATCCATATTGATGCCCTTGATGTCGATGCCATGAATCTTGAAGCCCTCTTTCGCTTCATGGTATTTCCAGGTGCTGTCGAGCAGCGCCTTGGACGGGATGCAACCCACGTTCAGGCAAGTGCCGCCCAGTGCCTGCTTGCCATCCTTGCCCACATACTTTTCGATACAGGCGGTTTTCAAACCCAGCTGTGCGGCGCGAATTGCCGCGACGTAACCGCCAGGGCCCGCACCAATGACTACCACATCGTATTTCTGACTCATAACCAAATCCTCTGTTGGCAGCAATAATCCGAAGGCAGCTCAGCTCTTTGCCAAGCTGAGCAGCGCCTAATGTTGCCGCTGAAAGCGTGCAGCCTTAATCAGACGTCCAGAATCAAACGTGCCGGATCTTCCAGCAATTCCTTGATAGCGACCAGGAAGCTGACCGCTTCCTTGCCGTCGATCAGGCGGTGATCGTAGGAGAGTGCCAGATACATCATTGGCAGAATGACCACCTGACCGTTCTCGGCCATGGGGCGTTCCTGGATCTTGTGCATGCCGAGAATCGCGGCCTGCGGCGGATTGACGATGGGTGAAGACAGCAGCGAACCGAATACGCCGCCATTGGAGATGGTGAAGGTACCACCGGTCATCTCTTCCATGGTCAGCTTGCCGTCGCGCGCCTTGCGGCCGTAATCGGCAATGGTGCCTTCGATCTGCGCCAGGCCCATGTGCTCGGTGTTACGCAGGATAGGTACAACCAGACCACGGTCGCTGGAAACGGCGACGCCGATATCCTGATAGCCGTGGTAAACCACATCGTTACCGTCGATAGAGGCATTCACCGCAGGGTAACGCTTGAGCGCTTCAGTCGCGGCTTTGACGAAGAAGGACATGAAGCCCAGGCGGACGCCGTCGTGCTTCTTCTCGAACAGATCCTTGTACTTCTTGCGCAGATCCATGATCGGCTTCATGTTGACTTCGTTGTAGGTGGTCAACATCGCCATGCTGGACTGGGCGTCGACCAGACGCTCGGCAATCCGCGCACGCAAACGGGTCATGGGCACGCGCTTCTCGACGCGATCACCCTCGCCTACCGCTACCGCAGCGGGTGCAGCAGCAGGCTTGGCAGCCGGCGCAGCCGCTGGCGCGTTCTTCTTGGCTTCGACGGCGTTCAGTACGTCTTCTTTGGTAACGCGTCCGCCTTTGCCAGTGCCGGAAATGTCGGCGGCAGCCAGGCCATTCTCTTCTGCCAGCTTGCGCGCCGCCGGAGACAGCATGGGCTCGTCAGTAGATTCGGCCGCGGCCGGAGCAGCTTCGGCCTTGGCTTCTGCCGGTTTGGCAGCCGGTGCCGACGCAGCTTCGCCGTCTTTCAGACTACCCAGAACTTCACCGCTCAACACAGTGTCGCCTTCGGCCTTGGCGATGTCGCCCATAACGCCGTCAGCTTCGGCCAGTACTTCCAGCACAACCTTGTCGGTTTCAATGTCGACGAGCAGGTCGTCACGCTTTACCGCATCGCCCGGTTGCTTGTGCCAGGTAGCGACTGTGCCGTCAGCAACCGATTCCGGAAAAGTAGGGGCCTTGATTTCAATAGCCATTGTCGATCCTTATAAATTCTCTGTTGTCGCCGGTGCTCAGGCAGTAAAAGCGTCTTGCAGGAGCTTTTCCTGCTGTTCCGCGTGCATGGAAGGATGGCCGCAGGCCGGCGCGGCAGAAGCCTCCCGTCCAGCGTAGTCCAGATACAGATTTTTGGTCTTGTGCTCACCAAGAACCCGACGCATATGGTGCTGACTGCAATACCAGGCGCCCTGGTTCATCGGCTCTTCCTGACACCAGACCACCTTTTTCAGGTGCTTGTAAGGTGCCAGTACCTCGCCGAGGTCGTCTTCCGGGAAGGGATAGAGCTGCTCGATGCGCACGATGGCGATATTGTCGAGCTCTTCCTTGCGGCGCTTCTCAAGCAGGTCGTAATAGACCTTGCCGCTACACATGACCACGCGATCGACCTTTTTCGGATCGAGCGCATCAACCTCGGGGATCACGGTCTGGAACGAACCTTCAGACAGCTCCTCCAGGGTCGAAGTAGCCAGTTTGTGACGCAGCAGCGACTTGGGCGTCAGTGCAATCAGCGGCTTGCGCAGCGGACGGATCACCTGACGGCGCAGCATGTGATAAACCTGCGCTGGCGTGGACGGCACGCAAACCTGGATGTTGTGCTCGGCAGACAGCTGCAGGAAGCGCTCCAGGCGAGCCGAAGAGTGCTCAGGCCCCTGCCCTTCATAACCGTGCGGCAGCAACATGGTCAGACCGGCGAGACGACCCCACTTGTGCTCGCCACTGGTGATGAACTGGTCAACCACCACCTGAGCGCCGTTGAAGAAGTCACCAAACTGGGCTTCCCAGACAACCAGCGCATTAGGCGTAGTTGTCGCGTAGCCGTATTCGAAGGCCAGCACCGCCTCTTCCGACAGCAGCGAGTCATAGATATCAAACCGCGGCTGGTTGTCGCTCAGCTTGCGCAGCGGCACGTAGGCACGGCCGTCGTTCTGGCTGTGCAGCACGGCGTGGCGATGCGAGAAGGTGCCGCGGCCGACGTCCTGACCGGTAATACGAATCGGGTGACCTTCGTGCAGCAACGTCGCGTAGGCCATGGTTTCAGCGAAGCCCCAGTTCAGTGCCAGCGCGCCGGCCGCCATCTTGCGACGGTCCTCGACGATTTTGCTGACCTGACGCTGCAGCACCAGACCGTCCGGCAGATCAGTCAGCTTGTTGGCCAACTCCTGCAGGGTTTTCAGATCGAAGCTGGTGTCGTGACGCGCGGTCCACTTGTGATTCAGGTACGGGGCCCAGTCGACGAAGGAGCTGCTATCAGGCTCCTTGACCAGGCTCTTGACCACGTGGTCGCCATTATCCAGCGCGTTGCGGTACTCCTCGAAGTACTCCTGAACATCTTCCTTGCTCAGCACACCTTCACCGACCAGACGGTCAGCGTAGATTTCACGCGTAGTGGCGTGCTTGGTGATGATGTCATACATCAGCGGCTGGGTACCGGAGGGCTCATCCGCTTCGTTGTGACCACGACGACGGTAGCAAACCAGATCAATGACCACATCACGCTTGAACTGCATGCGGTAATCAACGGCCAGCTGGGTAACAAAGAGCACGGCTTCCGGATCATCACCATTCACATGGAAGATCGGCGCCTGAATCATCTTGGCTACGTCGGTGCAATACTCGGTAGAGCGCGCATCATCCTGACGGCTGGTGGTGAAGCCCACCTGGTTGTTAACCACGATGTGGATGGTGCCACCGGTCTTGTAGGCACGGGTCTGGGACATCTGGAAGGTTTCCATCACCACGCCCTGGCCGGCAAACGCCGCGTCGCCATGGATGCTGATCGGCAAAACCTTGTCGCCAGTAGTATCCAGACGGCGATCCTGACGGGCGCGCACCGAACCTTCGACCACCGGAGAAACGATCTCCAGGTGTGACGGGTTGAATGCCAGCGCGAGATGCACTTCGCCGCCGGAGGTCATGACGTTGGAGGAGAAGCCCTGGTGGTACTTGACGTCACCGGAGCCCATATCAACCTTTTTCTTGCCTTCGAACTCGTCGAACAGGTCGCGTGGGTTCTTGCCCAGGGTGTTGACCAGCACGTTCAGGCGGCCGCGGTGGGCCATGCCCAGCACCACTTCCTGGGTGCCATAGGAACCGGAGCGCTGAATGATTTCGTCCAGCATGGGAATCAGGCTTTCACCGCCTTCCACACCAAAGCGCTTGGTACCCGGGTACTTGGTGCCCAGGTACTTTTCCAGACCTTCTGCTGCGGTCAGACGCTCAAGCAGGTGACGCTTGGTATCAGCGCCCAGCTGCGGGCGACCGCGCACGCTCTCCATGCGCTGCTGAAACCAGCGGCGCTGGCTGGAATCAACGATGTGCATGTACTCGGCGCCAAAGTTCGAGCAGTAGGTGGTCTTCAGCCCTTCCAGGGTGTCACGCAGGGTGGCTTCGCCCGTGCCGAACTGCAGTTCACCGGTACGGAACACGGTGTCCAGGTCAGCTTCGGTCAGATCATAATCAGACAGCGTAAGGTCCGCGATCTCTTCGCGCTTCCACAACCCAAGCGGATCGAGCGTTGCAGCCTGGTGGCCACGCATGCGGTAGGAGTGAATCAGGCGGAGAACATCGACCTGCTTTTTCTCGTGTTCGGTACTGACCTGGCCAGCGGCGGCCTGAGGACGTCGGTTACCCTTGGAAAGCAGGAGAAAATGGTCGCGAATGGCGGAATGAGGGACATCTGATCCGGCATGGCCGTTAACCTGGGGCAGTTTCTGGAAATAGCTGCGCCATTCTTCGGCAACGCTGTTCGGATCTTGCAGGTAGAGCTCGTAAAGCTCTTCAACATAGGATGCATTCCCACCGGATATGTGAGACGTGCTCCACAGCTGCTGCATTTCGCTGTCTGGCATGCTTGGTCACCCTGTTATGGGGACACCATCTGGCGCAAAGACCATTAATTGGCAAATACAACTCTGCCATCCGCGCAGAATATGTTTGGTGGTATCGGAGCAGTGTCGCTGCTTCCTACCTTGCTGCCACATATTCCGTCATAACGGAAAATTGCCGGCCCCGACAGATAGTTCGGGTGTTACCCGATTGCCCCTGTTGGTTTAGGTACATACAAACCGCGGCTTTTTGAGCTAGCGGTCCGTCTTAAAACTGTCCGACCCCTTGTAGCAGGGGTCGGCTCAGGCCAACTTAATGCAATTACAGCCGATCAGGTACCGCTTTGCAGCAACATGTTGCGGATATGTCCGATTGCCCGGGTCGGGTTAAGACCCTTGGGGCAGACATTGACGCAGTTCATGATGCCACGGCAGCGGAACACGCTGAACGGGTCATCCAGTGAAGCCAAACGCTCATCGGTCTTCTCGTCGCGGCTGTCCGCCAGGAAGCGGTAGGCCTGCAACAGACCAGCGGGACCGATGAACTTGTCGGGATTCCACCAGAAAGAAGGACAGGACGTGGAGCAGCAGGCACAGAGGATACACTCGTACAGGCCATCCAGCTTTTCCCGCTCTTCGGGAGACTGCAGGCGCTCGATAGCGGGCGCCGGCGTGTCATTCTGCAGATACGGCTGAACTTTTTCGTACTGCTTGTAGAAGATGCTCATATCTACAACCAAGTCACGAATTACCGGCAAACCAGGTAACGGACGCAGTACCAGCTTGTTGTTCTTGACCACATCGGACAGCGGCGTGATGCACGCCAGGCCGTTTTTGCCATTGATGTTCATGCCGTCGGAACCGCAAACACCCTCGCGGCAGGAGCGACGATAGGCCATGCCTACGTCCTGTTCCTTGATCAGCGCCAGCACGTCAAGAACCATGATGTCCTTGCCACCGGTGTCGACCTGGAAGTCCTGCATGAACGGCGCGCTGTCGGCTTCGGGGTTATAACGATAAACACTTACTTGCAACATATCGGTCACCCTTAGTAGGTACGCACTTTAGGTTCAAAGGCGGGCACTGTCTTCGGCGAGAAGTTGACTCCACGCTTTTCCAGCTGCTTGGTTTCAGGCATGTACAGGCTGTGGCACAGCCAGTTCACGTCATCGCGATCTTCATAGTCTTCACGTGCGTGGGCGCCGCGGCTTTCGGTGCGGGCTTCGGCTGCGATCGCAGTGGCTTCAGCCACTTCCAGCAGGTTTTGCAGTTCCAGCGCTTCGATACGTGCGGTGTTGAACGCCTGGCTCTTGTCGTCGATCTTGGCGGTCGCGATACGCTCACGCAGATCAGCCAGTTGGGTGATGCCCTTCTGCATGAACTCACCGGTGCGGAATACACCGAAGTAGTTCTGCATGCAGTTCTGCAGTTCTTTACGCAGCGGCGCGACGTCTTCGCCCTTGGTACGCTCGTTCAGACCAGCCAGGCGCGCCAGCGAAGCATCGATATCGGATTGCGAAGCATCACGGTAGTCAACGCCTTCTTTCAGCGCGCTTTCCAGGTGCAGACCAGCGGCGCGACCGAATACCACCAGGTCAAGCAGCGAGTTGCCGCCCAGACGGTTGGCACCATGCACGGATACGCAAGCCACTTCACCCACCGCGAACAGGCCTTCGACGATCTTGTCGTTACCGGCCGAGTCACGGGTAATAGCCTGACCATGAATGTTGGTAGCAACACCGCCCATCATGTAGTGACAGGTCGGCACAACCGGGATAGGCGCGACAACCGGGTCTACGTGAGCAAAGGTCTTGGACAGCTCACAGATGCCCGGCAGGCGGCTGTGCAGGACTTCTTCACCCAGGTGATCCAGCTTCAGCATTACGTGGTCGCCATCCGGACCACAACCGTTACCGGCCAGGATTTCCTTGACCATGGAACGGGCAACCACGTCACGACCAGCAAGGTCCTTGGCGTTGGGCGCATAACGCTCCATGAAGCGTTCGCCGTCCTTGTTGATCAGGTAACCACCTTCACCACGGCAACCTTCGGTCACCAGGGTGCCCGCGCCGGCGATACCGGTCGGGTGGAATTGCCACATCTCGATGTCCTGCACCGGCACGCCAGCGCGCAGGGCCATGCCCACACCGTCACCGGTGTTGATCAGCGCGTTGGTGGTGGATGCGTAGATACGACCCGCGCCGCCGGTAGCCAGTACAGAGGCCTTGGAACGGATGTAGACGGTTTCGCCGGTTTCAATGCAGATCGCGATGACACCCACGATGGCGCCGTCCTGGTTCTTCACCAGATCAACCGCGTACCACTCGTTGAGGAAGGTCGTATTGTGCTTGACGTTGTTCTGATACAGCGTGTGCAGCAGCGCGTGGCCGGTACGGTCGGCGGCGGCGCAGGTACGTGCCGCTTGAGTCGGGTTATCCGGACCCTTGGACTGACCACCGAACGGACGCTGGTAGATACGGCCCTGCTCGGTACGTGAGAACGGCAGCCCCATGTGCTCAAGCTCAAACACCGCCTCTGGACCTACTGAACACATGTACTCGATAGCGTCCTGGTCACCGATGTAATCGGAACCCTTGACGGTATCGTACATGTGCCAGCGCCAGTCGTCGTTCGGATCAGCCGACGCGATGGCGCAGGTAATGCCACCCTGGGCAGATACGGTGTGCGAGCGAGTCGGGAACACCTTGGTGATAACGGCAGTCTTGTGACCGCCCTGGGCCAGCTGCAGCGCAGCGCGCATGCCAGCACCACCGCCACCGATGATGATGGCGTCAAAAGTCAAAGTACGCATGTTAGACATTTATCGAATACCCCACAGGATCTGCACGCCCCAGACAAAAAATACAAACATGGCAAGACCGCAGACCGCCTGGAACAGGAAGCGGACAACAGTGGCAGATTTGCCCAAGGCCATGGGAGTCAGGTAATCGGTTGAAATGGTCCACATGCCAACCCAGGCATGCACACTCAAGGCAACCAGCGTGAGCAGGCTGAAGATACGCATCCAATTCTGGCTGAACAGACCCTGCCACTCGGCAAAGGTCAGACCCGGGTGCGCGATCAGATAACCGAGCAGAAACAGCACGTATGCAGCCAGCAGAACAGCGGAAACGCGTTGCGCCATCCAGTCATACAGGCCGCTGCGAGACAGGTTGGTGACGTTGGTTACCATATCCAAACCCCCAGAAGAACAATCAGAATGACAGAAATAACGATCACTGCCTGCGAGCCACGCTTGCCACTTTCAAGGCCTTCGCCCACGCCAGCATCCATTACCAGGTGGCGCACGCCGGCAACCAGGTGGTAGAGCAATGCAGCGAGAATGCCCCATACGACCAGTTTGGCCAGAGGGTGCTGAAGGCAACTTTGAACTTGCTCGAAACCACTTTCCGAACTCAGTGATGTGTCCAGCATCCACAACAGAATTGCAATGGAAACGAACAGAATCACGCCAGAAATGCGGTGGAGAATTGACGTATAGGCTGTGACAGGAAGTTTGATTGTCCTGAGGTCCAGGTTGACGGGTCTTTTGCTATTCACGGCTATATTCACACTCATGGCCCTGTGGGCAGGGCTGGATTATAGGAAGGTGCGTAACCCTGTACTGCAGCCCCTGCGAGAGGCCCTGTGAGTCACTTTGCCGGTCAAGGAGTATAGAGACTTGAACCATTGATTACAATGCAACAGCGTGTTGCAAAGCGCTCTGAATCGCGGATAGGTGGCCCTGCCCAAAACACATTTAGCTGCCCAATTAAAGCTTTTAATTGCGCTTATTTCCTTTCACTATCAGTACAATTGACAAACCGATTTATCACCTTATAGTGATGCGGGCCCTGCGTGGGGGGTCACCTTTTCGATACAGCAAAACAGGAGGCCATCAATGGCTGACAAAAAAGCGCAATTGATCATCGAGGGCGCTGCCCCCATTGACCTACCGGTCTATTCCGGGACCATGGGTCCCGATGTCGTGGACGTTCGCGGCCTCACTGCAGAAGGCGTTTTCACTTTCGACCCTGGCTTCATGGCCACCTCATCCTGTGAATCCAAAATTACCTATATCGATGGCGATAAGGGCGTGCTCCTGCACCGCGGCTATCCCATTGATCAGCTTGCAGAAAAAGCAGACTTTCTGGAAACCTGCTTCCTGCTGCTGAAAGGTGAGCTCCCCACTGACGAAGAAAAAGCCAAGTTCGACAGCACCATCAAGAACCACACCATGGTGCACGAACAACTGAAGACCTTCTTCAATGGCTTCCGTCGCGATGCACACCCGATGGCCATCATGTGTGGCGTGGTCGGCGCGCTGTCCGCCTTCTATCACGACTCGCTGGACATCAACGATGCCCACCACCGTGAAATTTCGGCTATCCGCCTGATCGCCAAAATGCCGACCCTCGCCGCCATGGTGTACAAATATTCCATGGGTCAGCCCATGATGTACCCGCGCAACGACCTGAGCTACTCGGAAAACTTCCTGCACATGATGTTCAACACGCCATGTGACGAGAAGCCGATCAGCCCGGTACTGGCCAAGGCGATGGATCGTATCTTCGTCCTGCATGCTGACCACGAGCAAAACGCGTCTACCTCCACCGTCCGTCTGGCCGGCTCTTCCGGAGCCAACCCCTTCGCCTGTATCGCAGCCGGCATCGCCGCCCTGTGGGGACCGGCACACGGTGGCGCGAACGAAGCCGTACTGCGCATGCTGGATGAAATCGGTGACGTGTCGAACATCGAAAAATTTGTCGCCAAAGCGAAGGACAAGGACGATCCGTTCAAGCTGATGGGCTTTGGTCACCGCGTTTACAAGAACTTCGATCCTCGCGCCAAGGTCATGAAGCAGACCTGCGACGAAGTACTGGCCGAGCTGGGCATCAACGACCCGCAGCTGGAACTGGCCATGAAGCTGGAAGAGATCGCGCGCAACGATCCCTACTTCAAGGAACGCAACCTGTACCCGAACGTCGACTTCTACTCCGGCATCATCCTCAAGGCGATTGGTATTCCGACCGAGATGTTCACGGTTATCTTCGCCACCGGCCGCACGCCGGGCTGGATTGCCCACTGGAACGAGATGATCAGCGGCCCGTACAAGATTGGCCGTCCGCGCCAGCTGTACACTGGCTCGCCGCAGCGCGACTACCCTTCCAAGTAAGTCGTCTGTGCACAAAAACCCGCTTCGGCGGGTTTTTTTGTGCGCGAATTTCAACCACAACCCTTACGGCACAAGCGCAAAACCACCTTACCCAGAGGCGAGGCCATTGGCGCTACTCGCCAAGAACCTGAATGAAGGTCGCTGCGGTCGCGGCGCGCATTACTTGAAGTAGCGGCACAACTTGCGCGTTGCCCGCGTCACCGCACGACAAAGCCAAAATGGCGGCATCGCCGGCATATAGAAGTCGTGTTCGGGCCGTGGCTGCGGAACCTCTCTTTTCTGGCATTGGTTTTTCTCGTCGCTAGTCATGATGAAGGTCTCCTTTGGCAATGAACGATCACCTTCGCGCGGCCAGGTTGTTCAATCCAGCGAATTTAAATAACATCAACTTTCAATTTAATTGAACGGAAATCCTATGGTCGACACAGCACAGGGCGCCGCCCTGCCACTGCTGGAACTGGATGTACTGCGCAGCTTCATCGCCATCGCGGAAACCGGCAGCTTTAGCCGCGCCGCCGCTCAGGTGCACCGCACCCCTTCCGCCGTGAGCATGCAGATAAAGCGTCTGGAAGAGCTGCTGGGCTACCAGCTGCTACTGCGTACTCCACGGCGCGCCCGCGTCACCACCGAGGGCGAGGCACTGCTGGGCTTTGCCCGACGCATGCTCAGTCTCAACCAGGAAGCCCTGCGTCAGTTCTACCATCCGGAGATTACCGGCCGCGTTCGCCTTGGCACGTCAGATGACGTCGGCACGCGTATACTGCCGGCAGTACTGAGCAGTTTTGCGCGCAGCTACCCCGGCGTGCAGGTCGATGTGGTCGTGGGGCGCAGTGTTGATATGCTCGAACAGATAGCCCACTGCGAGCTTGACCTGGCCCTGGTCACCTCCGGCGATCACGCCACGAGCGGTCAGGTGGTTTATACCGAGCAACTGGTCTGGACGGAATGTGCTGGTGGCCAGGCAGCCGCGCGCAGACCCTTGCCGCTATCGTTGGCCAGCGCCGGCTGCGTGTGGCGAGAGGCCGCCTTGGCGGCGCTCGACCGCGCCAACATTGCCTACCGCATTGCCTATGTCAGCGAACATTGCACCGGCCAGCAAGCGGCAATGGCGGCCGATTTGGCGATTGCTCCCTTCCCGCGCGGGCTGGTCAGCAAACCACTCAAGATAGTGGACGACGCGGCGGGGCTGCCGCCACTTGGCAGGTATCAGATTTTGCTTGAGCGCAGCAGCCAGAGCGGCCCGCTAGTGGATGCGCTGCAAAGCTTCGTCACTCACAGCTTCGAAATGTTGTAACCCTGGTTTGCGTCCACGCCCGGTCGGTTGGGAGGCGCGTGGCCTGCTGCGCAATCCAGCAGCGCAGTACTGTACAGGTCATTGCGGGCATCACTGTACCGCAGCACAGCGCGCCGGGCATGATTGTATAGGCAGCTCTATATCCCCTGCAACAACGGAGCCCGCCGCCTCATGTCGCCCAGAGATCTTGGATTCGCCCTGCTGGTTATTCTGGTATGGGGGCTCAATTTCGTCGTCATCAAGCTGGGCCTGGACGAACTGCCACCCATGCTGCTGGGCGCGCTGCGCTTTACCCTGGCGGCTATTCCGGCGGTGTTTTTCATTCGTCGTCCGCAGATCCCGCTGCGCTGGCTGTTGGCCTACGGCCTGACCATTTCCTTTGGCCAATTTGCCTTTCTGTTCTCGGCCATGTCGGTAGGCATGCCAGCCGGCCTGGCCTCGTTGGTATTGCAATCGCAGGCCTTTTTCACTTTGCTGTTCGCCTCTCTGGTGCTGGGCGAGCGCATCCGCGCGCACAACCTGATCGGCCTGCTGATCGCCGCCACCGGCCTCATAATGATTGGTATCAACAGCGGCATCGGCATGACCTTGGCCGGATTTATCCTGACTATCTGCGCCGCAGCGATGTGGGGCATGGGTAACATCATTACCAAGCGCGTTGGTCAGGTCGACCTGGTGAGTTTGGTGGTCTGGGGCAGCCTGGTGCCGCCGTTACCCTTTTTGGCGATGTCGCTGTTGTTGGAGGGGCCACAGCAGATAGGCCACGCCCTGGGCAACATCAGCCTGCAGTCGATATTAGCGCTGATTTATCTGGCCTTTGGTGCGACCTTGCTGGGCTACAGCCTTTGGAGTCGACTGCTGTCGCGCTACCCAGCTGCGCAGGTGGCGCCCTTCTCGATGCTGGTGCCGGTGATCGGTCTCAGTTCTGCAGCCTTGTTGCTGGGCGAACAACTGAGTGAGCTGCAGATGTGGGGCACACTGCTGGTGATGGGTGGGCTGGCGGTCAACGTGTTTGCCGCTCCGCGGCGCAGCGCGGTACCGCTGAATCAACGTAGCTGATGCCGCCGTTCAGGCGGTTTCTCCTTCCAGCCAGGTGATGATGCGCATGGCCTCGTCCAGGTTCTCGCCGCAGATGGCGGGCTCGGCCGCAAAGCCGGCGCAGACCGCCGGCCGCTCGGGCGAGTGAAAAATGGCGCAGCGTCTATCCGCCTGCAAATGCAGGCAGCGCACACCCGCCGGCTTGCCGTTGGGCATGCCCGGCAGAGGCGAACTTATGGATGGTGCGATGCAACAGGCACCACAGCCGTCTCGACACTGCATTTAACACTCTCTGAAGGTAACCACTGAAGAACACAGGGCGCGCATTCTAGTGTCAGCGCTTGAGCCGCGCAATCAGGCTGGAGGTATCCCAACGTCCGCCGCCCATGGCCTGTACATCGCTATAGAACTGATCCACCAATGCGGTCACCGGCAATTGCGCGCCATTGCGCTGCGCCTCGGCCAACACAATAGCCAGATCCTTGCGCATCCAGTCCACGGCAAAACCGTAATCAAACTCGCCGGCCAGCATGGTCTTGTGACGGTTTTCCATCTGCCAGGATTGCGCCGCGCCCTTGCTGATAACCTCGACCACCGCCTCGCCATTCAACCCCGCGTTCTGGGCAAAGTTCAGCGCTTCGGCCAACCCCTGCACCAGACCGGCAATGCAGATCTGGTTCACCATTTTGGTGAGCTGGCCGCTACCGACCGGCCCCATCAGCTGCAACATGCGGGCATAACACTTCATGACTGGACGCAGCAGGTCGAATACCGCTTCATCGCCACCCACCATGATGGTCAGTTGCCCCTTTTCGGCACCGGATTGCCCACCCGATACCGGCGCGTCCAAGAAGCCAACCCCCTGCTTCGCCGCCAGCGCTGCCAGTTCACGCGCAACATCTGCCGAGGCTGTGGTGTGATCCACCAGCACCAGGCCATTTTTGGCCCCTTTCAACACACCGTCGTCGCCGGCAACGACGCTGCGCAGATCATCATCATTGCCCACACAAAGCATCACATAGTCTTGATCGACTGCGGCCAGCGCGGGGGTATCGGCAGCGCTGCCGGCATGCTCGGCTACCCACTGGCGCGCCTTGCTGGCAGTGCGGTTGTAAACAGTGACGTTGTGACCAGCGCGCTGCAGATGTCCGGCCATGGGATACCCCATGACGCCCAGACCGATAAAACCGATATTTGCCATCTCAGCAACTCCATCCCGCTTTGTGCGGGTAAAACAGATGATTTTTAAGCTTGGCGGCAATTGCCTGAAGGCCCGGCTGCTCGGCATAATGAGCGCCCTTTCCCTCCAGGAGTATGCCCCGTGTTTCAGGTAAATCAGTATTTTGACGGCAAGGTTGCGTCCATCGCCTTTCAACAGCCAGAAGGCAGCGCCACCGTGGGCGTCATGGCACCGGGCGAGTACGAATTCGGTACCAGCCAACTGGAAATCATGCACGTCATCAACGGTGCTCTGACGGTCAAGCTGCCCGATGCCGACAGCTGGACTACCTACGCGGCCGGCGAGCAATTCACCGTTGCCGCCAATAGCCGCTTCAACCTCAAGGTAGAGCGCGATACCGCCTATCTCTGCGAATACCGCTAAGGCCACGCCAAGGTTGAGGTTTACTCGGGGCTGGCTTCGGTCAGCCCCTTGCCGTACTGCTCGATAAATACCTCGGGCATGCGCTTGGGCCTCCCGCTGCTCAATTCGATACACACAAATGTAGTCCGTGCTCGCAGCAAGGTCACGCCGTCGCTTTTGCGGCAAAGCTGAAAGTGCCGCGTCATGCGCAGCTTTTTGTCCCAGTGAATGATCCAGGTCGCCATGACCAGTTCATCCCCTTCGTACGCAGCCGCCAGATAATCGATTTCATGGCGCAGCACCGCCATCGCGCGATCCAGCTCACGGTACTGAACCAGCCCCAGCCCAAGTGACATTGAATGCTCCCAGGCGCAACGCTCCAGCCAGCGGACGTAAACGGTATTGTTGGCATGGCCCAGCTCGTCGATATCGTCGGCGCGCACCAGAATATCCAGCGTGTGCGGGTTGTGCAGATCCCAATTCAAAAGCGCATCTCCTTGGCAAGGGCGGCCCAGTAATAGCCGCCTTGGTTGGATGCCCGATGGTACTACAAAGACACCCTGCCACGGCCTTGGCATAGGCAAAACAGGGCAATCTGGCTTAGGCTGGAGATACATCCACAGCAACACAGGGCCGCCATGTTCAAGCACCTGAATTTCCCCATTCTGGTCATCAACCCCGCTATCGGCCTGTCCAACGTGGCAGGCACCCAACTTGACGCCCTGTTCCAGGCACTTGACGGCGAAGGCTTTGAGGTATTGGGCGCCGAGTCACTGGATGAGGGGCGGCTGATCGCCGAGGCGCATCGCGGCCTCTCATGCATCCTGTTTACCCCCGACAGCGAGGTCGCGCTGGACGACGTCGAGACCCTGTTCAGTGCCGCCCACAGCCGCTCGCCGGAATTGCCGATCATGGCGCTGAGCACGCGTCAGAGCATCGCGCCGGAGCTGCTCGCCGAGCTGCGTGAGCTGCACCAGATCCGCGGCATCATCTACCTGTTTGAAGATACCCTGCCCTTCATTGCCGGGCAGATTGCGCGCACCGCGCGCAGCTACCTCAGTCAACTCCTGCCGCCGTTTTTCAAGGCCCTGCTGGATTACACCGCGCGCTCCAGTTACTCCTGGCATTCACCCGGCCACGGCGGCGGCGTGGCCTTTCGCAAGAGCCCGGTGGGGCGCGCCTTTCACGACTTCTTCGGTGAAAACACCCTGCGCTCGGATCTGTCTGTCTCGGTACCGGGTCTGGGTTCGCTATTGGATCACACCGGTCCGGTGGCCGAAGCCGAAGCCAACACCGCGCGAACCTTTGGCGCGGATCACAGCTTTTACGTGGTCAACGGCACCTCCACGTCGAACAAGATTATCTGGCATGCCTACGTTACCCGCGATGATCTGGTACTGGTTGACCGCAACTGCCACAAATCGATCCTGCACGCGATCATCATGACCGGCGCCATCCCCATCTACCTCAGCGGTTCGCGTAACGATTACGGCATCATCGGCCCGATTGGCCGCGAGGCGTTCAGTCCTGCCGCGCTTCAACAACTGATTGAGCAGCATCCATTGCTCGACGGCGGCCGACGCAAGATCAAGCTGGCGGTACTGACCAACTCCACCTACGACGGCCTGTGCTACAACACCGAGATGATCAAGGAGCAGCTGCAAGACAGCGTCGACGTGCTGCACTTTGACGAAGCCTGGTACGGCTACGCGGCCTTTCACCCGTTCTACCACGGGCGTCACGGCATGAGCGAACGGACCGGTGCACCGCGCACCCAGCACCCGCTGGTGTTTGCCACCCAGTCGCCGCACAAGGTACTGGCCGCACTCTCGCAGGCCTCGATCATTCTCGCCAAGGACAGCGCCGAGCAGCAGCTCGATGTTGAGCGCTTCAACGAAGCCTACATGATGCATACCTCTACCTCGCCGCACTACGGCATGATCGCCTCCATCGATGTGGCGACCGGGATGATGGCCGGCCCAGCCGGCAGATCACTGGTACAGGAAACCCTCGACGAAGCCCTGTCGTTTCGCCGCGCCATGGCGCAGACCGCCGAACAGATGCCGGAGGAGCAATGGTGGTTTGATGTCTGGGAGCCGGAGTCGGCGCTGGCCGAAGGCGAGCTGCGTGCCAACGACTGGACCCTGGATGATCAGGCCGAGTGGCACGGCTTTGGCCACATGAGCGATGACTTTGCCATGCTCGACCCGATCAAGGTCAGCCTGCTCACGCCGGGCGTCGAAGAAAAGGGCCGCCTGGCCAAGAGCGGCATACCGGCGGCGCTGGTGACGCGTTTTCTGGCCGAGCGTGGCCTGGTAGTCGAGAAGACCGGCCTGTATTCCTTCCTGATCCTGTTCTCGCTGGGCATCACCAAGGGCAAGTGGAGCACCTTGCTGTCCGAGCTGCGCGAGTTCAAGCGCCTGTACGATCAGGACGCGCCGCTGGAGGTCACCCTGCCCAGCCTGGCACAGCACCCGCGCTACCAGGGCCTGGGCCTGCGCGCGCTGGGCGAGCGCCTGCACCAGTGTTACAAGAAGCACAGCCTGATCAAATTGATGCGGCAGATGTACACCACCCTGCCGCAGATCAGCCTGCGCCCGGCCGATGCCTACCAGCAGATGGTCAGAGGTCAGGTTGAATCGGTACCGGTCGACGCCCTTGCCGGGCGTTTGAGTGCAGTCTTGCTGGTGCCCTACCCGCCAGGCATCCCGGTGATCATGCCGGGGGAGCGCTTCCCGCAGGACAATAGCGCTATCACCGATTATCTGAACGCGGCCATCGAGCTGGAGGAGCAGTTCCCCGGCTTTGCCAACGACATTCATGGCCTGCGCATGGAGCAGTTTGACGGCCAGACAAACTGGCGGGTGGATTGCCTGATTGAAGCCTAACCAGCGTGGCCGCCTCGCCCACGTGCACGAGTGAGGCGGCCGCTCGCTACTTGCTGCGCAACGAGCCGAGAATCCCCCGCACTATCGCCCGTCCCGCCTGGGTACCCACCGAACGCATGGCGCTGCGGCCGAAAGCGCTGAACATGTCGGCCAGCTCCTGGCTGATCGACTTCTCGGCCGCACCGCGTTTCTTGCGCGCCTGAGCCTGCGTGGTCACCTCGGGCTTTTCCGCAGACAGCGCGTTGTCTGCCCTGGCTTGCAGAACCTCGTACGCCGACTCGCGATCTTCCAGGTGGTCATAGGCACCGGCCAGCGGCGAGGCCTCGATCAGCGCCGCGCGCTCGGCTTCGTCAATCGGCCCCATCTGGCTATCGGGCGGGCGAATCAGTATCTGCTGCACTATGCCCGGTGTGCCCTTGGCATCCAGCACCGAGACCAGCGCCTCGCCCACACCCAGCGCCATGATGGCGCTTTCGGTATCCAGTTCAGGGTTGGCGCGGAAGGTTTGGGCGGCGGCGCGCACCGCCTTCTGGTCACGCGGCGTAAAGGCGCGCAGCGCGTGCTGCACCCGGTTACCCAATTGCCCGAGAATGCTCTCCGGTACATCCAGCGGGCTCTGGGTAACAAAGTACACCCCTACCCCCTTGGAGCGGATCAGCCGCACCACCTGCTCGATGCGGTCGACCAAGGCTTTGGGCGTATCGCTGAACAACAGGTGCGCCTCATCAAAAAACAGCACAAAGCGCGGTTTGTCGGCATCGCCCACTTCGGGCAATTGCTCGAACAGCTCCGACAGCAGCCAGAGCAGAATGCAGGAATACGCCAACGGGCTCGTCTGATACAACTGCGCGGCGTGCAGCACATTAACCACGCCCTGACCGTGCTCGTCGGTCTGCAAAAAATCATCCAGGCTGATGGCCGGCTCGCCGAACAACTGCTCGGCACCTTCGCTGTCCAACCGCAGCAAGGCGCGCTGGATGGCGCCCAGGCTGGCGGCAGAGACATTGCCATAGCGCTTGCCGATCTCGGCGCGCTGCTCGTGCAGATAGCTCAGCATTGAGCGCAGATCTTTCAGATCCAGCAACAGCCAGCCGTTGTCGTCGGCCACGCGGAACAGGATGTCGATGATGCCGCTCTGGGTCTCATTGAGGTTGAGTAGGCGCGAGAGCAGCATGGGGCCCAGCTCGGCGAGGGTCAGGCGCAGCGGATGGCCCTGCTTGCCAAACACATCCCAGAACACCGTTGGCGCGCCGCACAGCGTCATGCTGCCCAGCCCCACCTTGTCGGCGCGCTGTTGCAGCTTCTCACTCGCCGTGCCGGCCTTGGCAATACCGGAAAAATCGCCCTTGATATCCGGCACCAGCACCGGCACACCGAGCTGCGAGAAACTCTGCGCCAGCACCTGCAAGGTGATGGTCTTGCCGGTGCCCGTGGCACCGGCAATCAGCCCATGGCGGTTGGCCATGCGCGGCTCGATCGCCACGCTGACACTGTCATTGCCGCCAATCAATAGTGGCGCCCTCTGTAAATCCGGCATCAGCCAACTCTCCCTGCCTGCTGCGAGCCACGCCAAGCCAGCGATGCTCTGGGTTAATCAATGCGTTGTTGCAGCTGCCTCGCTGCGCCATCGCATTATGGACCGCCATGCCCGGCTTGCAAGCCAGCTACCCCATCCTCACCCCCCATCAGGGGGGTATAGCCGTCATCCGCGGCCACATAGAGTCGGTGCATGTGACGGCTCTGTGGCAACACGCCGCGGCGCCTCACTTGCCAGGGATTATTAATAACAACAAGCGCCCGGCGCGAGGAAGCTCATGAAAGACACAACAAAAAATGCCTTGAAGACAGGGCTGAAGCCCATGGTCGTGGCTATCGCCATGGCCGCGGCGATGCCAGCCAATGCGCTGCGGTTTGATATTGGCGAGGTAGAGGGCCAGTTCGACTCCAGCATCTCGGTCGGCTCCAGCTGGGCTACCGCCGACCCGGACAAGGATCTCATCTGGGCAGCCAACGGCGGCAACGCCAACGCAGCCAATACCGACGACAACCGGCTGAACTTCGACAAGGGCGATGCCTTCTCGACCATCTTCAAGGGCATCCATGACCTGTCGCTGCAATACGGCGACACCGGCGTCTTCGTGCGGGGCAAGTACTGGTACGACTTTGAGCTGAAGGACGGCCATCAGGGCCTGTATGACATCAGCGACGACAACCGCAAAAGTGCGGCCCAGGGCTCTGGCGTGCAGCTGCTGGATGCCTTTCTCTATCACAACTACACCATCGGCGACATGCCCGGCTCCGTCCGCGTGGGTAAGCAAGTGGTCAGTTGGGGCGAAAGCACCTTTATCCAGAACGGCATTAACAGCATCAACCCCATCGATGCCGCTGCCTTCCGCCGCCCGGGCGCTGAGATCAAGGAAGGCCTGATACCGGTCAACATGTTCTACCTGTCCCAGAGTCTGACCGAAAATCTGGGGATGGAAGCCTTTTACCAGCTGGAGTGGGACCAAACGGTCATCGACAACTGCGGCACTTTCTTCTCGCCCAGTGACACACTCGCCGATGGCTGTTATCAGGTCGGTGTGGGCGGCAGTCAGAACGGCGCCAATGGTGACCCGACTTTCGTTTACGTGCCCCGTGCGGGCGACCGGGATGCCAGCGATGAAGGTCAGTTTGGCCTGTCTTTGCGCTACTACGCAGAGCAGCTCAACCAGACCGAGTTCGGCGCCTACTTCATGAACATTCACAGCCGCCTGCCTACCTTCAACACCATCGCCGCTGGCGGACAGACGCCGATCGGCACGCAACCGAATTCGCAAACCGGGCAGATCGATGTCGCCATGATGGGCAACTACTTCCTCGCCTACCCGGAAGACATCCGCATCTACGGCGTCAGCTTCCAGACCAACGTCGGTGGCACCGCGCTGTCTGGCGAAGTCAGCTATCGTCCGAACCAGCCGGTGCAGATCAGCTCCAACGATCTGGTCGGCGCGGCGTTGGGCAATCCGGTTACCCCGCTGAGCACCAGCGGCCAGGTGCCGGGCGCCGTGTTTGGCGTACCCATTACCGCCGGCACCGAGATTCAGGGCTACAAGCGCTTACCGGTCTCTCAGGCGCAGGTGACCGCAGTACGCATCCTCGACAATATCTGGGGCGCGCGCAGCATGACCCTGATCGGCGAGGTTGGCTACAACCACATCAGCGGCATCAAGAACGACATGGGTGAGCTGCGTTACGGCCGAGACTCGCTCTACGGCAGCGGCGAACTGCCGGTACCCGGCGCCTGTGAAGGCCTCAACGCAGCGCAACCCAAGTACTGCAACGATGACGGCTTTTACACCAGCAGCTCCTGGGGTTACCGCGCCCTGGTCAACATGGATTACGACGGCTTTGCTGGCATCGCGTTGAAACCCAACTTCGCCTTCTCGCACGACGTGGACGGCACCGGTCCGAACTTCGTAGAAGGCTCGATGGCCGCCAGCCTCGGCCTCACCGCGGTGTACAACAACAAGTACAACGCCAACGTCAGTTACACCAACTTTTTTGGCGGCGACTACAACCCGAATACCGACCGCGACTTTGTGGCAGTCAGTTTCGGCGTGAACTTCTGATCAAACGGAGAACAATATGACCTCAATACAAAAACTGAAACTCCAGACGATCGGCGTACTGGCCCTGAGCACGCTGGCGCTGTCGGTCTCGGCCGCCGTCACGCCGGAGCAGGCTGCCACCTTGCAGACCACGCTGACACCGCTGGGCGCCGAGCGTGCCGGTAACGCCAGCGGCACCATCCCGGAATGGACCGGCGGCATGGCGACCAATGCCGCCGCGGTAGACAGCGATGGCTTTTACGGCGACCCCTTCGCCGGCGAGCAACCGCAGTACGTGGTAACGGCGGCCAACATGGATCAGTATCAGGAGCTGCTGACTGATGGCCAGAAGGCCATGCTGCAGCGCTACCCGGATACCTACAAACTGCGCGTATTCCAGACCAAACGCACCGCCACTGTGCCGCAGAAGGTATTTGACGCCGTCGCGCGCAACGCGGTGAATACCAAATTGGCAGCCGGCGGCAACGGTCTGGAGAACTTCGATACCGCCTACCCCTTCCCCATCCCGCAAAACGGCGTCGAGGTGATCTGGAATCACATTACCCGCTATCGCGGTGGCAGCTTCACCCGCACCATGGCCCAGGCGACGCCGCAGGCCAATGGCTCGAACACCTACGTGGTGCTGCAGGATGCTTTCAGCTTCGCTACTGCGCTGACCGACTACGGCCCGAAGATCTCCGACAACCTGATGTTCTACTTCACCCAGCGGGTACTCTCGCCCTCACGGCTGGCCGGTGACGTACTGCTGGTCCACGAGTACATCAATCAGGTTAAAGAGCCCCGCGCCGCCTGGCTGTACAACGCCGGTCAACGCCGCGTACGCCGCGCCCCACAGGTCGCCTACGACGGTCCCGCACTGAGCGCAGACGGCACTCGGGTCTCCGACAACTACGACCTCTACAACGGCTCACCCGACCGTTACGAGTGGAAGCTGGTGGGCAAGCGCGAGCTGCTGATCCCCTACAACAACTTTGCTATTGCCTCGCGCGAGGTGAAGTACGACGACATCATCCAGAAAGGCCACATCAACCAGGACATGGTGCGTTACGAGGTGCATCGCGTCTGGGAAGTAGAAGCCACTCTGCGTGAGGGCCAGCGCCACGTCTATGCCAAGCGGCACTTCTTCATCGACGAGGACAACTGGCAAGCTGGCGAGATCGACCATTACGACGGTCGGGGCGGTTTGTGGCGGGTGGCAGAAGCGGTCGCGCTGCAACGCTTTGATCAGCAAGTACCTGGCTATGCAATTGAAACCCTGTACGACCTGCAGAACGGTCGCTACATGGCCTTGGGCATGACCAACGAAGAGCGCAAGAACTACGACTTCGACTTTGAAGCCTCCTCGGCGGACTTCACCCCCAACGCCCTCCGCGCGGCGGGTATCCGCTAGTACCGAGCACTACCAAGCCCCTGTCGTTTCCGCTGCTCCGGGCGACAGGGCACCCCTTCTTCTGAGCTGCAAGCGGCAAGCGGCAAGCTGAAATCCACACCCAAATCCCGTGATAGCTGCCTTTGCTTGTAGCTTGCGGCCAGCGCTGCGCCTAGCCTACCCTTGCTGCAGCATCACTGCGGCCTGTGCACGGCTTTCTACCTTCAGCTTGGCGAAGATACTTTTCATATGCGACTTGATGGTTTCCGGGGTCACGCTCAGATCCTTGGCAATCTGCTTGTTCGATTTGCCCTCGGCGACGCGTTGTATCACCTGCCGCTCCTTCACCGTGAGCGCCAGCAAGGCCGCGCAGCTACTGCCCTCTTCCTCCACCTGGGCAGCCGGGCCAAGTAGTGTGATGACCTCTGCATGCCAGCTCACCGGAACATAGGCCGCCAGCGCGGTGCAGGCTTCAGCGACGCCGATATCGCGCAACAGCGCCACGGCGCCGCTGTCGCGGATCAAGCCCAGTGCCTCGCTCAGCAGGGAGTCACCCTGTTGGTCACCGTGCATGGCAAGATAAAAACCCAGCGCCAGCCCCAGCTCGGCAGTCATCAAACAGAACTGGCGCTGGCGTAAATCAGCCAGGAGCGCGTGCGCCTCCGCTACCAATTCGCTGCGCACCGGCTGGCCTGCCAACCCGAGCCACAGCTCGGCCAGCAGGGCAAACTGAGCGCGATCAACGCCACCGTCGTCCAGCGCCAGCGCCTGCAGTTGCTGCAGCTCACGCAGGCAACCGGCGGCCTCACGAACACGCCGCTCCTGCAGGCAGAGCCGCACGCGCTCAAGCAATCCCCAGGCTTGCAGCCGTGGCCACTCGCGCTGCTGCGCCAGCACCGTCATCTGCTCAAGCGTCTGCCGCGCGCGTAGCGCCTGCCCCTGCTGCGCCTGCAGCCGCGCAGAGGTGATGAAGGCCAGACCAATACAATCAAGAAAGCCGCCCATGTTGATGTAATCAAGGCAGCCCTGCAGGTAATCCGCTGCCTGGGTCATCTCGCCACGCAGATAGAAATAATGCGCCAGCAGGGCATTGGGTAAGGCCAATAGCACCGGGTTCGGCGTCGTCAGGCCATCGGCAAAGTTCTGGTCTATCTGACTCACCAAGGCCTGCAGGCCTTCGACCGCGTAACTGATGCGACCCTGCGCGCCTTCGGCCAGAGCGGTCAACGACTGCCGGTAGCATTCATGCAGAAAGTAACCACGATTGCCATCCTGCGCGTCCATGGTTGGCGGCAACTGGTAGAGCGCCTCCCAGTTGGCATCACGCAGCAGGCTGCCGCTCATGAGGTTGAGCAGGACGTTGGTAACCCAGGGCCGGGTGGCTCCCGAGTCGTAGCAGCGCTGCGCCCAAGGGCCGGACCGGGTGTTGTGATCCGCCAGCCCCAACAGCATGGCCTGCAAGGCCTGTACCTCCCAATAGATCGAGGTGCTCTGGCCCTTGTCCGGTTCATTCCACAGCTCAGCCTCTATCTGCTTGGCCAGCTTGTGCGCCTGCCCCAACTCCAGCGACAGCCCCATGGCCCAGGCGCGTGCCATTTTCAGCGGCAGGGGACAGTCAGCCGCTTGCAACTTCCAGCGCTTTTCCAGGATCACCAGGGTAGTGAAATCGCCCTGTTCAATCAGCGTGGTCGCGCAGTGCTCTATCCAGGCCTTGACCTGCCAGAACTCGCCGCTGTCGAGCCCCAGCCTGATCGCATCGAGCCACAACTTGCGTTCGGCAAACCAATGCGCTGCCTGCACCAACACTTCGCGCGCCTCGCTCTCGTGCTGACGCAGATAGGCCTTTTTCAGGTGTTCACGAAACAGCGGGTGCAGGCTGAACCAGGTTTCCTCGGGGTCCAGCGCGGTAATGAACAGCTGACGTTGCTGCAATTGATCAAGCAATTGCCGTGCGGCCGGGCGGCCCAGAAGTTCAGCCAGTAGCCCTTCACTGAATTTCTCCAGCAAGCCAAGCGGGTAAAGGCTTTGCCGCAGCGGCTCATCCAGATGACGCACCACCTCCTCAAACAGGTTGCAGATGCTGCGCGGGGCGATACGCGCGACATTGTGGCCCGGCGTGAGCAGAAAGGCCCGCAGCGCAGCAATCCAGCCTTCGGCCGACTCCTGGATGCGACTGATGTCGCTGGATTCCTGTGGCTCGTACCCGGCCTTGCGCAACAGATCGCGGGTTTCTTCCAGTTCAAACCGCAGCTGAGCACCGCCTACTTCCAGCAGGTCATCGGCGTACAGGTGCTCCAGCAGCGCCGAGGGCAGCTCATTGCGACTGATAAAAACCAGGTGGAAGTGCGCGGGCGCGCGCTGGAGCAGAAACCGCAGCGCCTCGACCAGCACCTCGTCGTCGATGCAGTGCAGGTCATCTATAAACAGGGTGATCGGGCGCTCGCTGCGACTGAGCTCATTGATTAGCAGGCTGGCCAGGGTCTCGGTGGAAAAGAAGGTCCATTCAGCGCGCAGGCTCAGACAGGCTTGCCCCAGCATCGGGTCGGCCTGGTTCAATGCCGCCGCGATATAGAACAGCAAGCGCTGGGCAGAATCGTCTTCGGCGTCCAGCGAGAGCCAGGCTACCGCGTGCGACTGTACCTGCAGGGTATCGGCCCAGATGCTGGCCAGGGTGGTCTTACCAAAGCCGGGAGGCGCCATGAGGATCGCCAGGCGACGCTCATTCAGCAAGCTGGCGTGCTGCTCCAGACGCGGCCTGGGTAATATCCCGCGACCACGACGCGGCGGCGTAATCTTGGTTTTCAAAAGAAGCGGAACGTCGCTGCCCGGCCCAGTATCGGGCGCGGTGGCATACTGCTGCACACCGAATCTGATGTCCATGAACTACCCATGCTGAACGCGGATCGCCGGGGTTGCTGCGGTCACGGCAAGTGCCGTAATCAGCCACCGCCCTGGCGATCTATTATTATTGTTGTCTGGCCACTTTCCGGCAGCCTTGAGGTCAGCATAGCAGGCAGAAGACGCGAGACACGCCGCAACCAGGCTGACGCGCCCATCATAAGATCTGGTGATATTAGAGTAAAGACTCTAGATGCACTTCGGGTCACGCTCTGACCCGAAGTGCAGACAGGTTCGCGCTACTTCTTTGCCTCCTGAATCCAGCTATCGTATTCGCGCTGCATGATATAGAGACGGATCTGGTTGGCCTCCTCGCTGTTCAGGCTGTCGCCAAAGGCTGCCATACCGTTGGCCTGATAGGCACCGTGCAGCACAATCGCATCCCAGGCGCCACGCACCGCGTCGCTGCTGTGGCGCAGGTCGGGGATCACTCCTCCCCCCACAACCCCAACGCCATGGCAGACAGCGCAGTATTGCGAATAGAGTTTTTCACCGGCAGCCAACTCGCTGGCTGCCGCCACCACCGGCTCAGGCACGCGCTCGCTGCCCGCCGGCGGCGCCAGGGCGGGCAATTGCTTGTTGCCACCCAGTTTGAATACCAGCATACGACTGACGTTGCGCACGCCCGTAGCAACTGCCGCGTCGCCGCCCACCAACGCGCCAGAGCCACCCCAGCCAGCCATCAGGGCAATGTACTGCTCGCCCTTGTGCTGGTAGGTCATGGGTGCGGCAATCACCCCGGTTTGCGCCTCAAAGCTCCACAGCGGTTGCCCCTTATCGGCGCTGTAGGCTTCCAGCTGCCCAGCGGAAGTGCCCTGGAAAACCAGGTTGCCGGCGGTTACCAGGGTTCCACCATTCCAGTGATTAGGACGCTCTACCCGCCAGGCAGCTTGCTGTTTGACCGGGTCCCAGGCGAGCAATGCGCCCGAGGTGTACTCGCGCGGCAGCTCGGTAATTTCCGAAGAGCCCGCCGCCGTATTGAAAGCGCGCTTGCGCACAAAACTGCCGGCCTCATTGCTGTAGGTGCCGGGAATCTCCTGATACGGGATATACACCAGATTGGTCAGGGGGCTGAACGACATCGAGTGCCAGTTATGCGCCCCCAGCGGGCTGGGCCACATCACCAGCGTGTCTTTCTGATAGCGCGCGTCGGCGGTTTCGACTGGCCGACCGGTGGCCATATCGATGCGCTCGGCCCAGGTTACCTTGCCGAATTTTTCCGCCGAAAGGAGCTCACCGGTGGCGCGGTCCAACACATAGAAGAAACCGTTCTTGGGCGCCTGCATGATCACCTGACGCGGCTTGCCAGCAATCTCCAGCTCGGCGAGCGTCAGTTGCTGGGTCGCCGTGAAATCCCAACTGTCGCCGGGCGTCACCTGATAGTGCCAGACCAGCTTGCCGGTCTCCGGTTTGAGTGCCAGGATCGAGGACAGATAGAGGTTGTCGCCACCGCCAGGGCTACGCACCTCACGGTTCCAGGGCGAGCCGTTACCGGTGCCCACGTACAGCAGATCAAGCTCGGGATCGTAGGCCATGCTGTCCCAGGCCGTACCACCGCCGCCCAGCGACCAGTCGGTATCGTCACTCCAGGTTTTCAGCGCCGCATTCAGCTCCGGGTGTTCCTGCGGCTGCGCTGGGTCGCGCGGCACGGTGTAGAAGCGCCAGCGCAGCTCGCCGGTATTGGCATCGTAAGCCGAGAAGAAGCCGCGCACGCCAAACTCGGCGCCGCCATTGCCAATCAGCACTATGTCCTTGAGCACCCGCGGCGCGCCGGTGATGGTGTATGGCTGGCTATTGTCCGTGGTTTGCTGGGTCCAGACAGGCTTGCCGGTTTGCGCGTCCAGCGCGATCAGCCGCCCATCCAACGTGCCCACATAGACCTTGCCCTGCCACAGCGCAACCCCGCGATTGACCGCATCACAACAGGCGTCACGCCCCTTGGCCTTGTTGACCTCGGGATCGAAGCTCCAGAGGATCTCGCCGCTGCCGGCATCAACCGCCATCACCCGGCTCCAGGACAGCGAGGTATACAGCACCCCGTCGTGATAGAGCGGCGTGGCTTCCAACCCGCGTTTATTGTCCAGGTCAATCGACCAGGCCAGACCCAATTTGGCTACCGATTCGGTGTTGATCTGTTCGAGCGGGCTGAAGCGCTGCTGCGCCCAGGTGCGGTCGTAACTCAACCACTCACTGCCGTCGGTTTCCAGTGCTTGCATGGCGGCCGCGTCAACCGCGGCTTGGGCATTGCCCAGCCAGCCGAGGCTGACCAGGCTCAGGCCAGCCAGGCGCAGCAGAGGGCCGAAGCCTTTGATCATCTGAGTCATGCGGGTTCTCTTTTTTATTGAAAACATGACTGTCGATGCTAGCCAGCAGTACGGCAGATGATTACCCCCCTTGTGGGGGGTATACGCTGCTCTGTGCCAGATGATCCCGATGATCAGTTCATCGAGGGGCGCCACATGCGAAACAGCGATTCCGGCCCAGGTTGAAAATAATCCGCCGGCCCGCCGCCACGCAGCACAGGCTCAGCCGCGGCGGTATCGTAAATACCCTCCTTGAGCAGGTGCCTGGCAATATGTACCGCCACCACTTCGCCCAGTATCAGCCAGGTGGGCACCTTGACCTGATCTACCCCCTGCAGCTGCAGAATCTGCGTCACTTTGCATTCAAAGCTCACCGGGCTCTGCGCCACACGTGGTACGGCAATGCGCCGCGAGGCAGCGGGCGTCAGGCTACTCAGTTCAAACTCGTCTACCTCGGGCGCGACCGCCGCGCAGCTCTGGTTCATCGCCTCGGCCAACGGCCGGGTCACCAGATTCCAGGCGAACTCACCGGTTGCTTCTATGTTGTTGAGGCTGTCCTTGCGCCCCACACTGGCGAAGCCAATGATCGGCGGGGTGTAATTGAACGCGTTGAAGAAACTGTAGGGCGCCAGATTCAGGCGACCCTGGGCGTCCTGAGATGAAATCCAGCCGATGGGGCGTGGCCCGATAATCGCGTTGAAAGGGTCGTGTGGCAGGCCATGGCCCAGCGCGGGTTCGTAGTAGTACGGATCGTCAGACATCAAGGCATCCCGACAGGTGAAAAGACGCCTTCTTTGTAGCCCATCCTCGGGCGCACGCCAACCACCGCTGCCCTGCTGGCAAGATCGCCGGGGGATAAGCGCACAGCATTCAGCAGGGTTTAAAAGGGTCAAGCCACTCTTACACCGGCTAATTTAGTCTCATGCAATAAACAAAAACAGCACAATAACAAAATCCGCAGACAATACACTTTCAGCGATAGATACATAAACTTAATATCCGCACGCCATTACAACGCGAGCAAAACGCCATCAATTTAAAAATCCAAACTGCGAGGTAACGCACAAGCAAACTATCAATAACGGACCCACTTCACGAAAGGGTTCATCTCACCCATTCAGGTTAGTTTATTGGCCTGCCTCGAAAGTTAGCGTCCCTTCTCCGCGGGTAACGGACTTCTTACTAGTTTCTTACTTCCATTGCGGAACAGACAATATCAACAACAAGGGATTCATCATGAAAACATCTGCACTCAAGTTTACTGCCCTCACTCTGGGTATGGCGCTGTCGACCGCTGCGCTGGCAACCAACCCCGGCGGTGGCGGCGGCACCGCCGATCCGACCGGCACCGGCTTTCCGGGCGTAACCGATTTTGCTGCTACTGGCTCCTTCGCTACTACCGATGGCAGCGCCGGCCTGAGCTGCACCGTCTTTCGCCCCAGCACCCTGGGAGCGAATAACCTGAAGCACCCGATTATCGTCTGGGGCAACGGCACCACCGCATCCCCCAGCACCTACGCCGACCTGCTGGAACACTGGGCCAGCCAGGGCTTTGTGGTCATCGCGACCAATACGTCCAACGCCGGCACCGGCGAAGAGATGCTCGACTGCCTCGATTACCTGACTACACAAAACAACCGCAGCTCAGGTACTTACGCCAACAAGCTCGACCTGAATCGCGTCGGCACTGCCGGTCATTCGCAGGGCGGCGGCGGCACCATCATGGCCGGGCAGGACCCACGCATCAAAGCCACCGCGCCCTTCCAGCCCTATACCATCGGGCTGGGCCACAGCAGCTCGTCACAGAGCAATCAAAGCGGGCCGATGTTCCTCATGTCCGGCAGCGCCGATACCATTGCAGCACCCAACCTGAACTCCCTGCCCGTCTATAACCGCGCCAACGTGCCGGTGTTCTGGGGTGAACTTGCCGGTGCCAGTCACTTTGAGCCAGTCGGCGATGCCGGCGACTTTCGCGGCCCCTCGACCGCCTGGTTCCGCTATCACCTGATGGATGACCAGAGCGCTGGCGAGCTGTTCTACGGCAGCAATTGTGATCTGTGCACCGACAATGACTGGGAAGTACGCCGCAAAGGTATCAACTAAAAACGGCCGCTTTGCCATGGCGGCGGATGCAACTGCAAGTTGCTCCGCCGTTTCAAATACCCCATTCGGGTGAGCGCCCCCCCCTATAAAACCGCAATAAAATAAACCGCGCCCCGCAATAGCAACAACATCATAAAGTTACAGACCACCTTTAAAACAATATTAACTTTTCGCAAACACCCCAACATTAAACGCCACCCAAACAGGCGAGTTTATTTGCCAGCGACAGCAACTAAGGTGCTCATTCGGCGTGATCGCAAATTCGTTATTCGCCATCCGCCCAGCACAACAACAATGAACTGACTAAAGGAATTAACCATGAAAGCACCCGCATTCAAGCTGGCGGCCATCGCACTGGGTCTCGCCTTCTCTTCCGCCGCGCTGGCAACCAATCCCGGTGGTGGTGGCGGTGGCAGCAGCGACCCGACCGGCACAGGTTTTCCCGGTGTATCCAGTTTCAGCTCCAGCGGTTCCTTCTCCACCACCAGCGGCAGCGCCGGCTTCAGCTGTACGGTTTTCCGCCCCAGCACCCTTGGTGCCAGCGGCCGCAAGCACCCGATTATCGTTTGGGGCAACGGCACTACCGCCTCACCCAGCACCTATTCTGCACTGCTGACCCACTGGGCCAGCCATGGCTTCGTGGTGATTGCGGCCAACACCTCCAATGCCGGTACCGGGCAAGACATGCTCAACTGTGTCGACTATCTGGTCGATCAGAACAACCGCAGCAGCGGCACCTACGCGGGCAAGCTTGACCTCAACCGCATTGGCGCTGCCGGCCACTCGCAGGGTGGCGGCGGTACCATCATGGCTGGGCAGAACTACCGCATCAAAGCTACTGCCCCCTTCCAGCCCTACACTATCGGCCTGGGTCACAGCAGCTCCTCGCAAAGCAATCAGAATGGTCCGATGTTCCTGATGTCCGGCAGTGCCGACACCATCGCCTCGCCCACACTGAATTCACTGCCGGTATACAACCGCGCCAACGTGCCAGTGTTCTGGGGTGAGCTGAGCGGCGCGAGCCACTTTGAGCCGGTCGGCAATGCCGGCGACTTCCGCGGGCCCGCTACAGCCTGGTTCCGTTATCACCTGATGGACGACCAGTCAGCCGAGAACACGTTCTACGGCAGCAACTGCGGCCTGTGCTCGGATCGCGACTGGGACGTACGCCGCAAGGGCATCAACTAAGCTACCGCGCGCCGGGCTTATCGGCTCGGCGTGACCTGTCCCGACCACGGCGGTCTGCTTCGGCAGACCGCCGTTTTTTTTTAGGCCCTAGAGCCCGGCCCCTGTCTCACAGGCGACAGATGTCTGCGCGTTCCTGTTGTATGCTTGCGGCAAATCGCTCAGCAGGAGAACAAGCATGACCTCTCACCCTCGCAAAGTTGCCCTGGTTACCGGCGCCGGCACCGGCATAGGTCGCGCCACGGCATTGGCCCTGTTACGCGCGGGTTATCAGGTAGCGCTGGCGGGACGCAACCTGGGCAAGCTGCAAGCCTCGCTGGCCGATGCAGCAGAGCTGGCAGACCAGGCGCTGGTGGTGGCCTGTGATGTACGTGAGCCGGACTCCGTGGCCGCGCTGTTCGCACAGATAAAGGCGCGCTTTGGTCGTCTGGACCTGCTATTCAACAATGCTGGCACCGGAGCACCGCCCGTTCCCCTCGAAGACCTGCAATTCGAGCACTGGCGGGCCACCATCGACACCAACCTTACCGGCGCCTTTCTTTGCACTCAGCAGGCCTTCAAGCTGATGCAGGCGCAGTCACCCATGGGCGGCCGTATCATCAACAACGGCTCCATCTCTGCCCACGCGCCGCGCCCCAACTCCGCGCCCTACACCGCCTCCAAGCACGCGATGACCGGCTTGACCAAATCCACCTCGTTGGATGGCCGCAAGTACAACATTGCCTGCGGCCAGATCGACATCGGCAATGCCGCGACCGACATGGCCATTCCCATGCAACGGGGTGTACCCCAGGCCAATGGCCAGATCTCAGCCGAAGCGGTAATGGACGTGGAACACGTGGCGCAGGCGGTCGTACAAATGGCCGAATTGCCGCTGGAGAGCAACATTCAGTTCATGACCATCATGGCGACCAAGATGCCGTTTATTGGTCGGGGATAATCTGCGCCGCCGGGCGAGCCGCAATGCTGGCCCACCGCTCTGGGCGCCCCCGCCAGGAACCCGGGGCGGCCATCGTTCAACGGGCGGCGCGGCTACTCTTCTGCATTCGCTTTGCCCAGCGGTGATGCCCGTCAATGCATCTCACAGCGTTAGCCAGACTGAGCACAGCACTCAGTGCAGATCGTCCGCCCGCGATACAAATCCCCAATTAACTAAAAAACCCCAAGTCATCCCCCCGATGATAAAGATGCTCTGAATCAGCCTCAGCATGAGCCCAAAGTCTTATTTACTAACGATTAACCTCTGATTCAGAGTCGGGACACTTTCATTCTTGGTATCACAATTGCTACCATGCTCGCACATAACGAGAACCATACTGGCTAGGCAGACACTATGAGCACCCAACAGACCCCCTTGGCGCTGGCACTGTCCAAACGCAAGTCCGATGAACGTGCAACGCCCCTCAGCGCCTTTCGCATGGCACGTAGCTGGTGGCTGGAAGGCAGACGCTTGAATCTGTCTTTACTGGCAGAAGAGCTGGGGATTGGCCGCGCCACCCTGATGCGCTGGGTGGGTAACAAGGATCTGCTGATGGGCGAGATTCTCTGGTCGCTGTACAAGCGCATCTACGATGAGGCGATTGCCCGTGCCGATCAAACGCCAGGGCTTGATGGCATCGACTACCTGACGCAGATTTACACCGACATCAACGTCGCCCTGATCAACGCCAAGCCCATGCACGACTTCCTGCAGGCCGAGCCACAGTGGGGTTTGCAGCTGCTGACCTCGCGGGTCTCAGGTTTGCACGAACGCTTGATGGACACCTGGCGCAAAATGTTCGACGAGCAGATCAAAGCTGGCAAGATCAATCCCGAGATGGATGCCGACAGCCTGGCACTGTATATCGTCAAGATTGGCGAAGGCGCTATCTATTGCGACCTGATCTGCGCCCGCAAGCCAGACCCCACGCCCGCCGCCACCGCCTTCCGGCTGCTGGTGAACGGCCACCAGGCCTGAGCACCCGCGCAGCGCTGTTCCAGCCCACGCGGCCAGTGAGCCACCCCAGGCGTGCCAATGCACGCTTGGGCCTGCGCTACTGCCGGCGCAGCGGCCATTCGATAATGAAGGCTGCCCCGCCAAGCCCTTCCGACCCCTCCACCGCAACATGGCCGCGATGCCAGTAGGCCACCCGCCGTACGATGGATAGCCCCAACCCATAGCCGCCACTGGCCCGCGTACGGCTGTCATCCAGGCGCAGGAAGGGAGTAAAGATATGTTCGCGGTAGCGCTCGGGAATGCCCGGCCCGTCATCTTCCACGGTGACCCGGCAGCGTCCGCCGATCACCCGCGTACTGACCTGCACGCGGCTACCGGCATGCCGTGCGGCATTGCTCACCAGGTTGGTGATGGCGCGGTGCAGGTAACGCTTCTCGGCATCCACCCAACCAGCCCGACCACGCGAGCGATCATTGTATTCAATCAGCACCTGGGGATTGATCGGCCGTAGCTCGGCCATCACCTGCTCGATCACCGCCGAGACGTCGACCGGTTCCAGCACCAGCGCCGGCGCGCCCTGCTCGAGCCTGGCGTAGGTGAGGATCTCGTCAACCAATTTGTCCAACTCGGTCAGGTCACCGTCCATGCTGTCCAGATAGCGTTTCAACGCGTCTTCACTGCCGGCGGTTTCTACCATCTCGAGACCAAAGCGCAGGCGTGCAACCGGGGTACGCAGCTCGTGCGATATGGCGCCAATCATTTCCTGCTGAATATTCATCAGCCGCTGCAGGTGGCGCGCCATATCGTTGAATGCCCGCGCCAGACTCCCCACGGAGTCGTTGCCGATCACCTCGGCACGGGCGTCCAGATTGCCCCGGGTAATGTGCAGCGCAGCGGACTCCAGATTCATCAACCGCTGTTCGAGCTGTCGCACCAGCAGGTAGATCAGCAGACCGCTCAGCGACAGTGCCAGCAGGCCGGTGATCAGCAGCATCTCGGTGGGATAGTCCTGCATCTGATACACCGGGCCCATGCTGAGCACCCACTCGGTGTCGGGGATCTTCATGTACATCATCACCGAGTTGCCTTCCGGCCCAAGGCTGAGCACGGTGTCGAACTCATCCAGGCGGCGCAGCTGGTCGGCATCCAGGTCAGCCTCGGCCAGGCGTGTGAGCCGCAGCGGGTAGCCAAAGCCCTTGTCACGGCGCAGCTCCGATAGCCAGCGCGGCATCTCGGTATCGGCATGGCGCACCAGTTCATCGGCAATCAGAAACAGCGTGGCACGGCCCAGTTGCTCAGAGATACGCTGAATGTCGGCGGTCAGCACCACCTCATCCGCGAGATCAACCAGGCTGAACACCCGCACTTCGTCCGGCCCGCGCGTGCGCACCAGCACTCGCCCACGAATCAGGCGCGACCAGTTGCTGGCTTCCAGCCCCAGATCATCCAGCGAATTGAGCTCCAGCGGCACGCCAATCAACCGCGACCACACCGCAAGGGCCTTCTGCCGCTCAGCGGTATCCATGGGTTCCAGGTTGTCGGCCATCAGCCGAAAGGTGCCGGTTGCCATACGCTCACGATAATCTTCCGCGCGCACATCATTGACCAGGCGAATACTGATCAAGGCCAGACAGGACACCGCAATCAGCACCAACAGCATGCCGCCGTAGATGCGGATAAAAATGGAGTTCACTGCTGTTCCGGGCCCGGTGCGACGAACAGGTAACCTTTGCTGCGTACAGTCTTGATCATGCGGGGGATCTCGGGGTCGTCACCGATCTTGGGACGAATGCGCGAAATGCGTACGTCAATGGAGCGGTCCTGACCGTCGTACTCGATGCCACGCAGCGAGACAAAGATCTCTTCGCGGCTGAGGATACGGCCGGCGTTGCTGGCCAGCAGCCAGAGCAGATCGAATTCGGCGCCGGTCAGCTCGATCAATTCGCTGCTCAACCAGGCTTCACGGCGGTCGTTGTCGATCAGCAGATTGCCAAAGCTCAGACGCGTGGTATTGCCACTGTCTTCCGGCTCGGCCGAGCGGCGCAGCAGCGCGCGGATACGCGCCAGCAACACCTGCGGGCGTACCGGCTTGTTGACGTAGTCGTCAGCGCCCAGTTCCAGGCCACGAATGTGATCCTGATCTTCACTGCGCGCAGTCAGCATGAGAATGGGACGGGCAAACCCCGCCTCGCGTACCCGCTGGCAGATGGACAGGCCATCTTCACCGGGCAGCATCAGATCCAGCACCACCAGTGCCGGCTGCGTATCCAGAATACGCTGCACCGCTGCACTGCCGTCTGCCTCCAGCGCGACCGTCAGGCCCTGCTGCTGCAGAAAGTCGCTGATCAGGCCGGCCAGCTTCTGGTCGTCCTCGACAATCAGAATGGTGCCCTGATCTTGCAGCGTATCTTTGAGAGTACCTTTATCCGTTTCCATCCCCACCACCTTGCCAAGACTGCTCACCGCAATTGGTCGGCGATTGTAACACCCGCGAGACAGAGCCGGGGCACTCGGAAAACACCATGGCTGCAACAGTATTTTGCCGCGCCGACGCTTTGTTGTGGCGCAGCTCACAGTAATCACCATATCTAGTAAAAAGCAGAAATCCCGTGCAAGCGGCGTGCGCTCTTGGGTGCACCGATGGTCAAGCCCCAAGGGCAAAAAAACAATGAAAAAATCGGCTTGCCACAACCCAGATCACACACTATCTTGTGCCAATGCCGTTTCAGACAACCATATATATGGTTAACCTTCACAGCCTACCGGGCCACGTCAAGGGCTGAAACCAGCCATTTTATTGATAGATCGCGCTGCCGACGCCATCGCAGCAGCGCCTCAGTCAACACTACATATTGTGTTTGTGTCCAACATTCGTGCCCAACAAAGGAGCCTGTCATGCACGCTACCCCGTCAGCCAGCAGTAACCAAACCTCTCACGTGCATGCCGAGCAAGAACAGCAGAACGACGATCTGCAGATGAGCGCACCCGGTCAATTGCGCGTCATCAAGCGCAACGGCACCCTGGTGCCCTACACCGACGACAAGATTCGCGTCGCCATGACCAAGGCATTTCTTGCCGTGGAGGGCGGCCAGGCGGCCGCGTCTTCGCGCATCCGCCAGATCGTGGACGAGATGACTGACACCATCAGCGCCATCTTCAAGCGTCGCCTGCCCTCCGGCGGCACCCTGCACATTGAAGAAATTCAGGACCAGGTAGAACTGGCACTGATGCGCTCCGGCGAGCAGAAGACCGCCCGCAGCTACGTGCTGTACCGCGAAGAGCACGCGCGCCAGCGCCAAGAGCGTCAGGCCGCTGCGCCGGCCGATGCCCACCCCAGCATCCGCGTCACCCTGGCCGATGGTAGCCGCCAGCCGCTCGACATGGGCCGCCTGCGCACCGTGATCCAGGAAGCCTGTACCGACCTGGCGGAAGTCGACGCCAACCACATCGAGCAGGAAACCCTGAAGAACCTGTACGACGGCGTGACCCAGCTGGATGTGAATACCGCCATGGTCATGACCGCCCGCACCCTGGTTGAGCGCGAGCCCAACTACAGCCAGGTCACCGCCCGCCTGCTGCTCGACAACCTGCGTGCCGAAGCCCTGGGCCACCTGGGCGTGACCAGCAGCGCCACCCATACCGACATGGCCGAGCTGTACGCCAAGACCCTGCCGGTCTACATCAAGGCCGGTATCGAATACGAACTACTTGACGCCAAGCTGGCCGAGTTCGACCTGGAGGCGCTGGGCGCGGCGATCAACCATGATCGCGACCAACTGTTTGGCTATCTGGGCCTGCAGACCCTGTACGACCGTTACTTCCTGCACCGTGAAGGCACCCGCATCGAGCTGCCGCAGATCTTCTTCATGCGCGTGGCCATGGGTCTGGCCATTGAAGAGCAGGACAAAAACGCCCGCGCCATCGAGTTCTACAACCTGATCTCCAGCTTCGACTACATGGCCTCCACGCCCACCCTGTTCAACGCCGGCACCCTGCGTCCGCAGCTGTCCAGCTGCTACCTGACCACGGTCCCCGACGAGCTGTCCGGCATTTACAAGGCCATCCACGATAACGCCATGCTGTCCAAGTTTGCCGGCGGCCTTGGTAACGACTGGACGCCCGTGCGCGCCATGGGCGCCTACATCAAGGGCACCAATGGCCAGTCGCAGGGCGTTGTGCCCTTCCTGAAAGTGGTCAACGACACCGCCGTGGCAGTCAACCAGGGCGGCAAGCGCAAGGGCGCGGTGTGCGGCTATCTGGAAACGTGGCACCTCGACATCGAAGAATTCCTCGAGCTGCGCAAGAACACCGGTGACGACCGTCGCCGCACCCACGACATGAACACCGCCAACTGGATTCCTGACCTGTTCATGAAGCGCGTCTTCGAAGACGGCCAGTGGACGCTGTTCTCCCCGTCCGACGTGCCTGACCTGCACGACCTGACCGGCAAAGCCTTCGAGGAGCGTTACGAGTACTACGAAGCGCTCACCGAGTACGGCAAACTCAAACTGCACAAGACCATCAAGGCCGCCGACCTGTGGCGCAAGATGCTCAGCATGCTGTTCGAGACCGGCCACCCCTGGCTGACCTTCAAGGACGCCTGCAACCTGCGCAGCCCGCAGCAGCACGCTGGCGTGGTACACAGCTCGAACCTGTGCACCGAGATCACGCTGAACACCAGCGCCGATGAAATCGCCGTGTGTAACCTGGGCTCGGTCAACATGGTGCACCACATCACCGATGGCAAGCTGGATACCGCCAAGCTGGAGCGCACCGTGCGCACCGCGGTACGCATGCTCGATAACGTGATCGACATCAACTATTACAGCGTGCCGCAGGCAAAGAACTCCAACTTCAAGCACCGCCCGGTGGGTCTGGGCCTGATGGGCTTCCAGGATGCGCTCTATCTGCAGCACATCCCCTACGGCTCCAACGAGGCCGTGGCCTTTGCCGATCAGTCGATGGAAGCCATCAGCTACTACGCCATCCAGGCCTCCTGTGACCTGGCCGAAGAGCGCGGCAGCTATTCCAGCTTCGAGGGCTCGCTCTGGTCCAAGGGCATCCTGCCCTATGACTCGCTGGATATTCTCACCGAGCAGCGCGGCGCCAAGTACATCGAAGTGGATCGCAGCAGCACCCTGGACTGGGAGCCGGTACGCGAGCGCGCCAAGAAAGGCATCCGCAACTCCAACATCATGGCCATCGCCCCGACCGCGACCATCGCCAACATTACCGGCGTATCGCAATCGATCGAGCCGACGTACCAGAACCTGTACGTCAAATCGAACCTGTCGGGCGAGTTCACCGTGATCAACCCCTACTTGGTACGTGACCTGAAAGCCCGCGGCCTGTGGGATTCGGTCATGGTCAACGACCTCAAGTACTACGATGGCTCGGTACAGCAGATCGACCGCATCCCCGATGACCTCAAGGCGCTGTACGCCACCGCCTTTGAAGTGGAAACCAAATGGATCGTCGAAGCCGCCAGCCGCCGCCAGAAGTGGATCGATCAGGCGCAGTCGCTGAACCTGTACATCGCCGGTGCCTCCGGGAAGAAACTGGACGTGACCTACCGCATGGCGTGGTTCCGTGGCCTGAAAACCACCTACTACCTCCGCGCCCTGGCCGCCACCAGCACCGAGAAGTCCACGGTCAACACCGGCAAGCTGAACGCCGTTTCCAGCGGCAGCGCGCCGGCCGTTACCGCCGCACCGGCTGGCCCGGCGCCAGTGCCGCAGGCTTGTTCCATCGATGACCCGGACTGCGAGGCGTGTCAGTGACACCGATGTAGTAATAAACGTATACTTTAGATGAGGCCAACTGCCTACAACCCCTGTAAACAATAAGCCTTATTCGTTTACAGGGGGTATAGACAGAGTCTACAATCCCAATCATTACACCTGATGATTAGGAAACGTATACATTGCAAGCCTTCTCCATTCGTTCATTCACTGCTTCGGATGGTGTAGAGATGGCTGTCTTGGTTGATGACCAGGGCAGCCCCCTCTTCCTCCCCAACGTCTACGCGACGCTCCATTACCGCGATGTCGGCTCATCTTCAGCAACGATCAAGAAGGCGCTCAGAGCGCTAGGCATGGCTTATCTGTGGGCCTCCGCCAGAAAGCTTGATCTGCATGCAGTCATCAGCTCAGAATCCTTCCTCTCCATCGAGCAATGTGAGGATCTGGCCTTCTTCCTTCGCTTAGACCGACCCTCGCAAGACCATGAGCTGGCAGTGAGCCTGGAAGAGCTGCCGCCTCGGGTTGTACGGCTTGAGCAGGTGCGTGGTGGGCTCCACCAGAAAGCCTCAGAGCTCACCGCTTGCTCTGCTGAAGAAGGTGCCTATCGAATCCGTATCGTTGCAGCCTTCCTTGAGTTCCAGTTGGCTAGGGTTGAGCAAGGACTGCCTCGCCCGGCTCCAGGGGCAGCGAAGGAAAAGGCCGCACACCCATCCATACGACGACTGAAGGCACTGATCCCCAAGGTCAGCAACGCGGACGAGAGTGACGCGCTGGAGGGCATGGATGAGGTCACGATGGCCTTCGCAGACGAGATCTTCTCACCTACTTCAGAGGCCAACCCGTTCAGAACAGACTTCATCAAGCACCGAAACCACCTGGTTTACAGGATGCTGTCTGACAACGGCATGCGCCGCAGCGAACTGCGCTTCGTCCAGGTCGAAGACGTCAGCTACGCCAATAACCGCGTGCGTATTCGCGTCTCCAAGACTCAAGGTCGCACCGTCCCTATCTCCAGTACGACTGCGCTCGCCTTTCACCATTTCGTCGTCGAGCACTGGTCGAAAATCCCTGCCAAGCAGCGGGCCCACGGCTACCTCTTTACCACCGCAGAGGGGCGCCACATCTGCGCGGACACGATCAATCTCATCTTCAGGACAGTCAGAAAGAAGGCCCACGAGCTGCCCGAGGACTTCGCACCGCACGCACTGAGACGGACGTGGAATGACAGGTTCAGCACAAAGGTTGATAAGGCCCCGCCTGAGAAGCGCATCTCCAAGAACGAAGAGGAGCAGATGAGAAACCGCCTGATGGGGTGGCGGAAAGACTCCCAGATGAGTGCTCGCTACTCGCGCAGAACCATCAGGGTGAAGTCCGACCAGATTGCAGAAGAACTAGCCAACGAAATAGCAGCAGGCAAGAAGAAAGATAATGAGTAACGAAGTGCTAGTTCAACGAAGTGACGCCGCAGCCCCCACAGTAAGCACGCTGGTTTTGCTGGATGGCAGAGTAGTCACTGTAAAGATGGGGGAGCCGTTCCGCACATACAACAAGGACGGGGCATCAATGCTCCTGCACCTAGAAATATTAGATCAAGAGAATCAGTTTCACCGATCTCTATTCAAGGTCATATGCGGAACCCTCTCAACGCACAGTCTGCAATACAACGCCACCATTACTATTGCACTTCGACAGTGGTTCTCTCTGGAGTGCTGCGGGCAGGAAGAAACCATCCAGATTAATCACGTCAGCTTAATCTCAAAGATATCAAACTATGTAGCCTTTATCATTCCAGCACTAAGGCGAATCAAAGACCAAAATCTGCAAGGAATGTCACCAGAAGTAATTGACTTCCTAAGCAACGACCACAAGTGGGAAGAAAGGGGTAACGGAGCCTACTATACGCTCATAACCAACGACCCTACTAGTGGCGCATTAACAGATCAAGAGCTGAGAAGCATTCATAGCGAGCTAAATTACGCATATTCCCAGGGTACAATAAGCCAAGAAGAATATACCCTCGCATGGTTCTTCATTGGCACGGGAGTTCGCCCTGTTCAAGTTTCTCGAATGATCAACTCTGACGTGCAGATCACTGAAGGGCCCGAGGGGAAAGAGGTTACTTTACGAATCCCTCTCGCCAAAGGCGAGGGAGGCGGCAAAACAGAATATTGGCTGCGACGCGCCCCTACAATTCTTGCCGAGTGCTTGATTAATTACTTAGACAGCCGCAACCAAAAATCCAGTGAGTTTAAGCTCTTTGATGGCACTCCAAACTCAATTGGTGTGCGATTGATGAAAACCCTGAACCAGTTGAATACCTATTCAAATCGGCTGGAGCAAAGAATCCCGATTACGCCTTATCGCTTCCGCTATACCCTAGCGACACGCGCCCTGGCCCATGGCGCCTCCGACTTCGAAGTGGCAAGGCTTCTGACGCACCGGAGTACTAGCTGCATCCAGTTCTACCGTGCCTCCATGCCGCAGCTCCAGAACCCCATTCGCGAGGCCGTTGGGAAGGAGATGGAGTTTTTTGCCAGGGCCTTTCAGGGGCGTCTTATCACCTCCCTGGACGAGTCCACGCGAGCTGGTGACGATACCTCGGTCATTGCCGACTTCCTGCGACTGACAGGCCAGACAGTGGGCGCTTGTGGCACCCGCGCTGAGTGCCATCAGAACGCGCCCATTGCGTGTCTGTACTGCCATCACTTTGAGCCCCTGATCGACGCCCCCTGGGAGACTCTGAGGGCTTCTCTGAAGGCAGATCAGGACATGGAAACGGATGATCGGATTCGCCAGATCAACCATAACGCCATGTCAGCAATTAACGAGATCATTATCGCCCGCGACTCAAAGCGTATCACTACGGATGACGACACCAATGGGTGAGTTAGTTTACTTCGCTGGCAAGGCCGATTTTACAGCCAAACAGAATTTGAGCGACTTCAATCGTCACGCCGAAGCCAACTGCCCATTTCAAAATATTGTCTGGGCGGAAAATAGCTGGAATATCTCGACCTTTCTGATTGGGCGCAATCAAGGGCGCACCAAGAAGATCGCTCACTTCAAATCACTGAGGGATAAGTCGGGCAGCAAATCTACTGTCGATACGCCTTTTGACATGCCGTTCCTTGAATTCGCGAAATCCACCTTCAGCGAAATCATGCGCCGCTTTAAACTCCAAGAGTACCGGCGTTTTCTTTATGCACTACAGGCGATGGAACAATCTTTGCTCGATGCCGGACTAGAGCCATGCGTAACCAGAGTAAACGCCAACATATTAGATAGTGCTTCGGATAGTATTCGGGCTCGCTTCAAGGATGCCTGGACTGTTGGCAGATGCCTAGAGCGGATTGTCACTGAGATCATCATTCCCGCACGATTGGTTAACCACAATCTGTCGTGGAAATCACCGATACCCTATCAGCAGCCAGTTAGGAGTGACCGTCTCGATCCGACTATGCGAGAGGAGAACACCTCTAAGCTCCCTCACATCCAATCAATTCTGGATCTGGCAAAGATTCATCACGAATCGAAAAGCCTGCCTGACAAGATCGTCACTAGCTTTGTTTCGCTGGCTATGTTTGCCCCTAGCCGGGTATCGGAAATATTGTCATTGCCAGTAAATTGCATTACCTCAGCGCAAGGCGATGATGGCGAGATAATGGGGATATCTTGGAGGCCCGCAAAAGGGGGCTCGCCAATGACCAAGTTCTCCACTTCAAATGCATCGGAAGATGTCGCCAAAGAGGCCGTAAGGTTCTTCACTGAGCTGGGGGCCAGCGCACGTGTTGCAGCGAGATGGTACGCGGATAACCCCGGCCAACTGTACCTGCCACCAGGCTTTGAACACCTGCGGGGACAACCGCTCACTCTGCGTGAGGCATGCCTCATCCTGGGCAGGAAAACTCCCGTCCAGAGCGGCCACGCCAAAAGGTTGGGCCTCGAACTTACCGGCGAGAAGACGCATGACCCTGCGCGCATGAATGGGTCGAGTGGCGCGAGGGGTACCTCCCTGTTCAGTTGGGACTCCTTGGAGCAAACCGTTCTGGCAAAACTGCCGACCACCTTCCCAATTCTGGACGGGGAATCAGGCCTGATGTGGCACGAAGCGCTGTTCTTGATCCCGGAGCACGCCCTGAGGCCGAACGTAGAGGCATACATGAACGTGCCGTTCACGATCACCACCAACATGCTGAACAACCAGCTTGGCGCAAACCCAGGCGGGGTAACGGTCTTCTCGCGCAATGGCATGACACACAAGGATGGTAGCCCTATCGCCATCACGACGCACCAGTTCAGGCATTTGCTGAACACTCTGGCCCAATCTAAGCATCTGTCGGAATCCCTGATCGCCTTCTGGTCAGGCAGAAAGCACATTACCCAAAACGCCTGGTATGACCACCTGCCACAGGAAGCCTTCATCGAGGCCTACACCAAGCTCGGCGACAACGCCGCCGAATTGAGCGTGCAGGGGCCCATCGCTGATAAGGCTAGGGCCATGGCCGAGAACAACGGTCTAACGCAGAGTCAGGCCCTCAAGATCGAGCTGGGAGCCATACACAGCACCCGGTACGGCATTTGCCGCCACGACTATGCACTGACGCCGTGCCCGAAGGACAAGGACTGCACCATGTGCGGAGAGCATGCCGTGGTGAAAGGAGACCCTAAGCATCTAGCTGAGGCGAAGTACCAGACTGAGATACATGAGAAGGCCCTTCAACTGGCCCAGCAAGCCATGGTCAACGGGGAGCCAGGGGCATCCCGTTGGATCAAGCACAACGAGGGCCGTCTGCAACGCTGGAGGCTTGTTCTGGAGCTTCTGACAGAACCTGAGACCCCAGATGGCACGCTCATCACTCTGCCAGCTCCAGAGCACTCTCAGTCCAAGACCGGACTCGCTCAGGCAGTACGTATCGTTAACGCCGCAGGGCCTGACGATGAGTCTGCTGACGACTTGAACACCCTGCTTGAATTGGAGTTTTCCTAAATGGGTGCCCCTAAGCTCACCGACAAAGACATTGAGAAGGCTGTCCTGCTGCTTGATGGCTGGTCAGGCAAGCTCACCTGGGATCGCTATCTGGCCGTGCTGGCTGTGGAGATAGGCCACACCTACACCAAGGTGGCCATGCTGCGTCAGCCGAGGATCAAGGCGGCCTGGGATCTGGCCAAGGACAGAGTTCATGAGAGCGCCCCTCGCGGGGGCTATGGCAATGTCGCCATGTCCCTCTCAGCAGAGCGGATACGCGAACTGGAGAGGCGCGTAGAGCGCCTTACGCTTGAGAACAATCAACTGCTTGAGCAGTTCGTGCGGTGGTCTCACAACGCGACTCGCCGAGGCCTATCCCTGACCGACCTCGACAAGCCCTTGCCGCTCGCAGAGAAGAAGGCCACCAAGTAGGACTCTAACGGCACGTAGAAAGGTCAGCAATTGGCCGATCTCTGCCGGTCGTCAATACGCCGTGTGCTGGTCAAGTCGAATGCAAGCGCTTGGTCAGCACGAATGCAATTCACTGGTCAGTGGCAATGCAAATATGTGGTCAAGTGGGCTGCACTTCCCCATCAACGCGAATTCGCGAGGAAGCGCGAGAAATGCGCGTTTTCTGAGCAGCTATCAATCTCGAAACGTTTTTACACAGCCTGGGCCAACAGCTGCCGGTCGCTTCAGCGGCCTCTAAGCCAAATGGGTGCTCTCAGAGGCGCTAGCCAAGCCAAGCTGCACAAAGTTTAAGTTTTCGTGCTTAGCCCCTCCCCCGTCTACACAAAGTCCTGCACACCCTCGAACCTGGGGCATTGCATTATGAATCCTCCGCGTATCGGCCTGCTGAACCGGAACGCCGCATAAGACGGGCTTTCAGCCACCTTGCGACCTCACTACTCCAGAGCCTTTCAGAAAAATTTGCCGGTATAGTCACCTTTCTATTTACCTATTAGTTATCTCGCGTTAGTTTAAGCTCCGATGGCACTATGCCGACCCCAGGATCGCTTCAGAGGTAGGGATGTCTCATTGTCGTATACCTTTACCCTATGAAGGTCACAAACTAATTTTCAATAGAATGGCCTGGTGGCTAAGTTTTGTCATCGCGCTTATTGGTTGGTTAGATCTGGCCTTTCTTTTTCCTAAGCGCCTTGATTTCTTACGCATTTCCACCCGGATTAATAGTTTATTTCGGGTGATAGTCGTATCTTTTACTATTGCTGCGTGCCTCTTGGGCTCCCTATTACTATATTTATGGCTCGAACGCGGCTCAGACTTGAGAGAATTAGTTGATATTAGATTCCACCATCTTGCTGAGGTCGCTTCATGAGGATTGACAAACTCGTTGCTGAGTCCGTTCACGGTGTATTTCCAATAAGCATATCATTTAACGATGATCTTACTTTTATAACCGGCCTCAATGGTTGCGGGAAAACCACTGCTTTACGTTTGTTGATGGCGCTTCTGACTCCAAATTTAGATGAATTTTCCAGTATAGAGTTCAGCTGGGTCGAAGTGACTCTTTTGGATAAGGATCAGCAGGTTTCTATTAAGGCTCAGCGTGTTGACGAGGGATTGATTCTTTCTATAAGCACGCTTGAGGTTGAGCTAAAGCTCTCTACTGCTGAGCTTCAGCTTTTCTCAGAAGCAAAGAAAGGCGCTGAGAGTGGCGGTAAGCTTCCAGTGCATGAAAAAGTTGTTGGGCATGATGTTTTTCAGGCTATCCGTAAACTCTCCACCCCGATGTTCTTGGGGATAGATCGTAGGTTTTATATCCAGAACTCTCCGTGGGAAGAAAATTTTGACGCCCGCAGGCGAGACTTTCATGCGCGCCGTATTTATGGAGAAGATCCGGGATTTCGAGGGGCCGCTTCAGCAGGCCTTCTTGATGTTAGTTATCTTGCGTCATCTCGTATGCAAGAGGTACTCACGCTGCAAGAGTCGCTTGATGAGGGTTTCAGAAGAAAACTCTTAACTCGTGCATTTGAGTATAAGCCAAGTGATATAGGTGCGTTTGGCAGCCTGCCTTCAAGGGTAGAGCTGGAAAGTTATCGCGAGCGTTTATCCAGAATTGAAAGTGCTGCTGAGGCCCTAAGAGTGCCTTTGCCGGAGATAAAAGCCGCGTTAAGTAAATTTTTTGAGAGCATGAGCAGCGTTGTGGATGCTCTCGAAAGTAACGCAATAAGAAAAGTTCAGCGAGAAAAAAATAGTCGGAAAGATGTCCGCACAAGAGTTTATCGGCCTGCGCCTGATATAGATAAAATTAATATAGAGTGGATAATTAATAAGCCACAAATTGATCGTATTCTTGAGCACCTGCAATCTCTAGCTGACTTTGGAGATAGTCGAGATCAGCTTAGAGAACCAATAGATAAATTCATAAAGCTGGTGAATTCATTTCTTCAGCAAACTGGAAAGACTTTGCTTATTGCCCCCTCTGGAGAACTTGCAATTTCACTACGAGATAGGCCAGGTGATCCCCGTTCAATCACTGCCCTGTCGTCAGGCGAGCGACAGCTTTTAGTCATGCTCGCACATTTGTCTTTGAATAAAAGCCTTGATCGAAGTGGGATATTTATAGTTGATGAACCCGAGATTTCTCTTCATTTGGATTGGCAGGAAAAATTTGTTGATGCAATTCAAGAGGCGAATCCAAGTGTACAGTTGATAATGGCTACGCATTCTCCTGCGATAATTCTTGATAGAACTGACAACTGCGTCTCGATGAGCTCTTAATTATGTTGAAGTGGCCAGCTAGAGCTATGAACGCTGTTGTGAAACTTTTCGAACCGCTTCAGGATGTCGATGTGTATATCGAAGATGCTGGAGATGAAGTGTTCTATTCATCTCTCTTGAGAAACGCCGCACAAGATAGAATTAGAGTTGAGCGTGTATTTTCTTTGGGGAATCGATTAAAGGTTATTCGAGGGGCGCAAGATTATATTCCTGCGGGGCGGCGATCTTTATTCTTGATCGATGGTGACCTTGAGTGGGTTAAGGATGAGGTGCCACCTAGGCTGCCTTGGCTTTATAGGTTAAACGCATATTGCATTGAGAATTTAATACTTTGTGATCGTGCGGCTTGCACTGTTTTGTCTGAAGAGCAGGTTATGGAGGAGGTTGATGCAGAAGCTGCCTTGAATTTTAAAGAGTGGCTGCGTTCTGTTGAAGGGCCACTTGTGGAGCTTTTTTCGGCATATGCGACCGCTCATCACTTTAAGCCTGGATATAAAACTGTATCTAATGGCGTGGGGAATCTTTGCTCTCAAGTTGGCAAGGCTACTGTTTTAGACCCTAATAAGGTTGATTTGGCGAAAACAGCTGCGTTGGCTGCTGCTGAAAGTGTAGCTTCGCCTGATGGGTTCTACCCCGCTAACACGGACACTTTCAAGTAGACTCGTACGGAGTCATAGGAGTGTTCATGTCCAAGCGCAAACAATACAGCCCGGAGTTCAAACGGGAGGCCATAGAGCTGGCCCGTCGCT
>Ga0209404_10000110_pt1 | contig 73036 bp, 107 predicted proteins | sample TroAtlMetagenome_2_FD_187447 | JGI IMG/M metagenome (GOLD analysis project Ga0209404, IMG submission 187447) | Marine eukaryotic phytoplankton communities from Atlantic Ocean - Tropical Atlantic ANT8 Metagenome (SPAdes) (version 2) | ecosystem: Environmental > Aquatic > Marine > Oceanic...
TTAAGTTGTGGGAGAATAGGTCTTATGAGAGTGCATTTGATAAGACTAAGGTGTTGTGGGATAATTGGGATACTATATGTCGGTGGACGGATGATGCGAACTTGGCGCATATTAGCGGACATAGTGCGTTCCAATATATTGATGAGTCACCTTCGTATATAAGGGAGAGATTACAGTCTTCACCGGCACATATGCGTGAATACGAACCTCATACGGATTATGGGAGTAAAGGGTTAACGATATTGGTACCTATTGCACCTGGTGTATCAGAACCTACTCGTTTTCATGGCTATGAAGGACGCCGGACGGTCCGCTCCGTGCCTTGGGCCATTAATCATGCCTATATGTTCAGACCATCGGCGAATCATTCGTGGCATTCGTATATCGGTGGTGAGAATGACAGGTGTGTATTAAACATTAACTTCATGAATTAAGGGTTGCATATGCGCTATCACTAGTGTTAGGATATAAATAGTGATATGGCCTATTCAATAACAACTCGTAAAGAACTCAATAAACATGTCGACTTTGACATTAGTATAATCACTGGCAATCTTGCCGACGGTGAATTCTTTGCAGAAGATAAGAAAGTCACCAGTCGTTCTAAGGTCTATGTCGTTAAGATACCAAAGGTAGGTCAAGACAAACTCAAAGGTAAACTAAGAAAGATTGGTGTTAAGAGTCCATTCACTTTAGATACTATTACACTTGATGTAGAAGAACAAGATGGTCTATCATTGCGTTTACAGAAGACAGGAAAGACATCTACTGCATCAGATGGTAAGACTACGGCAATGCAAGAGAACGCATCACTAGAAATCATTAAACAAGGTCTGGCGAACAATAAGACATACACCAGTGCAAAAGACATCGCAAAGAAACCCATATACAAGACTCTCATTGAAATCTATCCTGAGCTCAATGATGATTGGTTGAATGGTCTATATGCACAATATGCCAAGATGAATCAGAAGTTCCCTAATGCGAAGTTCGATACATTCAATAGAGATGGTGGTTTCATGGATTGGATAACATCATATGTGAAAACGAACTATAGGATTGCAAAGAAAGATGCGTGGAATCCGGCAGACATATGGTTAATCAAAGATGAGGAGAAGATTAAGACCGCTCTCAAAGAGGCGAAGAGTCTAGAACAGTTCAATGATATCATGAGAACTCTGTATAAGAAGAGACAATTATGTGGCATATCGTTGAAGAAGGTGTCAGGTAAGATTGCAAGGTTTATAGAAGTCAATATGACTGATGCGATACCTGATAGTAGTGCATATTCATTAGATTCAATCACTCAGAAATGGTCGGTGAATCAATCAGGCAATCTGGATTCTACTGATACAGTGATTCAAATATCAACAGGCACTAAGTCAATGAATGGTAAAAAGAGTGTGAAGTTTCAGATAAGACAAAACAGTAAAGGTTTCAACAACCTCAAGTTTGAAGGCACACAAGTTGGTGCAGGTGCGGCCAGACTTGGTAAGGCACCACTTGATATGTTGCAGAATCTATTAAGTGGTTATGGTATCATCGACTTTGTGAATGACCACAACAAGTATCCTAAGACTATAGATGAATGGAAAGAAGTAAAGAGTGACTATAAGAAGATGTATGATGCCACCCACTCATCAATCACAAGTAATATAACCAAGAACAAATTCGTTGAGAATGTTGAGAGTTCATTTGAGAGTGGTGATAATGGTGATGCAACTGCATATACCACATCTAAATTGATGCAACTGGCGTTTGTTTCTAAGTTGATTACTCTGAGTGATAAAGACCAAGATAAATTATTAACAGAAATGTCTTATCTTGCGAAGAAGGAAGGTCCAATATTCGGACCACATGGTAAACTCTACTAGTCTATAATATCCAAAGACTTAAATAATAATCATCGGTCATAGGACCATCAGTCTCATCGATATATAACATCGATGATTGTCTAGTGATATCTCTCCAATCGTGTTCTAAATGGATGTAATCTGCCTCTTCGTCACCACCGGTACCACGCCATTGGTCTGGAAATGATGGTCTACAGTTCTCTTCATACTTGGCGTTCAGTGCCTCATTCTTCTCATTGTTGTTGGCGAAGTATTTACCCACAACGGCAGGTTGGAATGGTAACATGAACTCGTCAAACTCACCTTCAATGAAATGCATGAAAGTGTCATACTGTGTCATACTTTCTCCATCAAACATCTTTTCAACTAGTTTCGTATGTTCGCCATAGTTGTGTTGAAAGAAGTAAGGTAACAACATAGTATCTTCGGTGCCAGTCCAATCAACGCAAAAGTTGAGAGTCGCCCAATTGTTTTCAATCATCGCCTTTCTATCTGATTCTTCGATAGTGAATGAAGAATGATTAGGATTACCCTTATCTGGTAATGAACTGAATAAGATTGAATGAGAGACACCTCGTGGTATCACTTTGCAATCACAAAACATGGTCTTATCTTGTTGACCAAATAGAGTATTGAAGAATACATGTCGTATTGCGAATGATGGATGTTCATTCTCTTGTAATGGTGGGACTTTAACATGACCCATGTTTGATTTACAATTTGAGTCGGTTGCGAATGAAGGTTTCACATCTAAGAAGTCTTGTTCTTCATAGTCTGTTAAAACGGTGAATCTACAAAGATCCATACCCTCATGTCTTATTAGTCGTTGTCTATCAAGATGTAGTTTCAATCTCACTACATCGGCAGGTGTCCTGTCTGGGTCACCTTTCATACATACTGTTGCAATATTAAATGCCATACTTCATTTCTCCATTATAAAAGTTCATTATATTATTATAATTTATTTAGTTAATTCCTTCAAGTGGTTTTTCCAATTAAATCACATTTATCCAACCAGTGATTACATACTTCACATTACTCAATGGCGGATTACCTCTATGAGTATGAGTGAAACCAGCTGGCCATACGACAAATGTATTTCGTCTAGGTTGTATTCGTTTAGATTGATATAAGAATTCAGTCTCACCACCTTCATCGACATCATTCAGATATACCATCCATGCAAGTATCGTTCTAACATCTTTTAGATGACTTGTGTGTTCACAATGCCAGTTATGATACCCCTCAGTTGGCCGTGTCTTCTGTATCTTCATCTGACTCGTGTATAGTTCTTTATATAGACCAGTCTCTATCACTGGATATTCATTCAACCATGAGTCCATTATCTCACCATCTACAATCTCTTTCATGTTTTGCATAGGTGTAGACAACATAGAGTCCATTGCACTATAGAACATAGAGGTGTCAGCACGAAGGTGTTTGTGTGAATCGTCATGACTCTCTCTTCGATTTACTGTTAAACCCCTCTCATCGCAATCATCAAATACATGAATACAATCATCAATTAGTCTTTCATCGAAACAGTCATAGATGGTGAGTATGTGGTCACCGTGGTCTACCCATTCATATTCTCTTACTTTATCGTTCATCTGTTGCCTCGAAATAGTCTATATTTAATACATGTCTATATCTTGCATCACATGTATTAGTCGTTCCTGTGTGTTGTATATGTGCATCGAATCTCAATATTCTATTCGCAACACTATCAACTCTCTCTGTAATGTCTTCACGCCACTTGTCTTTGAGTATGGTATACCCATTATTTGTATTCAAGTATAACAATGCAGTCTTTAAATTCTCTGGCGCATTTTCAATGTCTACATGAAACTCGTTTTCTTTAATTATCTCGGTGCGTGGCATCATGTTAATCTTACATCGCACTAGAGAACAGACATTTAATTTATCTAATAATGGTTGAATCAAATCATACGCATCACTCTGAGGTTCATTTCTAAAGTATATCGCATGTGTAAATTGCATCTCATGTGCTGTTCTATTGACCTTATTCAAGAAATATGGGAAATACGGACTAGTGAACTTCTCTACTAGTTCGTCAAAGTAGTTTTGGTCTAATGCATTATCTATTATCTTCATTATTCGCTATATGCCATTCATGACTACACTCGGCACTACACCAAACATGTTCGACATTGTTCTCAACTATCGGTGAGTGATACTTAACTTCTTCTTGCCAGTTTTCTATTTCCTTAAAACACTGACTGCATTTCGCTGTCTGACTCATATTCTTTTCCTCTTCTGGTTGCACTTCACTATCTGATTCATATTCTCTCCCAAACCATATTAATAAAACATATCGTTCACCCTCATATATGGGTTCAACGCCATGCCACACTTCACTTGAATTATTAAAGAACGCCATTGTGCCTGCCCTCTTAGGTATGATACAACCTTCTACATTCAGTTGACCACCATGAAAGTCATCATTCAGTTGAACAATACATGTTCCATAATCTCTACCCACATCATTCTTGGCCATATCTCTATGATAAGGGAAGAAGGCGTCTGTCTTATATCTAACTATTTGACAATATGTAATTCTATCAAAGTCTCTATGGTCTATAAACTGGTCGCCCACAACATCCATTACTTTAGTAAACTCTGGCGAGTCTTGATTAACAGTCATATGTTCTTTACCATAACCTGACTCATATTTGTATGATAGATTAAATTCTTGAACTCTCTCGGATGGTGTGATAAAAGTCTCATTGTCTGGATCCACAGTGACATCGTCATATGGCATACTATCAAACATGTCAATGAGTGTATCACATCCACGGTCATTTATTATTCTAGGTTTCAAGTATAGAAAGTTTGACTCTCTATCAAACTCATCTTCAACCCATTCATCTATAGGGTCATCATCTAGAGGTGCCATTATTGGTTCTGGATGGTCCATGTTTGGATTAGATTCATCCATTGGATTACCTATTCTGAATTTAGTTTCTGCCATGATTTTGTCCTTGTGGATGGTAGAAAGTCACTTGCGTAAATCTCCAATTGTCTTTATATTTATTGTAGTCATTTATATATGCACCATGCATACGATTGCCTGGAAAAATGACACATCTGTTAAACTTGTGTGGTATGATTCGTTCTATATCAAATCTCTCTCCAACAGGATAGAGTAAACCCATATTCTCATCGTTAGTTATCCATTCACCATCATATACGGCAGTGCCACCATCTTCTTCTTTATCCATGTATACTAACATATTGAGTGTTGCACAATTGTCTGGCGTATCTAATGCACTATCGATATGTGGATAGTGTTGCATCTCTTCATCAAACTCTGTAATAGTTTGAAAACAGTTATACTCATATAGGCGTGACCAATCATAATCTCCTTTCCAATAGTATCGTCTGCATAGATTTAACAGTCGTTGATGTTCATTCTCATATATTCTCGTGGGATGTCCAACCTTATCTACTATCCTACAGTCGAGATAATCTTGACCATTGCGTGTAGACGATTCAGGATTATATTTCCACATTGGGTATTGTCTGTTCGTGATATGTTCATATAAGTCTTCTGCATTTTCATAGAAGTCATCAATCGTTAAGACTAATCCATCAAACTCATGGTTGTCAAATGATGACCTCATTTTGTATAGTTCGTCTAATATGACTACTTTATCCATCTAATACCCCATAATCAAATTCGGTACCATGATGATATGAACCCAAATCTTCTGAGTGTTGTAAATTGAATGAAATACTGATTCTTTCGTAATTATCTCGTGACTTGGCCATAGGGACAGTATGGAGTAGATACGATGGCCACATCATAAAGTCGCCATTTTTAGGGAAAAATTCTAAGTCTGTCATTCCACCTGGTGTGCCTGAACCTTCGAGTTGTTCGGTGTATCTCATTCTATCGTCATTGGCGCCATGTCCAAATACTGAACTCATATTGGGGTTAAAAAATTTGATGGGTTCTGAATCACTATCGGCCGATACATAGTATGTGCCTGATAATCTAGACTTGACATGATTGTGACATTCGTGTGCGTGTGGTTCATTATAGACATTCACCCATGCAAACAAATGTATGTTGTGTCTGTTCAATCCATCAGTTGGAAATAACCACATCTCTCTAAGAAATGCGATATATGAATCCTTCATTCTATTGGCGAATGTGTTGAACCATGGTTGATTGTGTGTCTGTTCTCTTAAGTCATTATCAAAGTATGTTGTATACTCTGTTGTTGAATTGCCATTCGGAACCTTTGCAACAACATCTCTACAATGTTGTGCAACTTCTTTGTGGTTTAAATCTATCTGCCCTTGGAATATGGGAGTTGGGAACATCTGATGATATTCGCCTCGGCATGGTGCATATGTATTTTTTGGGTTATCAATCTTTACCGGTTTCATTCTTCTTCACTGCAACCCCTACACCCTTTTCTCCACTCGGCATAGTGACATCTCTATAATATATAATAACTTCGCCCATTTGTTTGATATACCTTTTGAGTTCTTGCATATCTTCTGCCATGACTTTGTAGTCACCGATAGTAGTTGCAACAAAAAGTATTTCACCATTGTTCTGTTCTTTCATCTCGTCTAGGAATCTATCGAGATATGTATAACCTTCTGGCCAATCAGGATTCTCTAACTCTGATTTATCACATGCCTTAGGTCTTTTGAATTGTTCTGCGCCAGTCTTTTCATCAAACCTCTTAGGTTCAAATGAGATAGTCGCCTTACATGGATTTGTGATAGTTGCCTCTGATACGACATACCATTGTGGTGCAGTCAAATTGACTGGTCGTGGTAAATCAGGTTGCATGATATCAATCTGTATAGGTTTAGAGACAATTTCTATGTCTCTGGCAGGTATTAATGAACAACCACTAATTAGTGCTGTCAGGCACAGTAAGCTTATAAAGTTTTTCTGTATCATCTTCTAACCCCTCCATTACTTTATCACTTGCACCATTGAATCTGTTCTCAATTAACCCTGGTTTCTTGAGTGCAAGTAAATCTAAATTATGTCTTGAAAATATTGCAAGGTATTCTGCCTTCTCTGCCTCTATTTCGGCATTTGCACGAGACATGTTTTGTAATGCCTTACCTTGTTTTTCGTATGACTCTCTCAAGGCGTCCATCGCCTGTTGTTGTTCTTCTACAGCACTTTCTAACTTTATATTATTTGCGGTTAGTGTCTCATTCTGACTAAACAGATACCAACACATAAAACCTAATACAAGGCAAATGCCTATTAACGCTTGTTGCATAAAATTCTCCTACAATATTGTCACTATCAGAGCGACAAAAATGCATAACATTATGAGTATGTCTTCTTCGTTAAACCTCTTCGGATTCATACTCGTAGTCTTCTATGATAAAGTTCAGACCTCCTGAACTACGGTGTTCTATGAGTTTACCATCTTCATCTTTAAATTTGAGATGTTTCTCTCTCTGTATAAAGATTTTCTTTGCGATGTATACTCTATCGTCACTATCACCATATTCATGGTTAAAAGATACAGTTATCTTATATCTTCTTAGAACCCATCCTTTGATGGTCTCATAGATATATCTAGTCCACTTCTTTACGAACTTATAGATATACTTAACCCATGATTTGAACTTATTCATAATAGTATTTAGTAGTCTTCTAAGGCAGTTATATTATTTCTTAGTTCTTTAAGTTTATTGATAGTGTTCTTTGCAGAAGTATGAACGATACCAATACCACCTGCTTCTTCCCAAGCCTTGATGTTTTTTGGTCTATCATCTATCAATACAGAACCCTCATAGGCGTAGGCTGCCTTTTGAGTGCCAGTAAATGTGCATGTCACTACAACATTAGGGTCTACTAATCTCTTAATCCATTCGGTTTTGTCATATACAACCAACTCTCTGTTGACATGACCAGCGGCAGTTAATATCTCCCACGGTGTTTCACAATGTCTAACATATGCAAGTAAATCATACATATCTACCATTGGTGGTAGATTAGCGAATAGTCTTTTATCTGTTAATTCTTTCTTTCTCAAGTCATAAGTCGTATGACCTTCATCATCATTGGTTAACGGTTCACCCAAATACTCAGGCGCCTCAACTCCCTTCAAGAAGTCAGCAAGAACACCGTCCATATCAATGAATATTCTACTTACTTTTCCTTTTATCATGTCTCCATGGTACGCTATTTTATGGTCTATTGTCAAGGGTTTCCTCCAACAAATATGCCTCATTTTCGTCTATTTCCTGGCCGTTTAAAACCTGTCTAACATGCACCATTTCATGTGCCAATGTGATATATCGTTCTTTATTGAGTTTCACATATATTGAAATGTATGTGTCATTGTCTAATACTCTAGGGTGTTCAATCAATCCTTGTTGTGAGAAGGATGGTGGTAATCTCTTAATAGTGATTTGTGCGTTTCTGTCGTCTATTCCAAGTGTCTTCGAATAGTCAACTGCCTTCTCTAAGAGTAATGTATTTTTACAGTAAATCTCCATTTTCTAGTTCTTCATTATATGTTTCTAAGTGTTCACTACTACAAAATGGACAGTGTTTGGGTCTAAGGTGTTCGCTCTCTAATTCTAGTGCATCTCTCAGTTGTTCATCTGAGATTGTTAGTGTCATGTCTTGGTCGCACTCTTCACAAAATATGTGATGTTTAATCGCCATCTTCCTCTTCTCCTATGTCTAGTTTTTTCTCGCCGATTACTTCTTTCCAGAAATTATCGAATGATTTGGGTTTACCATCAATCGTTGCATATGGTAATTCTCTCAAGACTTCGAATTCGTCCTTGAGTTGTATATATGTTCTCTTTTCATGTTCATTATGGTCAATAGTCTTGAGTATATGTTTGTATCTGTCGCACAAGGCGTCATGAACATGTTCTGGCGGTAAGTATAAATGTATCTTCAATCTTTCACTCCACATCGTTGTCTATGCCAATGAAGTAGTTGGTCATAACCTCCAATGTTTACACCATCTACTGTAATTTGTGGGAATGTTCTTGCAGTTGGAAACTGTTCCATCAACTCTTCTCTAGTGAAATCAACATCTAACTGATTGTAGATGTATTCATAATCATTCTGTTCACATAATGCCTTCGCTCTGTCACAATAGGGACATTGTGGTTTTCCGTATATCTCAATCATTTATTAAATCCTGCCATTTTACATACTTTATGGACTCTACCTGACTTCATGAGTTTGTGAAATTTCTTGAACCATTTCTTAATCATCTTTCTGCATTGCCCAAATCCATGTATACACCAATATTGATATTATTATAATTCCGCTAAGGTATAGTAGTGCGTTTTCCACTATCTTCCTTGACCTCGATATGCCTTGTGTGACCTCTTCTTCGACTTGTTCATCGTAGACATTGATATCTTTGTTTTTCTGCCTCTTCCACCTTGACCGATAGAAGAACTCTTTGGCGAGGACTCAATGCCTCTTAACATGGTGTTTACTCTTTTCATAGTATATTATTTATTATAGTTTTATTGCCAATAATGTAAATATTGCCAACATGATTAAATTTGCGAATAACATGAGAATGCCCAATATGGTGTGATACCATATCCATCTAGTTTTGTATGCGTTCTCAATTGTTAATTCATCCGGATCGGCGTCAGGTTGATATGATGGTTCATCTGTTATATCACCCATGCCATGTAATTTCTGTTCTACTTCTTGAACTCTCTGAACGAGTTCATCTTCCTCTCTACTACCCCAAAGGATTTGGTACCATTTCTTCATCATAATTTAAAGTCCTCAAATGTGTCGTCACTGACATCTTGTTTAATACCACCAATGACATAAGACTCAATCTCTGTCTCTTGTGGTGCGTTCTGTAATCCTCTACTGTTTAACCAGTGACGAGTCCACGGTAAAGGATTGTTTGCACTAGAGACATTATATATCTGGTTCAACCCAATCATGCGTAGTCTCTTGTTTGCGATATATTCTACATATTTGTTTAACAACGGCACTGACAAACCAATCATACTACCATCTTTGAATAGAAACTCTGCCCATTCTTTCTCTTGATTAACTGCATCTTCATACATTGTGTAAACTTCTTGTTCACAATCTTTCATGACCTTGGTCATCATCTTATCATTCTCTTGATTCTTATAACACTTGAGTATGTGTTGTGTGATTGCAAGATGTTGTGCCTCATCTCTGGCGATAAATCCTATAATCTTGGCACTGCCTTCCATCAATTTCAATTCTCCAAATGCGAAACTACAGGCAAATGACACAAAAAATCGTAAACCCTCCAGTATGTTGACACTAATCAATGCGAGATATAATGCCTTATACAACTCATAATCATCTACTTTCAGTCCTAGTAGTCTTCTTCTACCCAACTCAATGAAGTGGTCATATTTATCAGTCACCATTTCTGCCCTTTTGACAATCGCATCTTCTTCTAATATGGTGTCAAATATATCACTAGGGTCTGCATATATGTTCTTTATGATATGAGTATAACTTCGTGAATGAATACTCTCCATGAAATCCCATGTAATGATGCAAGACTCAAGTTCAGGTAAAGTGACAAACGGTAAGAATGCTATGGATGGCGCCCTACCTTGAACTGAGTCAAGCAAAGTTTGATACCTCAGATTTGAGGTGAATATATGTTTCTGTGCATCATTCAAAGTTTGATAGTCATTTCTATCTTTCTGTAATGATACTTCTTCTGGTCGCCAGAAGAATCCTAATTGTTTCTGCGTGAGTTTATCGAATATGGGATATTTGAATTCATCAAATCGTTGTGTGTTCAACTCTTCGCCAAAGAATAGTTTGTTCTTTGTAAAGTCTACTTTCTTTCTATTAAATACTGTCATCTTTTCTTTTCAACCAATTCAAAATGGTCATAATTATTAACTAGTTCACCATAATTACTCTTATAATACTGATTACTAAATTCATGAAAGAGTTCTTTCTTCTTTGTGACTTCTTTATCTTCGTCACCACCACTTTCCCAACGATGTGTTCTGCCATCTAAATCCATTGGGTGGGCAGGATGACCAGTGTGTTGGTCATGATTGAATCCCTCTTTAAAACCATCGATGTCTTCCATTCTAGAGTCTGCATTAAAGAAATGAACAAACAAGTGATATGATTCTTCACCTAGTAAGTAATCTCTCCAATGTGGAATGTTAGGTCCTTGATATAATAATATATCACCTGGTTCTAATGATACTGACTTGCACCCATTTCTCAATCTCTCTCGTTGGGCCAAGTCTTGTGTATCATTCTTAACTATCTCTGCACTTACACCTGCATAGTTCTTATCATTCTTTAACCATATCTTCCATGGTGTGTTATCATCTGTCTGATAATCTAAACATAATGTAGCACTTATCTCACATGATGGTCTATCAGTGTGAGAACCCAAATATGCACCTCTTTCATACTTTCGAGTATATGAATATGTCTCTCTCAAGTCCATATCAATATAATCCTTTAGTTTATTATGTATATATCCATGAAGTGCAATACCCCATGGTGTGCAATAACCACCCATAGACTTACCAATTGAATCTTCTGGATTCTTGTATGTTATGTCTTTAACTTCTTGATGCGTGTATGCACCAGTGTATTCATCGGCACGCCACATATCCATGGCCATGTCAATTATATCTTGTGGTAGGAAATCTCTTATGATGACATATCTATCGAACATGAACTCCCATGTTAATGGATTAGTTCTTCCAGATAGTATTTGGTCTTGATGTTTTACTCTGTAGTTTACTGTCTTTTCATCAAATGGCACAGGCATCGCAATCTTCCTCACTATCGGAATCAAAAGGGTCACTTGGTAATGACTCTTCCATAACATCTTCTACTTTACCATCCATTGTGTTCTGGTAATATGATGTCTTCCATCCATACTTATATGTGTTCAACAAGTCTCTTGCCATAATAGAGACTGGAACTTCATTATTATCATAATTCTCAGGATTATATGACCAGTTGCCACTAATCCCTTGGTCAAAGAACTTCTGCATGACTGCAACTATATTGATATAACCTGTATTGTCTTGCATATCCCATAATAGAGTGTATGCGTTCTTAAGGTATGAGTATTGTGGAACTATCTGTTTGAGTGTTCCCTTCTTACTCTTCTTAACTGACAAGTAATCTCTAGGTGGTTCAATACCATTTGTTGCGTTAGATGTGACACTTGATGATTCACTTGGCATTTGTGCGGTCAATGTAGAGTGTCTTAGACCATGTGTTAGTATCTCTGCTCTTATTTTCTCCCAATCCATCTTATATTCGGGTTTTACTATATCATCTACATCTTTTTTGTATGTGTCTATCGGTAATATGCCTTGTGCATACTTAGTTCTATCAAAATAGTCACATTTTCCCTTTTCCTTGGCTAATGTCATAGATGATTTGAGTAGATAGTATTGGAACTTCTCAGTCAACTCGTGGACGAGTCTCCACGCACTCTCATCACCATATTTGACACGGTTCTTTGCAAGATAGTGTGCCAATCCAATGTATCCTATACCCAAACTTCGTCTTGCGAGTGTAGACATTTCAGCGGCCGCCACTGGATATTCTTGATAGTCTATCAACTCGTCTAGACCTCTAACTGCAAGGTCACATATCTCTTCTAATTCTTCTTCTTTTACCACACCTACATTGATTGCACTTAATATACATAAGGCAATCTCCCCACCATGGTCATCAATATGTTGTATGGGGTCTGTTGGTAATGTTATTTCTTGACATAGATTACTCATGTTAATCTTGTCTGTAAATGAACTATGACTATTGCAATGGTCAATGTTCATGATATAGATACGGCCAGTCTCCGCTCTCTCTTTTAATAAATCTGTTATTAGTTCTCTTGCACTAATCTTTCTTTTAGGAATTGAGTATGCATTTTCATACTTCTCATACAACTCATCAAACTCTGGCGTGCCAAATGCATCATATAAACCTGGCACATCATGAGGTGAGAATAATGTTATTTCTCCATTTTGAAGAAATCTCTTATAAAACAACTCTGATAGTTGTATAGAGTAATCTAACTTTCTTACTCTGTTGTCTTCTGTTCCCTTATTGTTCTTTAATACAATAATATCTTCAATCTCTTGGTGCCAAATAGGAAAATGAACTGTTGCACTTCCGCCTCTGACTCCATTCTGAGTGCAACATCTCACTGTTGACTCAAACTTCTTAAGAAATGGTATAACACCTGTGTGTTGCACTTCACCACCTCTTATCTTTGCACCCAATCCTCTAACTCTTCCTGCATTGATACCAATGCCTGCTCTTTGGGCGACATATCTACCAATCGCCATGTCTGATGAGAATAATGAATCTAGAGTATCATCACTGTCTACTAAGACACATGATGCAAATTGTTTCATCGGTGTTCTTACACCTGCCATTATAGGCGTGGGTATGTTTATCTTAAATGTCGATGATGCATCATAATATTTCTTGATATACCATAATCTATCTTTCTCACCATGACCATTGTAGTTTTGAAACAATGTCATTGCAATTAACATATACATGAACTGAGGTGTTTCAAACATAGTGCCTGATGACCTGTCTTGTATAAGATACTTGTCTACTACTTGTTGTAAACCTGCATAGGTGAAATCTAAATCTCTACCATGCTTTAGATATGAGTTGAGTTTAATTAACTCTTCTTCTGAGTATTTAGATATTAAGTCTGTTGAATATAGACCCTTGTCTATATTTCTCTCTATCATATCCTTTAGGGGAGGATATATCTTATCTAATGTGTCGTCTTTTGTTTTGTCTTTCCATTTGGTGTTGAACACTTGTTTTTGCACTGCAAACAATAATAGTCTGGCCGCAACAAATTGATAATTTGGGTTGTCTAATGAGATTAAGTCACTGGCTGACTTAATTAGAATCTTCTGTATCTCTTTAGTTGTGATTCCATCATAGAATTGTAAACCACTGTTCATCTCTACTAATGATTCACTGACACCTGTGATATCTCTACATGCCTTCTCAACCATTACATGTATTTTTTCTAAATCTATTGAAACTTTCTGACCGTCTGACTTAATGACCTTTACTTCTGAATTCATGTTTTCTTATACTCCATCAATTGTAATTTTGCTGAGAGACCGTAAACTGTATTACTATTGATGATGTCGACAACTTCACTCTCACTCAAACCACTCATAATCATATCATTAATGTCCTTATACTCTGTTATTCTCTTATCATTCCAAATGCAAACACGATATCCAAGGTCGATGACCTCTTCTATCTTCTTTATAATTTCTTTGTTTCTTGGTTCATTATCGTAAACGAGTATTGCGTTATCTTTTATATCTTCTGGTATCTTTTTAAAATCACTACCAGCCACTGCGATACCGTTTGGTAGGAATAGACTATCTATGGGTCCCTCTGTGACATAAATCGTCTTCGTTCTGTCCACTGAATTCAAATTGAAGATGAGTGGAACATCATCTCGGAATCTCATTGTTAAGTATCTTAGTGGTGAATCATTAATTGCACGACCAGATACCCCAACCAACTCCCCATTCTCATCGTAGAATGGCAATACGATTCTAGGGTCATTACCTAGAACTCTATCTGTATACTTTGACGATAAAAGATGTAATGTTTGTGCATGGGGCACGAACCAGATGTCTTTCATTGCATACTCAGGCACCTTTCTATTAATCAAATATTGGCGTGCCTCTGACTTTTCAGCTGCCAGAAAGGCGATTGCCTTTAGACTGCTATTCTTAGTCTTTACTCCACTTTTATTTAGAATATCTGTTTGTGGACTAAACTTAAATTTCTCGCTTGAAGGCATTTTTCTTTTAGGTTTATGCCCTTGTTCTGACAAAAACTCTTTAAGATATTCTCTGTGAATTGTAGGAAAATTTTCTTTTAAGAAATTTACACTAGATGTTGTCTTTCCACAATTATGGCACTTATAAATGAACGATTGTTCCTTTACAAAATGATACCCTCTCGACTTGTAGACATTCTTTTGTGAGTCACCACAATAAGGACATCTGTGATTTAATGTGTTTTCATTAACCCATTTCGAGCGGTCTAGGTTCGCCATAACCATAGACAAATATTTTCTTTCTAACCATAGCATTGATATCCATTATACAGTAAGGCGTGTCAAAATACTAGTCGTTTTTGCTGATTCTTTGAAGGTTTTTCTTGGGCACCTGAATCTTATATCTATGTTCAACAACCTTAGGTTTATCTTCTTTAATCTTACGAACAATCAGGCCAGTAGAGGTTATCAATAATAACACCGCCAAGGGGTCAAACACAAATATGAGTGCAAAAATCACCCACCTAACAGCGTTGTCAAGATACTTGACACTCTCTTCCTGGCCATATATCACTTCTGCGACATACTTGATTGGGCCAATCTCCGCCTCAAATCCTAATATTTCTTGTTCAAATACAAATCTCTCATCCTTGAGTATCCTTATATCATCATAGATACCATCTATCTCTGTGTTGTATTCTTCTGTTTTAAGTATAATCTCATCTACATTACCTGTAGACAATGTCTGTAATCTGTTAATCTCTTCGTTTGCACCATCTATGGTGTCTTGTGCCTGTGCTCTGTATTTGTCTATATTGTCTTGTTGTGATGATATATCATCTCTAATCTGTGTTCTCTGTTCTGATTGAGATGCAAACAACTCATTTGCCTGTGTGACATAATCAATCACTTGAACTTCTGCGCCTTGAAATACACCACCCTCATCTAATGTGATAGTCTCTACACCCTTATTTCTTAGTTCACTAACAGATGTATCTAATGCAGTTAGTTGTGTTCTTAAACTATCTATTTGTCCTTGTGCATAGTCTATATCACCTTGAACTCTGTCCCATGCACCATCTCTTATCTCTATTTGTGCATTAACAGAAGATGTGACATCTACACCACCACTACTTAAAGAGATGATTCTATCTTCTATTGTTGTTATCTGATTCTCTTCTCTTGCAATTTGAGAGTTGATTCTCTCGACTTCTGATTGTGCTACACCTGTTGCGTATGATGTATCTGAACTTGCCTTTGCAAGATACCCAAATATCCCTAATGAGGTAATCAACATCAATACAAACACTGATAATGCCAGATAGTATTTCATGTAATTGAGTCTATCCCAAAATATATGGAGATAGGCCGCAGTGACTATCTTACCAAACTCTAGTGTTCCTGTCATTATGATGACACCTAGAGCTGCACCTGCAAATATCGTTGCAAGTCCCAATACTGAAAAATATGCCGCTATACCTGCAATTGCGAGAGAGGTACCTAGGGCTAGGTAGTTATAAAATTTTTCCATAATGTATTAGTAGTCGTATCTTTTAAGAATTCGTTGATAGATATCTTTACTATCTTTCTCATTCTTCTTCTGATACTTATTTCTTTTTACTAAAGGCGTGTCTGTTGATACGGCACTGCCTGTAGAATTCACTGGTGCATCTTCTTCTATAGTTTCTTTAAAATATTTTGATACTTCATCTGCAAGTTTTACACCTGCCTTATAATCACTTGGGTAATGTAGTCCTGCTTGAACTCTACCCCATGCACATATGTCTGCCATGTCTCTTAGATTACCCTCATGTTCTGGATATTTCTTTGCATAGAAATTTGCGACAACATATGATTGTAGTGCATGACTGGAAGGATATGATGGTGTGTTTGCAGTTCCTGTTTTGAACTTGTTTAACTCCATCTTATATTCATTTGCAAGTTGATACGGTCTAGGTCTGTTAAACATGTTCTTGTAATGTCTACCTATTGGTTTGCATTGACTCTTAATGTAATCAACTTCTTCTTCATCAAACTCTAAGTCTGAGTCTTCCATATATTCTTTTATGTAATAGTTGGCGTCTTCGTCACAATTTATGTATTGTCTTTTCGACTCATCACTTACATTGTTTGTCTCATCTATTACTTGTGTTAATTCTTTCTTTGTTTGACCTGAACTGTTCATTGGTGGTGGGTCTAACTTAATAGAGTCCCAACCATCTTCAAAGATATCTATCTCTTCATATTTCGGTTTCTTTAACTCGTCTTTAGATGCAAATACTACTGAGTCTATACTCATGACTGCCTCAATAAACATAAGTTCTTCTACTTGCAAAGACTTTCCTCTTTTACTGAGTTTGATACCAAATTGTCTGGCCATTTTTACTTTATCTGCCCATTTTGCCTTCTGAAATTGTTTTGCAATCTTAGCGGCAACATGTTTCTCTACCTCACCCATATGTGGAAGAACTAGAGCTCCCTCATTCTGTATTCCTAGTTTCTTGTCTACTGCCTTGGCTGCACCACCAATGGTGTCACCCATTGTCTTTGCGTATTCTACCATCTTCTCTTTGACTTTCTTGCCGGCTTCAGTTTCGCCTGCACTCTTAAGTCCTGAATATGTTAATGCCATTGCAAGTCCTGCTGGCCCACCCATCCAAATTGGTAAACCACCTGTGGCCATTCCCACACTCAGTAACCCTATGCCTTTGATACCATCAGGTGTGGCGATAAGGTCTGCAAAACCAGCCTCTCCAGCAAACGCCGCTGGGATGATAGTGAGGTCAAAATCAGATTCTATATCACCTGAGAATGACATTCTTAACCACTGACCTATTGCAAGTCCTGATACTGCGACAGCACTCATAGTTGCGAGTGCCTTATTCTTCTTCAAGAACTCATCGGTTTTGATGAGACCTCTTTCTAAATGTTGAAATGATTTTGTATCATGAATGGCGGCACCACCAACTGTCATAGTTTTACCTACAGTTCTGAGTGTTCCCATTACAATTTTAGATGATGCAGATAGAGAACCACCAATTGCCTTAACTGTGTTATAGACTGATGGTTGTTTAAATGCAGTTGCAATAGTTTCTATGTCTACTTCAAGTGCATCTCTTACATCTTTGATATGTGATTTTAAATCTGCAACTTGAGTTGGTAATGAACCACCAACCTCATTTTCTGGTTTTTCGGGTGTATCTTTTTTCTTATCAGCATATTTCTTGTTAAAAGCTCTATCACTTGCCGTATCTAGATTATTATCTTTGGGGGAATCTTTCGAAGTAGGTTTTGAAGTAGGTTCTGAATCACCTGTCTTCATTTTTGATAGTTGTTTCTTTAACTGTTTTGTTTTTTCTGAATCTGGATGTGCCTTAATATATGCCTGTTGTTTCTCAGGCGACATGTCGAAGAACCATGCATCTTTATCCTTTTTTGCATCTTCAAGTAAAATCTCTTCGCATATTGAATCTATCGTGTCACAATAGTTTCTATAGTCTTCATCTATATGATATAATACTTCTTCAATAAACATCTTCTGCTGTGAATAGAATTCTGTCATCTCCTATTCTTCCTTCGTATATGAGAATACCATAACCAATACTGTTCTGTTTTACATTGGTCACAACTGATTTCTCTTTGTAAACTTTCATCTCTCCATTCTCATCGAAGTTTTGTTTGAGTATTCTTCTTAAATAATATTCATCTTTTTGGATTATTTGACCAACATCTGCGGATTCTGTTAGCATATCTGATTCAAATGCATCTACATCTTTTAAATGACGATAGAAGTCTTCAAACAATTGGTCTGTTTGTTCTGAGTCTAGATTAGTTTGTTCTTTAAGTAATGCAAGTGCAACAGCATATGATGCAAATGCAGTCTTACCAAATGGCACCAGTCTGATTAGTTTCTTTAGATTGAATACTAGTCTATGTAAAGGTGTAAGGGAGTTTTTCTCATCTCTTGTTACCGGTTCATTCGGTAATAGTTGATTCTTGTTGTTAGGGTCTGGTAGGAACTTAATTCGTTTTCCATTTGAATCAATGAAACCAAATTTATACGCAGGAGTTTTTTTGAAGTCTGTTGTCAACATCTTCAAAATCCTGAATACGATTAAACTGTCTATTACTCTTCCGACCATAATACTATTTATGCAATCTGAATGATTAAAGTTCTCTAAGTCTTTGTGCTAGTTTGTCATCTATAGGATAATCTATCAACCAACCCTCTTCAATCAGACCCAAATACAATAACATTGTCTTTATTGATGACCAATGTTGTTCATCTTTTATCTTAAAATCTAACATTCTCATGCATGGTTCATACCCAAATACATTGAATAAACATATGATATGATTTAACATGAGGCGTTCTCTCATCTCACCATTCTCATGGTAACGATGAAGTAATCGTTTTAGATAACGAAACCTACGCAAGTCTTCATTAAAGTCTTCAATGTCTTCACATTGAGGATCATCATAATGCTTTTGTGCGTATGCGTTAAAGTTCTTTGCTGTGATTTTGTCAAAAAGACCCATAATATAAGTTGTGTTTAGTTAAGTTCACTAAGATATTTAGTGAACTCTTAACTAATTAGATTTAGACTAAAGAACCGTAAACTTTGAACGAACCAGTTTCTAGTTGTTCGTATTTTACTTTTAAAGATACTACTTTTTCTTCTTTGTCTAACTGGTCGATAGGTGTGTCTACTGATTTACCAATAGTTTCTCCCAACCAAGAGAATTGTATGTCTAGTTCGCCTGAACCAGTTATTTCTTCTTGTTGGACTTCACCATGACCTTCTACTGACCTCATCTTCATGAGACCAAGTTGTGATAACTTAGATTCCATCTGAGCGATAGCAGCGTGAGGATTTAAAAACTCACTTACTGCAACATGACCTAAGATTGCATTGACTCTTGCCTTAACTTCGGCGTCTTCTATATCATAAGGGATATGAGAAGAACTGAGGCCTGCGCCACTGAATCCATCTAGTGAATGGTCTTCGTTTATGTATTCTAAAAATGTTTTCATTGTTTTTCCTATGATGTTTGTGCAACACCAACACCTTTAACTTCGGCGTTAGCGGCAAATATTTCATCAGAGGCATCTTTATCAACAACTTCTGTTGCAGATGCCTTTAATGTAAATGTTCCAATAAGGACATTTCCACTGGTTTCGACTGATATTAATCTATCAGTCGTTCCAGTGTTTACAAGTCTTACAGCAGTTGAACTGCCGAAATTAGAGCCGTTTGTTGTGCTTGTTCCACAAGCAGCTTCTGTGCCTAATACTTTTATTTTCATAACTATTTACCTACTTACTTATGCAACAACTGTAATTGTTCCAGCAGCTGTTCCGATTCCAGCAGAAGAAGTAATGGTTGCGTTTCCACCACCAACTGTATCTACTATTGTTGAACCACCTGCGTGGGCTACAGCATTTGCACCAAAACTTAATACATCATCTGCGTTTGTAGCGGCGTTAGCAGCTGCAATTGCCAATGAGAAAGTTAGTTGGTTAGTTCCTGAACCTGAAGCGTATACTAATACATGTGGACCTCTACCTGAACCACTACCTTGGTTACCATTGGTAACTGATAAAGTAGGTGAACCTGATACAGTCACAGCCTCGTTATAACTTACAGTTGCAGATAGTGTAAATCCAGCAGATTTATCTGCGGTTGTTGTTACCCAATCTATAGCTGAAATGTCAGCCTGTCCAATTCCTGTTGCCAGGCCTTGAGCTGCGACTAAAACTTCCTCTAGAGTTCTAGACCCTACAGTTCTTCTTAGCACCCAACCGGCTGCGCTTGCAAAAGTATTTGATTTATCTGTGTCTGACAACCACTTAGGTTTTGCTTCGTCAGCGTCTGATACTCCCCATAATGCCATTTTGATTTCCTCTCTTTTTTAACTTGCAACTTTCAATATCGCCTTAAAGGTTTTATTGAAAGAATTTTTATCTTTTTGTAATAATTGTAAGTATTTAGTTCTTGCAGGCGCTCTAACTGACATTAAAGCGTCATGAACCTTTACTGCATCATCCTTCTTTACATTGATTTTCTTCATGTCGTCTGTTCTGACCTCACCATCTTTGGTGTAATCTTTAAACTTACGAAGTTGCATCAACATATTAGCATCAGGTCTGTTTTGCACACCCTTTGCCTTTGAGTTTAATGCATCTAAGGCCCTTTGAAGAACTTCATCTTCTTGTGCCTCAGAATACTTTCCCTTAGCCATCGTAGATATTTTATCTAGTTTAGCTTTTAAGTCTGTCTCGTTCTTTGACTGTGCCACAGCACGAGCGACTTTCTTATTGCCTGCATCAGACATCATTCCAAAGTCAGCAATCTTTTCCATTACTTGTTTAACTTTGGCTGTTTCTGCCTTGACATAGCCCAATTTCTTTATCTTCTCTTTGAAGACTTTAAATCTTGCGTCTGTAGTAAGTAGCTTTTCTACTGTTTCTCTTGTCGTCTTTTGCATTACTTACTAAAACCTTTACTCAACATCTTATCTATTTGAGGTGTTGAAGTATCTTGTTCTGTTGGATCCCCATATGATGATTTGCCTATAACTACCATCATGAAATCGTGTATCTTTTTCTTTGTGCCTTTAACTCTTACATGTTTTCCCACCATAGAAACTTTAAGACCCATTCTCTTAGCGGCGTCATGAACTAACAATGCCTTAGCATTTTGGTCTGATGACTTTGAAATCTTATTCTGTTTATCTACAGTGATGTTTGCGACTTCTTCTTGCATCATATCTCTATATGTATCGAAGAAAGGTTTAGTCTGTTCTTCGCCTGCAAATGTTGTTGTGTCTTCTTTTACTCTTAATGAGACTAGTTTATCTTTTTTCTTTGAAACAACTTTTCTCTGATTCTTCTTTAACTGACCTCTATACTTAGGAGATGTTCCCCTTTTCAGTTGACCTTGATAACCCTCTTCTTGTTGTTCTTTCTTTAGACCTGGTGCCTTTCTTGGTTTATTTCTACTACCATAATAGTCTGCAAGGAAGTTCTTAGCCATCTGTATAGTTATCTCATGGTCTCTTGCAAGTTCTTTTGCAGTTGCGCCCATTTGGATGTCTATTAATAAGTCACCCATTTTACTTTCTTTAATGCCTTTTGCTTTTCTGATATCAGCTTTAATGTCTTGAACTTTCATATTCTGGTTCTGAGCCATCTCTTCTTGTCTATCTGCTTTGTTATCATAACCATCAGCAGCCCTATCATCTGGATTTCTTTCTCTGACTTTTTCTGCCTTATCTCTGTAATCCATGGCAGCATTATCGTGTCTTTCTCTTTGTTTTCTAGCAAATTCTAATTTTTTCTGTAATCCTTCTATTTTGCTTTCGCCTGCTTTCTTTTTCTTCCAATCTGCAACTCTGGCATCTTTATTAGAATCTGATTGATGGTCTTGTCTAATGCCTACACTACCAATTGGTTGAGCTTCACTCATAAGTCTGTATGTATTCATTTCTGTAAGGTTTGTTTCTTCGTCATGAATGACACTATCAGTCATCCAACCTTTCATAGGTCCCTTTTTAACAGTCATCTTCTTCATGATTGTTGATAATTTTTCTTTACCTAATCCACTCATAAATGATTTGATGTTCTTTTTGTAGAGTTCTTTTTGTTTCTTGTAGTTTGATGTGTCTACTTTTGCATGGAACTTCTTAAGAATAGTTCTGTCTTTTGCACTTGCAGCCCATACATTTGGAAAGTCTTTACGAATGATTGAATCACTAACTTTACCTTCTGTAATGTCTACAGATTCGGTAACTTTCCAATCAAAAGCTTTTACAAACTTAATTTTTGCAGGTCTGCCTTCGGCATTTTTAATTTTTGCTTTCATCACTGCCTTATGAAACTTTTTCAGGTTTTCTGGACTTCCCTCTACATCAATGGACATTTCTGCCATCACTTTGTTTTCATGTGCTTTATATTTCAACTTGAATTTTTTAGCAAGTGCTTCTACTGGTGAAAGGTCAGGCTGACCCTTGATGCGACTAAAAGGTACTTCATATACATTCAAAAGTTCTTTAACTTTATTGCCTGCATGGTTTGTGTATTGAGCTTCTGTAATTTCTTCAAACATTGCCCCAATATCTCCACCTGAGACATAATCTGGCAACATTTTATCTAACTGAACAGCGGTAACTGTTTTCATTTTCTTAACTTTGTTAGCAAAACCTTGCATTGATTTACTCTTCATCATCATCTTAGCAACTTCTGCACCACTTTTTGGAGTCTTTGAAAATGCTTCGTCAATATCTTCTTCACGCAGTCTTGCGTTAGCATTCTTAACAGCACGATTCATATTTTTACCAATTTTCTTCAAAGACATTTTCTTTTTCTCTGACATTACTCTCTTCATAACTAGAGAATGAAATGCATCGTCAGCCTTTACTTGATTCTTGATTTTCTTTTTGATTGCCATGTGTTCTGGCCCACCATCCATCTTCTTATAAAGGGCATCGAAGGCCTTCTTCTCTTTTGTGCTACTAGGCATTGGGTATTTGCCTTCGTTTTGAACATCATCAACAGATTCAATAGGTATTTGTTTATACCCTTGTTTCATATACTTCTTAATATCTTTATGTCCTTTGGGTAAAGTGATTCGGGACTCTCCACCTTTCTCTTTTTTCTGTAATCTTACGGCGCCGGCCTTTTTAAGTTTATCAGCGTGTGATTTGGCCATTTTCTTTTGACCCCAAAACTGACCTTCTTCTAGGTCATTTAGGTCATCTCTGAATGTTTCTTCGTTTGCATATTGCAATGCAGCTTTAACTTCTTTTGAGTTTCTTATCTCACGACCATAAAACTTTTGAATTTCTTTACCTGCGATATCATATGCACCACCCATATCAAGTGCAACTTCTACTGCCTTCTTGATTTTTGGGTCACTTACTTTATTTCTACGGAAGTATGCAGATACCTCACGACCAGTTAATTTGCCCTTGCCATAGGGTCCTAATGCATTAACCTTACCGTCTTTATCTAATATCTTTTTTGCTTCGTGAAATAGATTCATGTTATGCTCCGTATGGTGATAATATTGCGCTTACAGCTTCGTCTGAGTGTTTTCTCATGATAGAGTATATTGAATCTCTTACCATAGTGTCCATTTTACCCCATACTGGATCAAATTTCTTTAATGCCTGATTTGATATATGTTTTGGTTCGCCGTCACCATCTTGGACGACATCAACACCCTTCTTGAAAAAATCATGAACCCATTTAACTTCTTTATCGTTCATTCCTTTTTCTGACTTCTCTAATTTTTTAAGGTCTTTAAGAATCTTAGTGTCAATCTTTAATTTAGATTTTGTCATTTCTGCAATCTCTTCTCTCTCGACTGGTTTTTCTGTTAGATTCTTATCCATACCAAACTGTTCGTTGTAAGGAAACCCTTGTAATGGATTGTCAAATACCATAGCGAAATGTGCTTTGACTTGTTCTTTCTTTTTCTTTTCTGAGATTTCAATGAACTCATTTACATCTTTAAGATAAGATGTTTCTATTTCGCCTGGTGTATCTGCCTGATATGATGCAAGTATGTCATCACTACCTATTTCTAAAACACCATCGTCTGTCTTGTTGCCAACTTGTTCTGCATACATAGATTTGAACGAAGCAGAGTTTAATGATTGAGTTGTCTTAAATGCTGGTGATAAATCTACATCTTTATAATTTTTAGATTTCTGATTAGCAACAACAGTTAATCTAATTGCTCTTTCATCTTTGGGATCATCTTCCCAAGTAAGCCAATGAGAATAAACATCTATTGTTGCTTTTGTAGTAAATCTTTTTGCATCTACTGTTTTTTGATGTTTCCATCCATTCTGTTTACATAGAAGTTCAATTGCCTTTATAGATTTATCAGCATCTCCCTTATCTAAATAGACTTCAAAATCTACTAAGTTTTTACCTGATGCAACACTTTGACTGAATTTTTCTTGTATCTCTTTGAATGTTTCCATTATTAGTCCTCTTGTTCTGGAAGGTAATGTATAAGTAAGTCTTCTAAAGTTTCTTCTGTTATACCTAGATGTTGTCTTTCTTTTTTGATTTCTTTGTTGATTGCAGTCATGTCTGCACCTTTAGGCATTTTTTGTTTCTTAAGAAGTAGGTTTGAATACTTAAGGTATTTACCACCTTTACCAGTTTTTAGAAGTTTCTTTTCATCTTCTTCTTCATCATCATCTTTCTTAGGAAGTTCTTCATCATCTTCTTCTTTAACAGTCTCTTCGTCTTGTGCTACTGCCTTAGATATTGCCTTTCTTTTCTTGTGTAAGAATTCATCTGAGTCATCAGTATCGCCATCGTTATCAATGTCTTTGTCTTTTCTGTCTTTGAATTTTTTCTTGACTGCCTTAGGTTGAACTTTATCTAGACCTTCACCATCGTCTGATTTGTCGTTGGTGTTATCTTCAACGACTTCAACAGTTCCGCCTTCTAGAATTGTTTTCATGTCGTCTATTAGTTTTTGAGATAACTCTTGTATACTCATTTGATTTCCCCATTTTCGAAGTAGTTAAACATCTTCTGTTTACCTTGTTCGTTTAATCTTAGTGACTTGGCAAGTCTACCAAGCATGTTGCGTTCAGTTAGTTTTTCGATGGATTTTTCTACTGACTGATTTTCTTCAGCGAGTTCTGCCTCTACTTGGTTGAGTTCTGCCTGTAGTCTATCTCTTTTTTCTTCGAGTGACTCCAGATTCTCCTCTTGGCTCTCTGTCTGTTCTTCAAATTCCTTCTTAAGCAACTCTTCGATTTCATCTAATTCGTGTTGTTCCTCCACTGGAACTGGTTCTTTAGTTTCTTCGGTGACAGCAAGAGTAGGTTTATTAAACCCTCTAACTTCTTCTAATTTATCTTTCCAAGTCTGTTGTTGTTTATCCATGATATAGTTATTTATATGTTCCTTATCCTTGTGCAGTAATATTTAGTTAGTAGAAATTACTTCTTTTTAACTGGTACTGCGTTCTTGTTAGACTTTTCTATGGGTTTCTTCTTACCTTTCATCATTTCCTTTTGTCTAACGACTTTTAACATCCTCTTAGCGAGTTTAGATATCTTAGATGCCTTCTTATCAAGTATCTTTTCTAACGCTCTCTTTTGACCCATACCCAAATCTGCCTTACTCTTACCCTTAAGTATTCTCTTAGCAATCTTATTTCTTGCCTGTTTTCTGGCCCTCTTCATGAGTTTCTTCGGGTCTAAAATCTTTCTTTTAGCTGCTTTCTTTCTAGCAAATGCAATCTTAGCACGGTTCTTACGCATTGCTCTTCGTTTTTTCATACGAGTCTGAATAGAATCGACTTCATTAATGAGTTCGTTCTCTATTTCATCTTCGAATATTTCTGCGAATGTCTTAAGTTCGTTCATTTTTTACCTTTCTTTGATAAGTAAGCGGCAATAGCCATTTTCTGTATCTTCTTGTCTGATTTACCCTTAAACTGAGGTGCATCTGACTTTCTGAAATCATCTACATAATCACCTGCATCGGCGTTTGGACCCAATTCTTCTTTCTTTTGTTTCTTAAAACTCTTCCAGAAATCCTTTCTGACTGTTCTAGATAGTTTACCTCTACCTTCCCAATCTGAATTTTTGGGACTCATTCTGTATTCTTTGAATGATTTCATATTACTATTTATGTTTCTTTGATAATAATTGTCTCTGTTTCCAGAGCAATGCAGCTTTTGAGGTAGGGAAAGATGATGACCAAGTCATCAATTTTGCATATAAAGAGTTTGTTTTCTTCTCTAATGACAACAAATCATCGTCATTTGTTATCTGAGCAAAGTCTTTCTTGAAGATACTCTTCATTGCTACAATGTTCTTTTCTGATTTATCCCAATCACTCTTAACTATTTCAGCTGGTAATTTTCTCGCCCTTTCAGCGTTTCTTTTCTGTGCATTATCTAATGAGGCAGAAACATAAATCATTTTACAGTCATATCCTAACAAGTCTAATTGTCTCTTATATGCCCTTATCTTCCCTTTATCAGCACTAGTTGTATCGAAGATGAGACCAAGTCTACCCTCTAAATATCTATCTAAAATTCTTGCAGTCATTCTCTTAGATTTCTTTCTTATGGGGTCTCTGACAGCAGCGGGCACAGTTTTTAAATCTAATGTTTGGCCTGCCTTCTTAAGACCTGCTTCAAATGATTTATCTGTATTGACTGTCTTTAAACCCAATGCGTTGAGTGCCAATTGTTTGACGACTGTTGATTTACCAGAACCTGGACCACCCATTAAGAAAACTGCCTTGAAGATACCTGGATCGTATACACCTTCTTGTATCAAGTCTTCTATCATGTATTCAGGTAGATTACCTTCCATGATTCCCATACCCTTACGAACATCTCTGTATAGTTTAGGTGCGGCTTTCTTATCTGGTGCACCACCCTTAAATGCATCGAAGTCTCCTCTTTCAGCAGCAGCACGCATTTTACTTGCACTCATACCTGATACATCATCTGAATCGGGGTCTCTTTCTCCTGCACTGACTATCTGTATGTCATCAAATTTATAGTGACCATGTCTTCCATATGACCCATTATATTTCTTAATCAATGCATCAAAATCTCTAACTCTATCTGAACCAACGACCATAACTATCTTTTTATATCCTTGGTCATATAATGCAACACATATATCAAATATTGTTCTGGCTGCAACATCTGGTATTCCTGCCTTTTTTCCAAAGAACTTTCTGAGATACCAAACCTTTTGTTTGTGTGTTAAAGGGTTATTCTTTTTATCATTTGAATGTGAGGTGAACACCATAGGATCACCTTGGACTTGTTTAGCAATTCTAAAAATTCTATCTACTAGTTTTGCGTGTCCTGTTGTTGGTGGATTGAAACGACCAAAAGAAAACACTGCCGGTTTATTCTTGGCTTCTGATATAAATCTCTTTAATGTTTTCATAGTTGTTTTACACCTTGAATATAGTTCTCAGCGGCATCTTCGGCATATGATTCTGAATGACCCTCATACAATTCTGTCTTTACGAGTTCATTACCCATGTAATAATTACAACCCCATACACCATTATCGTTGAAGACTATTGCCTTCTTATCTTGTCCCATATATTCACTAATTAGTTGTGTCATGATAATGCCCATATTGTTGAGATGACTACACATAATACTAATATTTGTTCTACTGTCATCATTTGTCCCAATTCTTCGCCACTGTGAAATTATTTAGTGAGAACTCCATTCTATCTACTAACTTAACTGCCTTACCTGAGTCATCGATTGCGACATATCCTTCTGGATTCACTGTTTCAAAACCTGTAGAAGTCTTCTTGAATGTTCCAATACCCTTTACAGTATTTAAACCTTTAATGACTATATCTTTTGCATTTACCATGTTAGTTTGAAATGTTGTTAATGCAGTTATCAACACCTTTAGGCCAACTAGTTCTCTTCTTAGTTGCACACCCATTTCTTCTTTCATTTTCTTTGTCTTTTCCATTTTAACTTTACCAACTACTTTATCTCTCCAATAATCATCGAAGTGTTTTATGTAATCGTTATAAGTTAGGTTGAATTTACCCTTTCTAATTTGTGCGTTCATGTATGTCTTGTATGTTGCACCTGCACCTTTAGATTGTATTGCCTTTTGAACTTTCATGAACTTAGTCAATGAAGCTTTCTTAATCTTATGAAATGATTTACCTGTTTCTGATAATGCCTTAGTTAATACGACTGTATCTTTTGCAGTCATCTTTGAATTACCTGCAACACTCTTATACGATGCATCGTCAACCCAAACATCTTTACTATGTCCTAAAGTAGATATGTCTGCACCAAATGATGCACCAAGGTCTTCTATTGTTGAACCCTCATAGGTGGTGTGAAAAACTATACCATATTTTGCGGTGGCTATAGCTTCGCCTAAGTCTGATTCGATATCAGCGGCATATAAGATTGTGTTTGGTTGAAATGTGACATAGTTCACACCATCTATCTCTTCCATTTCCTTATCTGCATCAGTGAACATCAAGTCACCTTGTAAGATTTTATTCCATGAAAGTTTAGATAGATACTTGAATGACTCTATGAACTTCTTCTCTAAGTCACCAGATAGTTCTGATGCATCTTTGATTTGTTGTTCAGATGTGTAGTGTAATTGGTCTTTAGTGAATAGTGATTTCTTTGCAACAAAGAATTGACCTGTTTCTGGATGTTTTCCTGCCCAAATTGCTGGGGCACCATCCCATTTGACTGTCATGTTGACACCTTTCTTTGAGGTGCCTTTCATCATATCTCTGAGAGAACGAAGAAAGTTTATAGCAGCACGACCACCATCAATACCATTGTTGATAATTTCGTCTTCTAAATGTTCTAAATGTAAGTTCTTGACTGCCATATTCTAGTATCACTTTTCTCTTAAGGTTCGTGTAATACTAGTATTTATATGTTATGATAAGTCGAGGCCGGAAACATATGTTGTTCCGTCAGCTGCGAATTGAGTAGTAGTTGAACCACCATTGTCAATAATTTTCTGTATGTGTGCAAGGTCAGCAGTTATATTTGTCACTGAGGTGTTAAATGCAGTTCTATCAGCTGCAATTGCATCGGTAGACATCGCATCAATATCTTGCCAAAAATCAAACATATTACCACTTGTCACTGATGAATTATTACTTCTCCAGTCTGCAACAGCGGCCTTAGCACCACCTGTTCCTGTGTAAGTATGCACTACAGAGGCATCGGTAATTGAATCAGTTTGGCCATCATCGATATAAACACCATGAGCTGATGATTCTTTAATCACAATAGTCTCAGAACCCAATGAAGGATTCAGTAAATCGCTTTGTTTTTGTTTTTTAGCTTGTAAAAGAAGTAGTCTTGCCTTCTCGTCATCGTAATGTCCCATAGAAATCTCCTTTGTTCCTATGGACTATTTAGTTTTTTGCGAGCGGTCTGGAGTGTAATTTTGTCTCTAATTGTTCAATTTTTAGAGCAATAAGGTCCGCTTTTCGGTCCTCGCCATTCTTTCTAAACTCTTTTAAGTCCTTTTTAAGAGCAACTTTCATAGAAATGATGTTAATTACTTCGTCTGGTTTCAGGTTCTTTGTTGCGTTCATCGTTCATTACGCTATCATTATACAGTTCATGTATGCATCTGGATCATCTACATATCTCCAGATTTCACATTCATCTTCTTCTAAATCTCTAATTGGGTCAATCATGATATCTTCTGGTTCTGGTTCAGGACATAAAAATGTTCCATTTTTGTCTGTATAACAAAGACCAGGCAACACTTCAATGTGTGAACAACCCATAGGAACCAAAAGCATAATCAATAATAATGTATATCCTATCCAAAGTAGAGGAGTATCCTTAGGTTCCATGTTATTCAATCTATCATCTAAACTCAATTTTTTCATATTACTATTTATTATAACAGAAAAACCACCTAATTGTATAGGTGGTTTTCCATCGCATTTTGAATTAAAAGTCGCCGTCTGCTACTTGAACTACAGTGGTTCCTCTTGCTCTCCACATATCAACAACTTTGTTTCTGTCGTCAAATACGAGGTCAATTTTACCACCAATTTCTTCAAACTTATCAGCAAGTTCAGACTTGAATACCTCATCAGGATCATATGAATCATTGGGTCTAAGGAAAAGTCCTTTGTGACCATCACCAATCCACTCTGAAATTTGTCTCTCTGTGACTTCTCTCTCTGTTTCGTTTCTTGCTGAGAAGAAGGCAACATCATCACCTTGTGCAATGAATCTCTTTGCAATATCGCAAACCCATTGAACAGGCGTATCGTTTACTGTTTGTTCTTTAAAAGACTTCCAATCGTTGTTGTTCTCCACAAAATGTCTTCTGTGGTCGCAATCTGCGATTGTTCCGTCTACATCAAAAATTATTGTTTTCATATTACTGCTATTGTCATTAATCCCAAATAAATAAAAATGAATAAGAAGGTATAAAGAGTGTATTTAAGCAACTTTTTCATTTAGATGTTTCTCTTTAAGTTCCGCAGTCTCCTTAATACCCTTAAGAAGTTCTGCGACTGTAAGCACCTTAGGTTTGTCCCAATCTTCAGCGTTTTCCACTTCATGTTCCATTGACCACTCTGAAACTACCTCAGAATTAGTTATATAAGAGAAGGCGAACTCCAAACCATTGTATGCGTTAATATATTGCATTACAAGCGCATCCACTGTCGCCTGAGACACATTTGGCGCCTCATAGTAAGAGTGTTCACCTGGTCCGTAAGCGTCTTCCTCAAAGACTAATGACTCGGTTGTGAATGGAACAAAGTAGCAATCACCACCCTTGTATTTGTAATGAGGATTCTTAGAATCTCCATAGTTCTCAAGGTATTGTGTGGTTAATTTTACTGCTTTATTCATACTAGGTCCCCTATAATTATTAGTAAAAAGGCTGCCATAGGGACAAGAAAGTCCGTATCTAGTAGCCCATGTTTCTTAATTGTTTTCATCATGTGTCCATCCTACTAAAAAGTATGGCCTATTGTCAACCCTCTCTGACTAAAACTAACATACTTCCACCATCTAAATAATAGTCTTTTACTTCGTTTACAACAACGAATTTACGAGTGGTTAGTATGTGGTATGCAGCTTGGTTATCTGCATGAATCTTTGTATGAATCAATGGATATGATTCAGATACATGGTCCATTATAGCACCTGATACACCAGACATTCTCATATCAGGATGGACACAATTATCTAAAATGTTGTATGCGAGTAAATTATGATACTCTTGTGGCACTAATGAATCTTCTAAGTTCTGTATAATACCGATGTTATGACCAACAACCTGGTCATCTACTGATGCCACCCATGAATCAGTAAGGAATTGAGATATGAATTTCCATGAATCATAAGAGTAAAGACCTCTCTCATGAAAATGTTGGGCGTGTTGAGTCTCGAAACAGTATTCTGCATCTTCTGGAAAAATCTTTCTTATTCTAAGTTCATTCATAATAAAGGTTGGTGGGAGACTGCAGCTCTCCCACCGGTTAACAATAAATTAGAATTTATAATTATAAGATAAAGACACTGATGTAAAATTCTCATCAGTAATGTAATCATCACCTGTTAAAAGGTGTAATCCCATACCATTATCAAACTCTTTTGAGAGTCCAAATAATACTTGGTCTTCATTCTTTTCGAAATAATTATATATTACGCTCACATCAACCCATTGGTCTACCCATGGTAGAGTCCATTGAGCTTGTGCAAACTCATCACCGAATTCGGCTTGAGTCTTTGCATACATCATGCTTAATCCCACATCTAGAAATGATATAGATGCAAATGCCTCTTCGTGGTCATATGCTTCATTGTCAAATTTTCTTTCGACATATCCAAAACCAACTTCAATATGGTCTGCCACTACTGGCATTGAGAACCCAGCGTAAAAGTTTGCCTCACGCTCTGTTCCATCAAAGTCTACTTCTGATGTCCATGCACCTACTACAAGATTTCCTGCAAGTATGTCCCTATCATATTCAACTCCAAGTTGAAGTGCGTTACCGTCACCTTGTGACACGCCTCTCCAAATGTAGTCGTTAGTATAGTTCATATTAACAGACATGTCTGCAAATGCACTCGTTGATAGCATTAGTATTAATGCTCCTAATATATTTTTCATATATACTCCTTATTTTTATTATCAATGGTGGAGTGAGAGGGAATCGAACCCACGACCTTCTGGATGCAAACCAGACGCTCTCCCTACTGAGCTACCACCCCATATATTTACCTAATCCGCTTCGTTGGATTCGTCAAAACCACTGATAATACTATCCAATTCTTCTAAGTCTACTTCACCTAGAAGTTCTACTGTGAACATATCCTCTTCCTTTTCATGTTCTACTATATGTGGTAGTTCATGTCCAAGAACCTCTAGTTTAGATACTTTCTCAGTAAATTCTCTATACATGTCTCTATCGATTCTAATCTTTCGACCTTCGATTAAGACACCCCTTTTTTTAACTGGAACCATGTCCAGAATATTCATTGTCATACTATCCTCACTGCTTTCATTCTTTCTATAGGCATAGGTTCACCTGCAATTCTATGAAAGAACATAACTAATGTTAATCTCTCTTCGTCTTTTGAATCAGTAACCTCAAAACTGTTTGCACCATGATAACAATTCGGCATTATCAATAGTCTATTAAATTTACCTTTAACATTTACATGTTCTTCAAACGAATCGTTAAACTCCATTTGAACTTGTATGTCTCTCTCAGTCATATAACCTTGACGATTACATTTCTGTTTTGTTTCAAAATGAGATGGGTCAAGTAGTGAACCTTCCTTACTAGTATAGATTGAAGTGCCGTCACTTTCATTCAAATAAAGTATGCCTGTTGCGAAACCATTATCACTATGAACCCAACCACTATGCATCTTGGCAGGAATCTTTTGAAATGCCATAGTGCAATCGACTAATCCGGCAGCAGATGCCCCATATGAGGTTTCACTTCTACCCAAATCAGGTAAGGCTTGAAATAGACTCATAACTTTTGTGACAAGATTGTCATAAAGTATGTCATTTACTAGATGAAGTTGTTCACTTCTGGTACCAGGCCACATTCCATTTGGATCCGGTGCGAATTCTAATGCATCGGCCAACTCTAGAAGTTGATGTGGTTCATCTAAAAAATCGTCAACCACTGTTATTGGTATCATCTACCTACATCTCCTAAATATTTTTCTTTACATTCTTCCCATGACATACCTATGATGTCATCGTAGAATAATGTCTCAGTTAAGTTTTGCCTATCTGATTTCATAAGATTAGTAATTCTCTTAGCGGCATATTTCTCTTTCCATAACTGAGTTAATGATTCTACTGAACCATCGTTTGAATTTCTAACCAATTGGTCTTGTTCTATCTCACCTCTAAGAAACTCTCTAGAGTTTTCATAGAATGTAGAATAGTAGATACCTCTTTGATGGTCACTCTTCTGTAAATCTTTTGGTATCTTTAACTGTGAATACATAAATTGTCTCATACGATTTCTATGGTCTCTCTTCAATGTCTGACCACTCTCTCGTTTTGCAACATACAATAAGAAATATCTCTCATTGAAATGGTGTTCTGCATAGTCTAGCATCTTTCTTTCAGTCTCTTTGGTCATCTCAAATGATAATGAACCTTGACTATAACCCATTTTCTTCCAATGTTTGAGTCTATCGTATTGTGATAGACCACCTGTCTTAGATTTACCATACAATGATGTAGTAGTCATGCCAACTAACTTATCACCATAGTTTTCTTCCCACTGTTTCTGTATCACATCGGCAGTGCATAACAATGCCATGAGTTTACCACCTGTATAATTAAACCCTAATGGTTGTGTTGGTAAGATACTTGAACCAATCGCACTGTTGTTTAGTTTACCACTATTTGTTTTGTATTCTCTATCCCAACCAATGTAATTATCTCTAGGCGTTAAGTCAATGAAGTCACCTGTGATACAAATGACACCAAGATACTTGCCTGTGACTTTATCTCTAACAATGTAATGTAGATTTCTACCAATGTTAGATGAGTTCTTCTGGCTGTGTGTCATTGTTCTTAAACAATTCCACCTCTCAGTAAGAGAACCAGCAGCCTGTCTATCTTTCTCTGAATCAGTGTATATCAATTCTGGTTCTAGATTAACGAAGTCTGCAAAGACTTTTGGAAACCATATGTTATTCTTAGTTTCTGTAATTAGTTTTAAATGGTCTTCATTGACAAAGTTTGTTTCTTCACCATATAAAGTCTGAACTGTTTGTGATGGATATTTCAAATGTATTTCTTGATACTTCTGGTATAAGGTGTATTCTGCCACACCCATTTTAGAAACAAATGATAAATCTTTTATCAATAGTTCTCTGAGTTCTTCTTTAGGCAATATCTCCTTTTCAGTTCTATTTGCCTGATACTCGTCAAATTGTTTCTGAACAAATGGTTCCATTAGTGGTTTCTTCCTCCTTCAAATACACATATAAAATATAAACCAAAAACTCCTGTGTTGATAACTTTATGAAACTCTCCAATATTAATACAAACGATATCACCTGCCTCTACAGGAAATCTTTCATCATCAATTTGCATTTCACCTTTACCTTTATGGAAGTAATAAACTTCTTCTTGGTCATCATGTGTATGTCCATTTGTTGATTCATTCGCCCTTAACATTGTGCTACTAAGAGTTAAGTGTTCACCAAAAGGATTATCTTTTAATAGATATTGAGAAGTATCTTTAATAATCTCTCCACCTATATTTTCTATTCTAACCCTTTGCATTATATAATACTAGTCGTTGTTCTAGTCCTCTCTTCTAATGTCTCAATCTCTTTGAGTTGTTTGTTGGTTGGTTCTTTAACATTCTTTAATCTTTCAAGCGCCCTTGCTCTTCTTCCGGCAATGCCACCTGTATGACTAAATTTTACTCTTGCTCTTGTTCCCATAATTATACCTTAAAATCGTTAAACTTGTTTGATGGTCTCGCTCTATCAGCAACAGGAATACTATCATCAATTAATAGTTCACCATCAACTAATTCTTCCTGTGCCTCTTGTTCTACATCGTAGAGTTTCATTCTGGCCCTATCAACACCTATAACAAATCGTTTAAATATCGTAGGGTCATTATACCTATTCTTCAATTGTTTTACGACAAGTTGGTCTAACTCTTCTAGTTCTTCTGATGTAATCAGTGCAAACATTAAGTCAGCAGTTGCCGGTAAACCAAATGATTCAGATGTATCTTCTAAGCCAATATCTGTAGAACCGAAACCACTTCTTGTAGTCTGAGTTGCACTCATGATTGGCACATCATATTCTACTGCAACACCTCTGAGTTCTTCTGCAATACTCTTAACTAATGTATAAGAGTTTGCACCAGCGCCTGGTCTAATTCTCTGAGATGCACATATGTTTAGATAATCAATAAAGATTACATCTGGTTGAAAATCTTTCTTGATATCTAATTCTTGTAATAGATGTCTAAAATGTCCTGCGTGGGCAGCTGCAGTTGGGTATTCTTTCACAATAAGTTTACCCTTTGTCTTGTTCTTAAGTCTTTCAATCTTCTTACCATAATCTTTCTTAGATATATCTGGCAACTCTTTCATAGGAACATTCATAATGTTTGCATCTATTCTCTCTGCAATTCTTTCTTCTGCCATCTCAAGTGTAATATACAATACATTCTTGTTCTGCATTAAGGCACTTGATGCCATGTGACACATGAATAATGATTTACCAACACCTGTTCCTGCGAGACATATGTTTAATGTCTTATTAGGAAGACCACCCTTTGTAATCTTATTAAAGTATTCTAAATCAAATGGTAATTTCTCTTCTTCATGTGTATAGAAATTATGTCTCTCTTCTGCATCTTCTAATACATCGTGACCAATGTGTTGGTCAAAAGACACGGAAAGGGCATCCTTTAATAACTCTGGTATTTCGCCGGTCGACCTTTGAGACTTCTTATCTAAGACTTCAATAGAATCCATAACTGCAATATAGATTGCTCTATCTTTGCACCAAGATTCTGTCTCATCGACAAGCCATTCTAACGGTGTATCATCTTTAGGCATCGAGCCCAACAACTCTTTAGACCCTTTAACAATATTCTCTGACTCAGATGAATTATTGTCAAGGTTTATGAGAAGTGCTTCAAGTGTTGGACTCTTAGTATACTTTTCGAAATAATGTGTTATCTCTTTGTATACCAATTGCTCAGATGAATCGGCAAAATACTCAGGTTTTAGGAAAGGAATTACTTTCCGTGAAAACTCTTCACTCTGAATCAGATTCTTGAGTATCGTCTGTTCTATTCTCGTTATTTCCATATTTAAAATACTGGTTAGCTACTTTTTCTAATCTTTCCATTACTTCATCAGTGAAGTATTTCTCTGGATTATTGTTAATCGTTTTACCAAATTCTGTTTTACCATTTGGTAGTTTGACTCTGGTTGAAGCTTTCTCAAAAACTCCACTTGCAAGTGCAAGGTCTAGTAGACCATAATATCTATCTAGTCCTTTATCATATGTCAATCTGACATCGACCATTCTGTTCTCAACAGTAAGTCTTGACTTTGCGTTCTTACAATGAATAATGTTTCCTACGATTTCTGTTCCCTCTTTCTCTTTTCTTTTAGAAAGATAAATGATTGAACTAGCGGCATACTTAAGTCCACTACCACCACCCATTTCTTTTTGTGGGAACATAGAACCAATCACATCGTATGTGTGGTTCGTGACTATCATAGGAACACCAGCACGACCAAGTTTAAGAGTTAATACTCTAAATGCACCCTTTGTAATTTGGGCACGAGTCATGTCTTTAGTTTCCTTTCCTTCAGCAGTATCTTCGATTTCTTTTGTAGTTGATAACATACCAAGACTATCTAAACAGAACATCATTGGAGGTCTATCGTCCTCTGGTGTCTCTAGATATCTATCGAGAATATTAATTGCCTGATTTCTGAATTGTTGAACTGTTATTACAGGCACAATAACAATCCTATTTGAATCGATTCCTCTTTCCTCAATCATATCTTTGCTGAGTGCTGATTCTGATTCAAAGTAAATTACAGCAGCTTCAGGATTGTCTTCTAAGAATTGTTTTACCATTCCTAATGCAAAGAATGTTTTTCCTGTTGCTGATTCTCCTGCGATTGCAGTAATTTTGTTTTTTGGTAACCCACCGAATAGCGAGCCACTTAATAATGCATTGAAGACAAACGACCCACTGTCTACGAATGAGTCAACATCTCCAGCTGCAATACCATCAGAAACGATACCTGCGTATTCATTTCCTGATGCTTTCACTAAGTCTTTAATGAATGACATATTTCACTTCTCCATAATATAATAAAATTTATACTGTTACCAGTATACTAGCTTTGGTCAAGTTTGTCTAGTGACTTTTCAAATTTAGATTTTGTTTCGAACTCATCTTCAAGTGTCTCATATGTCCACCTCTGTTTCATCATCTCAAGAATCAATTTCATCTGAGTTTCAAGATGAACAATAAACCCAAAGATTGTGATAATCATTAAGATGTAAAATACATCCATAAGAGTTATCATCATATTATGAGGTTCCATTCTCCAACTCCACTGTACCATTCTCTATAAGTATTTCTCTATTAGCCATGTGTTGTGCCTCGACTAATTCCTTGTTCTCTCCTGTATAAGGGACTGCGTGATGTTCATCAATCATTTGTTGATTGACTGAGAATGTTGAAGCACCGATGAATAAATCACCTAGTATTCTTCCAAACTTTCCTTTATCATGAGAAACTAATTCGACATTACCTTGTTCTAAAATTTTTACAAGATGTGCCTTAGACGCCTTACCAAATTTCTTTTCAACTAAATCACGAGTTCTGGATTCAGGTGTATCTATACCCAACATCCTAACTCTCTGTTTTTTATAAACCATTCCAAATCCTAGGTCTATATCTACATCTACTGTGTCTCCGTCCACGACTTTAACTATATCTACTTTATATCTATACATGATTGTGCTGCCTATGCTCCTTTTTATCTTCCCAATCTTGTATTGCTCTCTGTATGCTATCTTCTGCAAGAACAGAACAATGCAATTTGATTGGAGGCAATTCAAGTTCTTCTGCGATTTCTTTATCTTTAACTTGTTTTGCTTCTTCTATAGTTTTACCTTTCAGCATATCAACAAACAATGTAGATGATGCAATTGCACTTCCACATCCATATGTTTTAAATTTAACATCGATGATTCTTTCGTCTTCATCTAGTTTCAATTGTAGTTTCATAACATCACCACATGCAGGCGCACCTGTCATGCCTGTCGCTACATCTGGCGCCTTAGGGTCAAATCTACCGACTGAATGTTTATCTGGATTGTTTAGAACAGATTCGAATCGTTCAACAACCTTGCTACTATATGCCATACCTTTTATTTATGCAAAGAATGTATCCAAACTTGCAGTAGGTTCGACATTCCAATTAATTAATTGAACAATGTTCTTGAGTGGTTCGACAAACGACTTATCAAATTGCATATCATAGTCTACAAATCTATGTAAATCGAATTCTTTTGGTAATGAGTTGGTGAATGATATCACATTCTCATTAATAGGATTGGGCATAGTGAGATATGTAAAGTGTATCTTCTCGCCATTTAGAATAGGTTCATATCTCTTAGTAAGATTCATCTCTTTAAGTCTATGATTAAATAATAATGAACCTCTAACATGTATTGGTGTTCCTTTTGAGTATATGTTTGTAGTGTCTGCGTATTGAACTAGACCTCTACACCCTCTAGGAAACGCAACATCTTCTGGCGGTAATTCTCTAAACTCTTTTCTTGATGTCTCTACGAAGTCCCATAATTCTTGTTCTGTGCCAGTCATCACAAGTTTAATTGCCTTCTCTAATCTTCTTCTAACCCACAATGGTGTAGACGACTTTGCAGTCTCAATACCCATGAGTTTGAGTTTTGGTTTCTCTAATCTAACACCCTCGTTATCATATACATTAAGAATGTATCTTTTCTTTGCAGTCCATATACCCTTATCTGCAATAACTTCTCTACCCATTTCCATCTTCTGTTGAAATGCGTTTACATAACTGGCGAGTTCTTCAAACCCCTCATCTAAAACATCTTCTATCTTAGACTCTGCCTTAGATAAGAAATCAATAATCTTATTCTTATCTGTCTCATCTGGCATAACTGTATTAACAAATTTATCCATTGTGAGATAAATCGAATCAGTGTCCATTGCAATAACATAATCTTCGTTATCTGTTTTGAGTATCTTGTTTAGATATTGATTGACTATCTTCTCTGACCATTTAATAACTAACTGACCAGAATAAGTAATTGCCTCTGCAAGATTTGGGTCAAAGAAGGCGAACCACTGATTCGCCATAGAACCATACGCTGAGTTCAATGCAATCTTTCTAACCTGTTGATTGTTGTATGCCCTTTTAATAAGTGTATCAAGTTCTCTAATTCTTTTTGCATCAGTTGTTTTCTCTTTCTCTATCTGATACTCAATCATCTTTTTCTTCCATGCCTTACGCTCATCATACATGACTTCCATAATCTCAGGAAAGAACCCTTGTTTATCTCTAGAGAACATAACACCATTAGGTGCAACTGTTGTATTCATCTTCTTACATACAGACAAGTCACTCTTCATATCTAACATAGTTTCTACAGTGACATCTTGTTTGTTGCCCTTTATCATTTTCTCTGGCGAAATGTTCCACTGCATAATCAAATGAGGATAAAGTGAGTTTAAGTCAAATGACATTACCCAATTGTGTCCACCAGTTATTGGTTCTTTAACATACGCACCTGCAATCTGATTAGTCTTGTTCTCATTTCGTTTCTGAGGTGGTGTTTGAACACCTTGTTCTTTTAAGAAGTTGTATATGATTGTTTCCCAATACTTAACCATACCAAATGTGTCAATGTAATTACACTTGGCATCATACGCCATTGCCTGAGTCAAGTCTAAGAAACCTAATTTGTCTTCTAATTCTTCTACGAGAACAACATCACGAACATTATATTCTAGATACTTTGCATAGTTATTCTTATAAAGTGTATGTAATGAACCATACTCTGAGTAATCTAATTTCTGTTTACCCAATTCAAAGTGTGCAATGTAATCTAACTTATATGATTCTTGGTTGGTGAATGTAGACCTCTTGTATAGTTCCATATAGTCAACAACATTAACACCACTCAAATCAAATATCTGAGTCTTCTGATAACCATTTTGTAGAAACTCTCTCTGAGATGCCTGACCCCATGGTGATAATTTCTTATGTGTATCTTCACCAAACAATCTATCATAACGATTACAAAGGTAAGTCATATCAAATGCATCTACATTCCAACCTGTAATGATATCAAACCATTCTTGTCTCCAATACTTCATGAAGTTCATCAACAGTTCTTTCTCATTTTTACAGTTCACATAGACTGCATCTGATTCTGTCTCCCATGGACCAATACCAAATACAACAGTAGATTTACCGAAAGGTTTAATTGAAATTGCGTTTACTTTTTCGATTGCCTGTGATGGTTCAGGAAAACCATTCTCTGATTCACACTCAATATCAAGTGTGGCAATCTTTATTTGTCTTGGGTCGAATTCTATTTTGCCTGGAAACTTATCAGATATGTAAGTATAGATGTATCTATCATAACCATGAACTTCGAAACCATCTATGTTCTGATACTTGTCTTTGAATTTCTTGGCGCCTGCCATTGAGTTGAGATTAACAACTTCTAATGGTCTACCATCGAGCGCCTTGTAAGGCGATGAACCTTTTTTGGATGGTATGAAATGATTAGGTCTATATGATACAGAAAGTTTTTGTTTCTTTCCGTTCTTATATCCTATTGCGAGTATTTTGTCACGAGACCTGCATACATTTGTGTAAAAATCCATATATCTATTATACTATGGACTAGTCTATTCTACAAGGGTCTTTTTCTGGTGAAAGTCAAGTTGACTAGTGGCATCTATAATATCTTGCCAATGTGCAATTTGAGATAATTCTTTCTCTACTGTGTCCATGATATCTGGATGTTCTGCGACTCCAGATGCGTTCTTAGTTAGAACTTCTATGTTTACTTTGTGTTTCAAAATCATCGCCTCTGCCTGTTTTATTTGGGCGTTTAGGATGATATCCATCATATCTTTCATAATTTATTTCCTGATTTGTCCTCTCACTCCATGAGTGTTGCCTGTCGCAACTTTGAAATTAGTTTCAAGTTGAGGCTTGGCCTCGAAGACTGTTTGTATAAGATTCTTATTGATTGTAAATATGTATTCTTTGGCAAAAGGAATCCACGGTGCCATTTTGACTTCCATTTGTCCTTCTGTTGCCTCTATTAAACATACTTGTGCATCAGATATTATATAATCGCCATTAAGTTTCTTCTTAACGAACCCTATTAATACTTCACCAGTATCTAATCTGATGCATTTGACTTTAGGCATCTAACACCATGTCTTGAAGTTCAACACTTCTTCTACCTACTTGCCCAAACCATTTAGAGTCTTCCATTTGGGCGGCCATTTCTTTCCAATCTGAATTAGAACATGCCTTGAGCATGTTTCTGAACTTCGATAATCTATTTGCACCAAGATTGAAACACATATTGACTAATACATGTTGAATGTTCTCAGGTAGATTATCAAAATCTATGTCGTGTGCTCCACAAACATGAAGTGTTTCATCTACATGTTTGTCAAAGTCTGCATCGTAGTATCTATCTACGACCTCTTGTGAAACAGGTGTTCCATCTGGTTCACCATATTCAGCGTCATCTTCTCTAATTAGATGACCTACCCCTAGAGTTAAATACCCTAGCGAGTCTTCATAGACTTCAAGGACTTCTCCTTCGTGTCTTTTAATCTGTTCTTTTAAGACTTCTTTATTCACTTTCAGATAAGTCCTCAGTTGGTTCAGGCATGTCGGTTACTTCCTCAACCCAAACATATCCTTCTGATTCCTTTTCAGCTTTAAGTTCTTCAACTTCGTCTTCTTCGCAATTAAATATAAACATCTCTGAGCCTGAAATTACTCCGTCTCCGTCTACATCTTTTCCGAATCTATGATTTACTCTTGCCATTTGCTTTTTCCTCTCTTTTTATTTGTTCTTGTATTAACTCTACTAGAATGTCACCCATTAACTGATTGAGTTCACTATTATTTAGTAAATCCTCAATCGCTTCTTCTGACACTTCTACATCTTTTGGAAGTCTTCTTATAGTTCTTTTGAAGTTCATTTGTGGTTCGCCATCTACAAACTGAACATCACCATATTGATATACTAAACCTTCCCATTCACCAGATATAAGTTCTATACCTGCATCTTCTTCATGTGGGTTCTCAACTACCATGTAGACTTCTTTAAAAAGCATCGTTCATTCTCCTCTCAAACTCGGCATAGTATTCATCTTCTGTAAGGTGGACTTCTGCATAGTTCTTTCTTGCGAGTTCCATCTTCTCCTTTCTGAATGACTCATCTCTTAATTGTAATGACTTCTCTAAGAACTCTTCAAATGTATATACTCTCTGCCACTTATCTATTCTATATGAGTTGTTGCAGTCATAATTTCTCCAAACAAATGGAAGAATACCTATTGCAAGTGCCTCTGGATATCTAGATGTGGTTGCAGTCTCATCTAACCAATTAAAACATAATGTTCCTCTACAACCTTCTAATAAAGGATAGAGTTTCTTCCAATCTTTAATCCATTTTGACTCTCGTTCTACACCAGATGGCATCCCACCTATAAGCTGGCATGAAAGTTCACTTCGATAAATTTGACGAATGGTCTTTTCTCTATCGTGACCGTGTTTCATACGGCCCCAATATCCAAAGTCGTGAGTCTTATTGACCCAATCATTTCCGCCAAGGGGTTTTTTAAGGTGTTTATGAAGTGATACTTCATGCCATGTATGTTGCCACTAAAATCGACTTCATCGATAGTAGTGAATGATTTTATATTGATACCCTTTAATACTTCTTCTCTATATAACTCTTCTGTATCTGCCCTATCGCTACAGAACATTATGATATCTTTACCTTCAAAGAAAGGTCTGATTACATCCATATGTTCATTAGACTTCGCTAAGTCTTTTGGATTCATCTGTAGTTCACCATGATATCTAAACTCACTATCACTTGGTATAACAATTACATCTGCCCAATCAATAGTCTCAGGCGTTCTCTTTGGTCTTACATTTTCAAATGATACATTATAAGTATCGTAGTTGTGTTGAGGATTTGCCCTCATCCATCTTACATAGTTCTCAAAGAAACTATCTAATACTGTCTCTAAAGGTCCATTGTATTTTACAAATGAACGAAGTCTTGCTATGGTTATATTCATGATTGAGTCACCCTTTTTCTTAAACCACTCGATGAGAAGGAGTGTTTTCTATTAGTATAATAAACTTCTATAGGCAAGTAATCTCCTGTAAAAGTTTTGTCTATGTAATCTTCACCTATAAATCTTACATTGATTGGTGTTGATTCTAGTAAATCTATCAGACTCGCTTCTGTATCATATGGTATGACTTCATCGACATACTTAATTGCACTGAGTTGAGTGAATCTTTCGTATACTGATTGCACTGGTTGATTCTTTTCTTGTCTATCTATACTTGGGTCTGTTTGCAATCCAACAATTAAATGTTCGCAATTCTCTCTCGCTTCTTTTAACATTACTACATGACCTGCGTGTAATAAGTCAAATGCTCCACATGTAAATCCTATCCTCATCTTATTATATCAATCTCCTTATTGTTTGACCAAACTTCCAGTTCGGTTCTTAATCTACCATCTCTTTTTAAATTCTCAAATCTTTTGCTTGCGTGTTTCTTCCACCATGTAATGATACTATCATATTCAAATCTATCATAGTTGATATTCTTTTCTAATGTATCAGTCTCTAGATTCAAATACTCTTTAACATTTTTGAACCCATATGTTCCTAAGTATTGTCTCTTGCGTTCTGTAAGATTCTTTGCATCAATGAAACATTGTTTGAATGTTCTTAACATTTCACTATGGTGTTTATCTAATGAATTTCTTATAATAGAAATCATCTTACCTTGTGTCTTCAACTTTCTACTTGATGCATCTTCATGGACAAGTGGCACTCCATTGTTCTTATTCTCAAACCAATCTTTTAGATGTGCATACTTATCATCATTGATTGACGGAACAAAATCTGAATCAGTTAGTCCTATAAATCTTAAGAATGGTTTCATACCATCATACATAGATGATGATTTAGATGTGCCATATAATGATGTAGTTTCAAACATACAGAACTCTGTATTGTATTTCTTGTTAAGTGTTTCTCTGGCGAGATGTGAATTACAAATACCTGCGAGTAGTTTACCACCTAGATAATTGAAACCAAATGGTTGTGTTGGTATGATATTGAAACCCATGATTGCTGAATCATTAAATCTTTTCATTACTTCTTTATCTAATGTGTTTAAAGGTTTGCCTAGAAATTCATTACGAGGTTTAGAGTTAATAGTAGGTGAACCAAAACGAATGAAACCAACAATCTTATTAGTATTAGTTTCATAGACAACCCACTTAAGAGTTTTGCCTGGTATCGATTTCTGTATCATTTGAGATGCGACTATATCAATGTAGTCATCATATATAGGAAGTTCTCTACAAGCGAACTCCATGTCTTCTGGATGCATTGTAAAGTCTTGAAACATGTCATCTTCTGGACCCATACCAAGTAATGGTGCAGGTCTATCTGCCATTTTTTCTAGTTTTACTTTGCGTAGATAGTCATCTATCCTATCGAAGTTTGCATAGTATTCGATAAAGATTCTCGCTACATATTCCGCATCTTGTTTTGATAGTATTAACATAAAAAACCCACCTCCATTATAAACGAAGGTGGGTATAATTGTCTAGTGACTTTTTGAAATTATGCTACGAAGTCATCGCCAGGATTCCATTCACAACCTGTAAGACCACCAGCTTTTAATGCTTGTAATGTTCTTAAGATTTCTTGTGCATTTCTTCCTGTATCTAATGCGTTGACTGAAACACTTTGAATTACTCCATCAGGATCAACAATGAATGTTGCTCTAAAACAAACACCATTGTCAACATCAATGATTCCTAATTCAGAAGATAAGTATAGTCCAGTGTCAGCTGCAAGTTCATGATTGATTTCTCTAATCATTCCATTTACATTTCTCCAGGCCTGTTTACAGAATTCATTATCACCACTGAGACCAACTACTCTGGCCTCATTGTTGAGAATGTCCATAGCGGAAATTTCTGTTGGGCATATGAATGTGAAGTCTTTTGGATAAAAGTAAAACACACTCCAATCATTTCTTTCAGCATGAGAATAACTTACCTCTGCTATGTCGTTTGCAGGATTAACTCCTTGCAATTCGAAAGTAGGAAATAAATCACCTACAGTTAATTGTTGTCCTTCTCTAAACATATTTTCTCCTCTATTTGAAACTGGAGCGGAGTTCTAGATTTGAACTAGAGACTCTTAAATGGAATTTAAGTGTTTTGCCTTAAACTAACTCCGCTTTGATGGATCCATATTACTAGCCTTGTAGCAAAATTACAAGGGGGTTTTTGAAATTATTTTATTTTAATTTCAACTGGTTTATCTTCTTCTGGAATAATCCTTTCTAAAGATACACTCAATATACCATCTTTCATGTCTGCACCCTTAACGATAATATCGTCTGCGAGTGTAAACTTTCTACTGAAAGTTCTTCCAGATAACCCACGATGAACATACTCAGTATCTTCATTTAAGTTATCTTTCTTACTACCTTCAATCAAAAGAACTTCTTTTTCTTTTGTGATAGATATATCTTTCTTACCGAACCCAGCAACTGCAACTTCAACACTGAAATTCTCAGCATCAATCTTTACAATATTGTAAGGTGGGTAATTGGATGTGTCGTGCAAATGTTCAGCACGATTTAATAGTTGAATGGTTCTGTCGAACCCGATTGCGAATGGGAATGATTTCCCGAAGACATCGTCATAGATTGTCATAATAGTCCTCCTTAAGCGACTGTTTGTTAAAATACCTAACCTCAAATGAGCATTAGGGCGTATGGGATGTTGGAGTTCTTATTGAGTCATCTTCCTCGAGCGAACATATTCCAATGATTGTCTAACAAAGCTCTGTTAGATAATAAGAGCCAACATCTCATACTATATTGAGGATTGTCCCGACTCGAACACGGAAAGGAATCTATCCTCAGTGATAAAGTTCGTTAGGCAAGTTTCAGTAAACTGTCTAGTCCGACTTACTCTATCGGTGTGGTTTCTCTTCTCTGATAGGTCCACCCCTTTTTATTAAGTCTATAATACTAAGCGCTTTCGCAAGCTCTTCTTATAAACTTAGTCCATTATATAGTGCATAACGCTGGTTTTTCAAGGGGTTTTTTGAATTTATTTTCACCTTACAAATTTTCGAATATTAAATGCACTCTAGATTTATCACCTGCATTAACAAATGTATGGAAGGATTCGGTGTCTGCTGTGTATATACAATCATCGATTGGCATATGATATGACTCTGAATCGTATATAAAATAACAACCGAGATTAGTTATTAAAGGTATATGATAAGAAACTTTACCACTATCCTTATGCCAATAATACGCAGTGTTTGGTACCACAATTCGATATGTTATACTATTAAAATCAAATAAGGATGCTACATGTTTTGAAACTTCAAAAGTATAGGGAAAGTCTTTAGTCTTAAAATCGTTTATCTTCTCATTTTTAAATAGTAAATGAAATCTTTTCTGAACCAATACAGTATTGGTTCGATTGAAAACTAATTCAAACTTATTATTACTTATAGTAGAAAACTCTTCTACAAGTTTATCAGTATTGACTGTATAATCATCCAGTCTAGATAATTTCATCAGACGGTTTATCGACAAAGACTATGTTTGCTTGACCTATCTTGTTTCTACGGTCTATTTCAATTCTAACTTTTTGTTTAAGTTTGGGCTTGATACCGTCTTTGTTGTATGCTTCGATTAAGTCTGCATTTGATTTACATTTCATATAGTCGTAGACCAATGTAGTCTTACCTGTTTGTCTACTATATGATTTTGATGTTGCACTGAATTTCACTGGTGGCATAATATACTCCTTATTCTTTTATTTATTGAGTTTACGAACCACTTTACTTCCACTCTCATCTGTAAACATTGGTGCGTATATCTTAACAGGTATTGATTTACCCTTTACATTTATTTCATCCATATACTGCCATTCACAATCAACTTGTTTCTTTGTGAACTCTGACATTAGAATGGGTGTATCGTATTGTCTTGTTTGAACTTCTAACCTTGCGGCCAGGTTAACTGCATCACCCACTACTGAGTAATCGAATCTCAATTCAGAACCCATGTTGCCGACTATACAAGGACCTGTGTTAATTCCTGTGCCGATGACTACTGGTGGTAAATCTAAACCCTCATCTTTAATTTCTTGATTCATTCTCTCTGTGAGTAGTTCTATTTCCATTGCAGTCTTTAAAGCCATCTGTGCATGATTAGGACAATCTAACGGAGCATTCCAAAATGCCATTAAACAGTCGCCCATATACTTATCTACTGTTCCACCATTCTCTATTACCACCTTTGTCATACCATCTAAGAATCTATTGATAAGTAATACTAATCCTTCCGGATCATCATTCTTCATATAGGCTTCTGATATGGGAGTGAATCCAACTATGTCTGCGAATAAGAAGGATAATTCTTTTCTATCCCCTCCAAGTCTAAGTTTACTTGGGTCTTTTTGTAGTTCTTCAATCATGTCAGGAGATAAATATTTCTGGAACTGCTTCTTAATTTGTTCTTTGAGTTGATAGGTCGTATAGTATTGGTTGAAAGAGGCATGGCCGAAAACAACTATGGAGGAAATCGATGACCAGAAAATATCGAATAGAACGAGAGATGAAGACCATAAGTAGAAACCCCCACCCACCTGAACTAACACGATACTGGAACAAGTTATCGCCGAGACGGCTGTGGGAAGTTTGTAAACCGATACCAATATTAATAGAAGGACTATCAAAAGAACAACGACTTCAAGAAATTCAAGAAAGTCGGATTGTTGTATTTGAACTCCTGTCGAGACGGTTTGGATTAGGTTCGCTTGAACTTCGTGGGGATACATTACACCCGCTGGGGTTGAAATTGGATTAGCTAACCCTTCAGCAGTAAGACCATAGACTAGAATCTTTCCTTCTATATCTGATTCTTTTAAATCTGAAAATGATATAGATTCAAATTGATTCCAGTATGAAATCATTAAGTCACCACTTGATGTGGTTTCGATTGGCGAGTCTCTCCCCATTTTTACCCATACTATACCCTCTTCTTTCGTGACTCTAGTTTGATAGTTAGGTTGGTCATACAGAGCTCTAAGTGTTTCAAACCCTAAACTAGGATAGAGCTGACCATTGGCCTGGATGACCAGCGGAGCTGACCTGATGGTACCATCGAAGTTAGGGGTTTTCGCCACACTAGGTGTGGCAACTGTGACTCCCATACCCCATGTCTTACTTTGTAATCCGGGAAGGGGACTCACCAAACCTGGAAAGTTCCATACATGGTCTTGTATATCACCATCTCCAAATACAGATGTGTTTACAAATGGTGCGTTGCCTGATTCTTTTTGAACTGTTGGTGCAGATGATAATATGGTTAATCTATTCTCTAATGCGTTTGCAAAGACTTCGTCTCCACCAAATCTATCTTCTTCTGAGAATAGTATATTGAATACATGAGTGTTTGAATGATGAGTTTCCCATAGAGTATCGGCATATATCTCTCTAGGGAATGGGTATTGACCTAGGGCGTCTATCGACTTTTCATCTATATTTACTAGAAGAATGTCTTCTACTTGAACTTTTTCTTTTGATGAATGTAGAACATCGAAGTAAGACCATCTAACATTATCTATTAGATAAGGCGACCATATCTTAACACCGACTAGTGCAACTATGGTTATTAATACAGTCTTCCAATTATACATTTACATCCAATTGAGATAAACATAAACAGCGGCACCAATAAGTGCAATCATAAGAACCCAATTAAGAATTCTCTTCTGTAATTCTTTTCTCTTCTTGATTCTCCATTCGCCTTTGAGTCTGACTATTCTTTCATTCATAATTTATATCTTCTTCATTTTTGTGTATGAAATCTTTCATATCTACCATCCATTGTCTGAGTCTTACAGATTGTTGCATATGAAAATCTCTGTTGTCACTGTCCTCTAATGCCATTCTATTGTGGTAGTCTATTGTCCTTAGAATTATTCGTATCGCCTCTTGATATGGCATACGAACTAAAGTTGAAAACTTCTTCTTCGATGTGAATTCTTTCTTTGGCATTCAAAACTTACTCCTTTATGAGAACTTCTTTTGAATGTATTTAAAAAGTGCGTAGATTGTTAGACCATAAAATGCGAGAACTCCCATAGGGATTGATATGTATGCAAGTTCCCATGGAGATAAGAATAAAAGTTCCCATGCAAAGTCTGTGGCGGCCTGAACATCACCTGATGAGTCTGGCATACTACCAACTTCGTTTACGATATCAAGTTCATATTCAACTAAGAAATCTGACCACTCTTGTTCAGTGAAACAGATATTATTTTCAGGACATTCTACTTCCATGATACTACCTTAGTGAGACACCATTCAAGAAATCTTATTACTTTCGCCTTGAGTGTCATGTTAGTTTTGTGTCACTGTGACTGTGCAACCACCAGATGTCTGGCAGTTCTGTGTTAGTGAATAATTTTGTGTTGTATTACTGTGTTGTGTTAGGTCAAGAGTAGTTCCATAATTACCATTCAAGGTTATAGTTGCATTGTGTTCGCCTGAACCATCTTGAAGAAAGTCTACTGTATTGTCATCATTGTTAATAGTTAGATAGAATTCTTTTACGCCGTCTGCTTGTTGTTGACCAAATACATCATTGTTATCACCATACAAATAAATTCTTGCTTGATGTCCTGAACATGTTCCTGCTGAACAGTTTCTTTGATGTCCTATTATTGAATTATTACTACCATGTATGTCTGCGGTAATATAATGTCCACCACCTTCTGTATTATCCTTTGACCAGTTAGTGTCGGTTCTACTATCTATTATGAATCCTTGAGCCCAATGGAACTTATTGTTTGTTCCATATGATATATGAAATTGAATATCATTCTTATTACAAGAAGAATTTTTGGTGCAGTTCTGCCAGAGTTTAATATTTTGGTCATCGTAATCTATATCACCACCCCAAGATGCACCAGAACCCCAACCTGGAGAATCATTTGTCCAACCAAGTTCGTTATAATTACCAACTTGTTTTAGGTCAATGGTTAAATCATCACCATCTCCAATAGAGAAGAAGATATCATTATTGAATCCTTCTTGAGTGATTGTAAGTTCTAAATCATCTCCCTTTCCAACTTGGATAATATTGATAGTATTATCATCACCAGCATAAACATTGGATGCATGTGCATACAATACACCCAATATGAATATGCTACTTAATGTTTTCTTTAAAATATCCACCACAATAATAATCCTAATATGAGGCCTTCGGCCCATGCCACCCATAACATTTGATACTCATCTAAGTTGAACCAGTCAGCAACTTCCCAAACTGCGTTTTCGTGCCACTGCCTTAATCTTTCAAAATCAATATTGATGTTCATATCTCTCCTAGTTTTGTCTAATAACAATTTCAATTCCGTCTCCATCACCGAATGTTATGATACCTTCATAACCATCTACAGTGGTGTCTATAAATCCAGAACCTCCTGCTGCTATTATTATATTTATAGTTCCATTTACATTTCTGTAAAGGACTAAGTCTCCGTCTTGTTCGAAGATGTTATACTGCGAGTCTTTATTGAATCCCGCTACTGCGCCTTTAATGGTGAAACTTCCGATATCACCAGCGCCGGTACCTGCCTGTTTATCTGCTAACACCACTTTAGTTTTAACTAGTGCTTCTACGACATCTAGTAAATCGGTTAAGAAGTCTACATCTAGATAATCAATATCCAATTCTGTAAAATCTCCTTCCATGGTGTCACTCAATGCATCTGATTCTAGTTCATTGAATTCTAAGAAGTCAACATCTAGTATGCCTTGGTCTGAGTTCTGTTCATCTGCATATGATTCTTCCATCGCCTGTCGTATTGCAGGTGGTGGATTCACAATGAACATATTGTCAATCAAGTTAGGTGATATGCCCAGCACTGTCACTGGACTTGTTGGTGGTGAATCATAAGAGGCGACTGTAGTTGCCTGATATGCCTCGTTTAAAACTGTCTCGCCACCATCATTATAAACTAAAATTTCTCCTGATGATTCGCCTGTTTCTTCATCAGGTAAAAGAATGACCATTGTCCTACCCAACTCATCTATGGTTGTGGTGAAATCGGTCCCTCTCATTGTGATGTTCGCCGTAGGTGTGGCTACATCAACATTTGCTTTCTTAATTCTGTTACCAGCACCCGAGGCAAATCTAGATGTTCCTCTTACCATTCTGATAGACATCTTTGATAAACTTGGGTCTGGATCGTAATACGCCTCGTCAATGTAGACAAGACTATTTTCTGTTAATGAGAGTTTCTCTTCGTCAAGAAACTCTATTAACATTCTGCCGTTGGCAGTTTCTGCTTCATCATATAAAACTATGTCTGTTCCGACATCAGTATCTAATCGTTCATCGCCTCTCTTTACAGATGTGACACCTTTATTTTCTACAATACCACCAATGGGTTCACTTAGAGCGAACCCACTGAATGATAATAGAAAGACTAGACTAACTGTCGTTAGCAGCGTCTTTCTGGTTAATTTGAATAATTGAGTTATCACTGTCTATAACCAATGTAATATGTGAATTTGGTGTTGCACATCCATTGCCTGCACCTGATACACATGAACCGGATAGTTGATTGATATCTACATCAGCGCCATCGCCAGTTAAATCAAAATTCAATGTCTGTGAACCGTCTTTCTGCAAAGTGTTAATGTTGTTTGAATCACCAGTTATGTCAAAGTTCCATGTGACATCATCTGATTCCCAATCTACATCGAATACATTACTTCCGCCGATTATCACTAAGTCTGCATTTAATCTTTCCGCACTTGCAACAGAACCTTGGTCTAAGTCAAAGACATTAGAATCTCCAGTCATGTTAAAATTAATGTCTGAGTCATCAGATGATCCACTGGCGCCTATAGTCCAGTTTATTGAGTTCTCGTCTCCAGTCATTAATAAAGTGTAGTCTGATGTATCTGCGACAACTGTTCCGAATAACAAGTTCTGGTTACCTATCATGTCGATGTTGAAATCCAAAGTGACACCAGTAATAGTCATGTTCGAACCTGAACCACTTGAAAAGTTGTTCAGTCCCATTTTATTACCAAAACCAACTTGGTCAACATATAACTTCAAAGTGTCTCCAGTTTGTGTTATCATAACTTCGTTATCATCAGTAGCAGCGGCGAAAACGAATGATGTCGACATTCCACAAAGTAATAATATACTTAATAAAAATTTATTCATTTTCTTTTTCCTTTTCTTCTATTGGTTTTAGTTCATCTCCACCGATAACTTCATTGGCATTTTCATACCATTCATCTAATCGTTCTTCTTCGTCATCTTCGTCTTGATGTTCTTTTGCCAATACCCAAAAACCTCTATCGTGTCCTTGGTATATTAATTCCAACACAGCAGCTTCAATAGCTGACCGTGTTGCGTATGTCACGCTCTCATTATTACCCACGCCGTCCTCAAACTCGACTAGTTGTGTTCCTTCTTCAATGAATCGGAATACATCTCCCCCAGCACCATAAGAAAGAATAGTCTTTCTTGTTTGGACATTCAATAATACTTCTCCTGTGAGAACACTAACAGCCCTCATAGAAATTGTCACAGCATCTTGACGATACTGTTTACTAAATCCAATCCCGAGAGTTCTTGCGCCTCGACCTCCGGTTAGTAGATTAGAATCATAACCAATTACACCACCCTCTATTATAATACCTGCGAAGAGCAGAGGTTGGATGCCTTGTGCTTCTGTTTCTGTAGCAGCAGCAAAATCTTGTCTGGCAGAACGAATAATCTGCCTCTCTCTAACTAAGTTGTCTATACCACCTCTCTCGACAACTCTAAACCATTTCCCGCCACCGGCGGTTTTAAGTGCATCAATTACCATTGCCTCAGCACCTTGTGAGACTGCGGTAGAGAATGATGCAATATTATCTTCTGACTTTCTTTGACCTGTTTTATCTAAGAACTTATAGACTGCAACCACTGGCATAGTTTCAGCAGGTGGTAAGTTTAATAATTCTAGGTGGGCAGGAAGTCTTATTACTTCTGGCATGTCAACACAAATATACTTCCTAGACATAATTTTATTAATGCCTGTGAGTATATCTTTGTTGAATCCTTCTGAGTATGTGCAATCTTGTGGTTCATAGGAGAACTTCGGTATTGATGCACAACCCGATAAAAGAAGTAGACTTAGTATGAAATACTTAGCCAGACCCATCGCCTTCACCTGTTCCATCAGAATCTTGTCCAAAGTTTCCTGATCCTATTGGTATTTCTAAGATAGTTTCTGTTCCATCTTCTCCAATAATAGTCATTCGAATAAATTCAGAACCATCAGCGTTGGTGATTACTTCATATGTCACTGTTGAACCCTCTAATACAAATGAACCAAAACGAACACCAGTATCATTTGAAAACATAGATTCGACTAATTGTTTAGCCATTTGTGCATATATTCTTGACTCTAAATTACGAATGAATTTAGCAAGGGTTGTATTATCTTCAGCTCTTTCAGCTGACTTTCTAGCAGACTCTAATGCATCTTCAATTTCTTTCTTACGAGTGAACTCTTGGTTCTCAACGGTAAGATAATGAGATGCAGTTCCTTTTCCACTAAACGATGGATTCTTGAACTCATGTTTGATTGGTGATGCACTCAAAGGTGCTACTAGTATTAATGTTAATAAGACTAAATTAGTTGTCTTTAGTATCATCTTCATTTGGTTTCTCCCTAAGTGCAAGAGCCTGTTTATACTCTAACACTGTATTTAATTTTTCTTGCAATCTTATCTGGTCTTGGTCTAACATTCTCATTTGGTCGATAAGTCTTACAAGGACCGTTTGTTGTTTACCCAACTGCGGTTCTAATTCTTCCGTCACAAATTTCCAGACAAAGTAGATAAAATATCCCATTGCAAGAGCAATTATAATTGGGAATCCAAACTCATTGAGCATGTCTGCAACAGGAGAAAGATAATCAAGTTCTAAATCTGTTATATCTTCTATTTCGCTTGCGCTGTTAATCTCTTCTTGCATCTATGTTTCCATCCTCTACAAAATTTTCAGACCGTGCTACTCTGTCCAAATCTGGTCTTAACTCCAGAGTTTGTGAAATGAGTAAGTCGATTTTTAATATGTCATTATTCATAACTCTTGCCCTATCTTCTAGCATGGTAATAATACCTGTTAGACCTTTAACATTGTCAAGCACACCCTCAAGGATATACTTCAAGGTTAAGAATATGAAGAACGCCATAACAAGAGAACCAAAGATTGGCGCTCCGACTTCAGCTAAAAATTCTATCCAGTTCATAATATTTACACCCTTATTTATGTAAATCGGCCATTCAGTTTTATAAATTTAGGCCATAAAAAAAGGGACCCGAAGGTCCCCTCTTTAAAATCCGTAAGGATTAATTATAATTCATCAGCATCGTTGCCATCAGAATCATCGTTTTTCAATTGAGAGTGTATCTCATTAATCACTTGCGCTTTTGTTCCACTCTTCTTAATTTTAAGAGAGTTTTTATCAGCGAGGTCAAGAAGTTGAACTTTGGTTAATGTTTTCAGTTCAGCTTTGGAAGTAATTCCATTATCGTTCTTGTCAGCGACTACTGGTGCCGGTGCCGGTGTTGGCTTCGGTCTAGGTGCTGGTGTTGAACTAGTTTTACCACTTGATCCTTTGTCATCTGCAAAGAAAGCGAAGTAAATAATAACTCCTAACACTACAATTGCAATTGCGTATTCCATAATATACTCCTATTTCAATTATGAAACTCCATGGTATCAGAGCTTGATGTAATTGACAAGGGGGTTTTTAGATTTATTTGTCCTTTGCTTTACCAACATTCAATGCGAACCAATCAAGGATGCCATAAGCCTTCTTAACTAGACCATCGTCTATTGGAGTTGGAGTAAGAGCTGCAATTAAAGATGCACCTGCTACTAACCAAGGGATCAATTGTAGCCAACCGACTACCCATGTAAGAAATTCTAACATATTTATCTCCGTTATTATTATAGTTAATTATTATTAACGGCTGGTATTTATGAAATAGGGTTCCCAATTGAGTATTTTTGGGTGAGTTTCCACTCGCTTTTCTCTTTATAAGGTATAACTTTTATCTGAGAAAGTGGTGCTCTTGGTTCTGCGATTGCAGTAGGAATAACTACTGATACTAGATTCCATTGTCTTAGTAGGTCAACAATAGTGTTTCTTCTACCTACATCCGACTCATCGAAGTTGGTTGGTTTACCATCTAGTTTGAATAGTTCTTTGAAGTGGACAATGTAATACTTGCCCTTTTTGTGTAGTATGTGACATGATTGAAACAGTTCTTTTTCTTTCCTGGATGCCACACCTATACGAGATAAGGTTTCTCTTATCTTTAGGAAGTCGTCCTTTTCAGGAAATGTGATTTCTATTAGTTCTTTTACTAAATCGTATTCATCCATTATTCTTGCCACCAATATTCATATTGTTTTTCAATTCACGATACTGTTTATCATTTAACAACTCTAGATATTCTTTGGCTTTTTGTGTCGATACACCAAAGGCATTCTTCACTGTATCTAATTTCTTACTCTCGTAAGGTTTATGCCATTTCGAAAATCTCTTTCGTTTTCTAAGAGTATTTATGAAAAACAAGTATTGAAGACGACCATCAGCACCATGTCTGATGTTCATCTCGTTTACTAGAAAAACAGAATCTTGATGATAAGATAATGCTTTATTGATTAAGAATGGTTGATAGGCTTTCTCTTCGATATCATCAACCATGATATCTTTTTTGTCGTAAGAGACCGACTTAACAAAATCGAATGGATTTCTTTTACCCATTTTATCTTTGTTGATTTCTTATATATGAATAGACAAGTTCTTGTCCTTTCTTCGCTTCACCGAATCTATGAATCTCTTTGCCGTTCTTTGACCTGACAATCACACCGTTATTGTATTGAATGTCGGTGACATTAGTTCCATCTGCTGTGTCTTCTGGTCTATCGTCATACCAACACGATTGTAAACTGTGGATATGAATTGATTTAAAACCCCATGCCCACTCCTCAGCGGCCAATAAGTCTCTTTGAAATTGAACTCTATCATCAAATTGAGTCATAATTTTCCCTCTCTACTAAAAAAACACCAAAAGATTAACCATAGTGTTCTCATTTGAATTTACACTCACTCATAATCTCAGTGAGACATGCAACAAAATTGATTTCACTGTCCATTGCAAATGCAGATTTGTATTGATAATCAGCAATGAATAATACAGCGGCAGGTATTGAACTTGGTTCAAGTCTTTGTTCTAATGAGTTGAATACCTTCCTATATAGAGTATTGAAGTCATTATCTGAATTCTGTCCGACCCATTTTCTCATACCAGACCAATTCTTATCTGCAATCATATCAATTAAAGGTGTAAGCTTTTCTTCTGATAATGTCGCTAGTAGACCACTATCTATTACACCACTCGCACCATATCTCTGGACTTCGTTGATACATCGTCTGAAATCTGGAAAGAATTTCATAATAAGTTCTACTAGAACCTTTTCGTCATATTCTATATTCTCTTCTTTACAGATATGCTTTAATCTATCTAATGCACCCATAGCAAGAGTTTGTTTCTCATTATTAGGTATCGCAAAATCTATAACAGTGCATCTACTATGAAGTGGTGCAATGATACGATTCTTATAATTACAGGTGAATATGAATCTACAGTTTGAAGAGAACTCCTCTATGAAGTTTCTCAATGCAGGTTGAACTGACTCAGCAGATATGTAATCTGCCTCATCTAAAATAACTACTTTAGAACCACCAGAAAGTGATACTGTTGATGCAAAGTTTTTGATTTTAGTTCGCAAAGTGTCGATAAGTCGGCCCTCATCACTGCCATTGATGACAATAAAATCAGCTCCTAACTCATTACACAACGCCTTAGCGATGGTTGTTTTGCCTGTTCCGGCAGTTCCACACAATAACAGATTCGGTATTTCTTGATTATCTACGAACTCTGCAAAGGTTTTCTTAACTCCCTTAGGCAATATTGTATCGATGACTGTCTGTGGTCGATACTTTTCTACATATAAAAATTCTTGACTCATATTAAAAAGAACAAACCCCTCCGATTGTTCGTGTATTAGACCAATGATGATGAGACTCTAATACTCCCATGAAAAGAGCGGAGACTGGCGCTTTTTCACACATTGTTATATCCTATATATGTTAGGCGTTGTAAGAACTATCAGGTTCTAACGCAATAAAATACTCTAAGTCGATATCTTTATTTTTGAAATGAGATATCCCTTTAGATGATACAGCAACTGAGTAGTTGCCATCTAAAACTTTCAAGTTCTCAATCTTGAAGTTCATTGTAAATGAATTACCATTTCCTTCTCCTACAGTTCTAGAGAATGTATTAGAAGTTGGATTCTTTTTATCTGTGACTTGCATATCAATTTTGGTACCATCAGATGTCATAATCAAATCATTGACACCTAGAACTGAAGCAGCCTTCTGTAATTCAGTTAGTAATGTTGATGATAAATCTATATTGATTTCTGAGTCAGGCATTGTAATCATCTTCTCTACAGTAGTGACCATGCCCTCAGATGCATAGAAATAAGTTAGAGATGTATCTGCATCTGCAATAGTCAATGAATTCTCATTGAAATTGAAGTCTGGATTCTCCGTCAAACTTATTGCACCTAGAAATTCTACTAGGTTGTATATACTAAATTCTTGTCCGAATGTTTCTGGAACAGTTGCGACAGCAAGAATGTTTTTCATATTAGATATCGTCTTAAGTTGATTACCTTCACCAACTTTGATACCCGAATTAATTGTAGCGAAGTTTTTTAATATCGCTTTGGTTTCACTTGAAATTTTCACTTTCAGTCTCCTTAAATGTATCGTGATTATATAAAGCAAGAAATCCATAATGGATAACTTTCAACAGGTCGGCACGATTATAACCTTCCTTCTTTCCGTATCGTTGGGCATATTTCAAAATATTCCCAATACAAAATCCTTCTCCATGACCACCATCCATAATGAACTCTGTGGCCTGAAATCTTTCTTTTGAGTAGTGTTGTTCATAAGTCTTATCTACATAAGAAGAGAACTCTTTAATTAGAGCTCTCTCGTTATATTTGTAGTCTATGTTTTTACTCATCTGTTCCATTATACTCTTCAACCTCTGGTTCGTCAATGGGGTTTTCTTCTTCTAAATGAACTCCCTCATCAACTTTGGTGTAAAGGTCAAGAACAGCAGCCCTAGTTTCTTCATCGAATCTAGAGATACACATTGTAATTGACTTAAGTTTGTCGTTAAACATTCTGTAAGCATTAACTATGTGAACTAACCTTCTGGTTGTTATCACATCATCAATGGCGCCTTCATAATAAGTCTTTCTGATTATGTCAGCCCAATCTACAAGTTTCTTTGCAAAATCTTCATCAACTTCGCCACTCAAAGCCATTTCTTTTTTAAGAATGTTTCTTTCAGTAGTCACTGGTGGATATTCTTGTTGCATTGTAATTGCAAATCTTTCAAGCATCGCCTCGTTCATAATCTGAGTCCCTATGAACTTGCCATCTTCTGAACCTTGACCCTTGGTGTTTGCAGTCGCAACGACTGTGAACCCAGGTGTTGGTGTCACCCACTCACCAGTCTTTTTGATTAAGTATCCTTTCCCTTCAAGAACTGATTGTAAGCACATCATTTTATTTGACCCTAAGTCAACTTCATCTAGAAGTAAGACAGCGCCTTTTCTCATCGCCTTGATAACAGGGCCTTCTCTAAAGATAATGTTTCCATTTTGAAGAGTGTGACCACCCATTAAATCATCTTCATCAGTTTCAATGGTAATGTTGACTCTGTAAAGTTCTCTTTTTAATTGAGCACATGTTTGTTCAATCATAAGAGTTTTACCATTTCCTGAAAGACCAGTCACGAAAACTGGAAAGAAGAGTTTAGATTTAAGAATGTTTTTAACATCTTTAGCATGTCCAAAAGGAACATAATTAATCATCTTCTCAGGAATAATTTTTACATTATCGTCAATCAGATTCACTGATTGAGTAGCAGCGGCAACAGGCATGTTCGCAACTTGTGGTTGAGGAACAGTGGCAACTTTTACAGTTTCAGGTTGTTGAACTGCAACAGTTGTGCCATTATTATCTACTGCGAGAATCGGTTGAAGATTGAAAACAGCACCATCTTTAAAATTGTATCTGTTTGATTTCAACCAGTAAGGAAAATGTCCCAAATCATTGAATTGTTCTTTAGTGAACTGCAATTGATTAGGATATTTCGATTTCAATGCCGTGATAAATTCTTTTCTATCAGGCGTCATGTGGAAGTTTTGACCACCTATGTCGATTGACTCGGTTGGGTCATATGTCCATTTACTCATAATTTGTCTCCGTTATTATTTTCATCATGTGTCCATCCTACTAAAAAGTATGGCCTATTGTCAACCATTTAGAGGAAATCTTTTTAAGAAATTTCTATTAAAGTTACCATTAATATACTTCTCATTAATATATTTGAATGTAATTTCTGCATCACCCAATTGAGTGTGAGTTGATTTTGGGGTCACATTTTTACTTCTTAATCTGTTTCTATTGATAGTCTCATCTATCTTTGGAATTATCATTGTGTCATTTAGATTACAAGATAATATATAAATTATTCTTCCCTTCTTTGACCACCCAGCGAGAACAAACTCCTGGTCTGATTTTTCAAGTTTTTCTAATTTCTCATAACAGTCAGTAGAGGTCCATGAAGCTGCACCACACAAAGGTGTAGCAGTTTCACACTTAATTTCAACAGGTCTTTTGTTGTTTAAAGCGTCTTCGCCATGGATTGATTCATTTGATTGTTCATAACCTAATACATTAGTGACTATCTTTTCTTTAAGTTCACCAGATGCAAAGTTCTCTAGAATGTCTTGAACATAAGGATATATTGCATCGTCTATTCTTTCACCAATAGCATATGCAGTATATCCTTTTAGAACATCGCTGTTCATTATGCAAATTCTCTATCGATTTCTGCCATGGCTCTAATTTTTGCTTTCGTTTTAAATCTAGCCATTTTTCTTTCGAATAGACCTTTTAGTTCTCTCAAGTTTTTTGAATCTTCTTCATTGAGATATTTGCTCCAAGATTCGCCTGCATGTTTCATATAGAAAGCAATTGCTTGTCTTTCATAATCATCATTGAATTCGAAGTCGTCTTCTTTGACTCCTAGAGCTAATGTGACGCCTTTTGAATGACCAAGAACTTCTTTGTTATTCAATTTAATTTGCATATTGCCAGTCGCCGAAGCAATACGAAGGCCTTTGTAGCCATCTATAGATATACTCATATTTTTACTCCTATATTTTGCATATTCATAATTTCATCTGTCCTTTTTTTGAATCATAACTGGTGTATGCAGTAGTGCCATCATTTCTTAATGATGTTGTATCTACTTCACCAACCTTTGTCATTCTATCGATTGGATAGTTGAACCAAAGTAGTCCAGTTTTTTCATCAAATTTAAAGATACTAGAATTCTTTTCATTTCTTTTAATGTAATCTTTCATTTCTTGAGAAGTGACTGAGTAAACATGTCCTTCCCACTGTTTAGTTTTTTCTCTAATGTCTGACCTTGATTTATTATCAACAGTGCAAACAAACCATATCTCATCAACCTTATCAATTTTCTTTAACTGAGCAGGTGACCATGGATATGATAACATCTTTTTAAATGCATAAGGTGTTTGTGTCTTAACTTCAATTCTTTTTACTTCATCACTGACACAATGAACTGCCTTAATGTCTGCTTGTGAGGCAAACTTATTTTCTGGAAAGAAACAAAGCCAACCACCACTCGCCAAGATGTTGGCACATAATAGTTCTCCTTGTTTACCTTTCTCTGCTTGTTTCATTCCATGTCCTTAAGTAATCTCTGCATATCAATTGCAATAGAAGTCTTCTGACCCTTTCGCATTGTAGTATATGAATCGTTATTGACCCAAAATCTAAATGCCTTACATTCAACTTCTTCTTCAGCACAAAGCGCCTGTCTTGGACAGTCAAACTTCACACATGGTCCTTTACCAACACTAACTATCGCCTCTTGAAACTTATCTAAGTTTACTGATTCGATATACCGAACCTCTTCCATTCTTATGCCCATTATGCAATCTCCTTTATAAATTCATTTGTTAAAAATCTTGAAGTGGTTTTACCTTTTTGGTTTCTTTTGAAGGCAGCCATCACTCTGTTTTTGTTTGCACCGATGTATTCATCATCAAGTTCATCTTCGCCTGAGGTGCCAAGGTTGGTTGCAGAAGTCAAGAACAATTTATTATAACCTTTGACTTCAATTACATGTCCTGCCTTTTTCATATCTCTCCACATTCCATCTATTTGGTCGTAAGCGCAATCGCCCAACAACTCATATGCAGTATTTCTGAATTCTGCCTTCTTAGAGAACACAAAGTATCCTGTCACGGTCACATTACAAGTTTCTGATAACCAATCTAAAAGATTCTGAGTTGTTTCCATTCCAGTTCTGTAATCTGTTTTCTCGGTGAAAGTGAAACTCTTATTAATGTATGGGTCTAAGAAACTTCTTTTCATGTTCCATCTTGCAGTCCAACCATCTTCGCCCATTTGAGCCTTCTGGTCTGCTCTTTCTTGTTCTCCAGAATCAAAGAATCTTGAACTATGAGTATAACCATCTGTAATAACTGTTAAGATAGATTTCTCAATTTGATACTGGTGATTAAACTCTGGTAAGAATTTTCTCAATCCAACTAAACATTGGTCAAGAGGTGTGCCACCCAATCTGTAATTTTGTGGATACATTTGAGTGTCGTGAATATAACGATTGTTATAATATGCATCGTTGTCCCAAGTTTGAACTCCACTAAAAATTCTATTGTATTCTGCAATCAAAGCTTCTTCTTTGTTTCTCCAAGTGTATGTAATAACTTCATGAATTCTAGAAACTAGTATTGAACTAAGATATGTAAACATCTCATTATACTCTCTGCCTGTTTGTTCATTAGAAAGTATTTCAACTAATTTACCATCACCACTTGAACGATATTCATCAGCTCTTTTTATTGCATCTGAGAACAAATAAACTCTGAAAGGTATTTGAACTTTTCTACAGAACTCAGCAAGAATAAGAGATTGTTCAAGTAAGTCTGAAACTTCTCTAGAGATTGAACCAGACCAGTCAACTATAACATTTAAACCATGATTCTTACCATCAGGTATGTAAGTGACTCTTTTGAAGATATCATCTACTATCTGATACTTTGCAAGTCTATTCATATCAAGTTCACCACTTGTGCCTGTATATGCCTTGGCAGTTCTATGAGCAGTTTGTCTCATCTCGAATTCTTTTGCCATGTGAGCAACAATCTTTTTGTTCTTGGTTTGAATATACTTCTTATAGTGAGTTGCAAGTTTAAGATAATGTTTTCTCGCTTCAATTTGTTCGGTGCCTCTTCTGATTTTCCAATCATCTTCTTCACCATAATCTTTTGCATTTTTGATTTCTTCAATTTCTTTTAGTAATCTTGCACCAGTCATGTAGTCTCTCCAATCTTGAAGAACTTCTTTATAATCATATTTGATACTATCTATATCAAACTCTTTAAATCTTTCTCTTAATGGAATAGTTGTCTCGATTCTGGCGTTTTCATCTACGAACTGGTCTTCGTTGTTGTGAGCCGCATGTTCGGTGATTGATTCTCTTGCACCCTCAGGTTCATCATATCTACCTTCGAACTTGCCACCCTCTCTACCAGTGACTTTTATTTCAGACTCTTCTTCTTTAGTCTCTTCGGACTCTTCATCAGATTCTTGTTCAAGTTGAGGTGGAGTTTCTTCTTCATCTTCATCTTCTTCCTCAGACTCTTCATAATCAAACTGATTCTCTTCTAACTCTTCGGACTCTTCATCGTCTTCAAGTTCTTCTTCCTCAGGCATTTGAAATGTGACCTGTTCGTCATTCTCATCTCTTTTTTCATTTTCTTTAGACCATTCATATATTGCAGTGGCACATTCTACGACATCTTCCCATGTCTTACAATCTTGTGCCATATCTAAGAACTTTTGTTCTTCATCAGTAAGAGTGATACTAACTTTAGAACCACACTTTGTAATGAGGTTGATTTTATCAATCAATGAAAGTTCTTGAAGGTCTCTTCCTTTTATACCAAAGAAGTTTCTTTTTATTAACTCATCATACGCCTTGAAGAATGAAGTTCTTAATCCTTGATATTTGTTTTTAATCGCCTTCTCAATTCTTACATCTTCAACAACATTAAGATATCCTTTAAGTGTTCTATTCTCACTGATAGTGGAATGAAGTCCCTCGTATGGAGTATTCAATGCGTGTCCAACTTCATGACCCATAAACAAGTCATAAAGTGCAGGCGATAAATCATCTTTAAAAGTAGGACAAGCAAGAACCCTATTCTTCACATCAAAATATGCGGTGGGTATTGCTTTATGAACTATGGTAAGATTCTCTGTAGCCATTAATCTGGCGAGATTATCTTTCTGATTTCTTAATTTTTCTGATGTCATATGTATATCCTACTAAAAAGTGAAGGTCATTGTCAAATTTAATTATAAGTATTTGATTCTATTGTGTCTACAGTAGAACTCATACTTGATATATCGGACTCTAGTGAGTTCAATGAACTTTCTAAATTACTCAATGAACTTTCTAGTGAATCAAGTTTTGATGCCAGTGCATCATTGACTTCAATTACTTTGTCTATTGTGTCGACTATCTGTTTCATAATCTGCGTGTTGGTTGGATGTCCCATTATTTTTCTCCTTTGTTGTTTACCATTCTTTGTAGAAACCTTCGGCTTCATTATCGTTATAACCTTTCATATAAATCTTTATTTGATATGGTGTTAAATCTGTTATTCGTTTCCCATGGTATGTTCCATGAGGATAATAGTGAGGTTTTATACCTCGTCTATAATAAGAGTCGCAAGTGCCTCTGTCATAAAGACCACCATTGACTGTGTGTTTTTCTGCAATTCCTTCTACTTCAAACATAATTTACTCCTTTATTTGAATCTCTGTCGAACCTATTATCAAGAGTGCAACCATCATAAAAGAAGTCTTTATCCCAATCGGTTCCTAAGATATTTGTTAAGGTAGTGTCTGCAACATCATCAGTTGGATGCGGCCATACTATATTATGATAAGCATCTTTAGATATTGGAACTACCGTTGGAATGTCTGTTGCAATGTGTGTTAAATTTATACTGTATCTCATATCTTATCCGTGGGGACCTGGTATGTTGACTGCATCGTCAAACAGTTGTGTCATTAAAACAGTTCGTGCAAAGTCTATGATGTTTGCACCATGTGCTTTGTCTCCTGTGAATTTTGAAACTTTGGTTAAGTTTGTTGGGTTTAAAGCAGCTACAACTGCCATGTCTGTCATGTCACACACATCAGCAGTGATGTTGTCCACGATTATGTCATTACTAAAGTGACTCATTTCATTCTCCTTATTTTCATTACTTTTCTCATCTATGGATAGGATAACAAAAAGTGAGACCCATTGTCAACCTCTGAGAGGCCTATAGGTATAAGGATTTAGAAATTAATTTTGTTGCAGACGGTAGGAATCTTCGTCAACATCTAGGTCTTTCACAGGATATATGGGCATAGTTCTGTCCACATCTGTAGTAAACCAGAAGGATAATGTATGTCGTGGGTGTCTTCGGACCTTCGAAACACCATGTGGTATGTAGATACCTTGAAATAGTAGGCCTGAACCTGTCTCTGGTTCGTATGTTTCACCACCAGGAATGTAAGTTCTGCCACCATTAAAGTTATCGTTTAGATATAAGATACAAGTCCATTCTCTTGAAGGTTTCTCAGGACTTGTCCCATGTTTCTTTTCTTGATTTGAATATGTATCTAGATGTGGTTCTTGAATACCACCGATTGGCCACTCATTGAGTGCAATCATTTCTGGAAATACAATCTGGTCTGATGTCTTTCTGACTTCTCCTATCAGATTAACTATTACTTCTGTAATCCAGTTTCTTATGTGTGGAGTGTGTATGTGCATGAATCTGATACCAGTGTAATCAGAACCATCACCAACTCCTTCTATGTGTCTATGACTCTTGTGAAACTTTATCAGTTCCTGACATCTCTCCATCGACATCAGATTTTGAATCATTCTTGGCTTGTAATTGCTGGAAGTATCTTGCAAGTTCAATTCGTTTTTCATATTCTAATCTCTTCTTTCTTACCTTAGAACGAGACTTCAATGCTCGTTCTATTTTTAATTTGGATGCTCTTTGTAGGAAGAGTATACCATTCAAATGGTCAATCTCGTGTTGAACACATCTTGCACCAACACCTTCTAATACTGCTGTCTGTTCTTTGCCATCAACATCTTGATATTTGAACTCTATTGTTTTTGACCTTTTAATCATTAAGAATATATCTGGAAAAGATAAACAACCTTCTTTTAAAAGTTCAGTCTCTTGTGATACTCGTGTCAATTCAGGATTAAAGTATGCGACATTCTCTGGTTCTTTATCTCCTTCATGCATAGTTTTCATGATAAACAATCTATATGGCAAACCAACTTGGTTTGCAGATAAACCCAACCCACCGAATTTGTCCATCGCTTCGCTAAGGTTCTTAGCAATCTCTTTGGGGTCTTCTGGTGGATTCTCGAAATCAAACTCCGGTGGCGGAGTTCTTAATACTTTTGAAGCTTCTTCTATGAGTTTATACATCATAACTTATTTATCTGATTCTTCGCCGTGACCTTTCATGAAGTATGGATAAGCTTTAGAACCTGCTTCCCACATATCTGAACCACCAACTTCTTCTTGTTCACCGACTCTTATACCTACAGTCTTGTCTAATGCCCACCATAATAGATATGATGATGCAAATACAAAACCAAATATCGTGACTGTTCCATATGCTTGATGAAGGAAACTTGCATCAGAATTTAGTATAGGAACTAACATAAGTCCTAAAATACCTGCGACACCATGAACTGATATTGCACCAACTGGATCATCACAACCTTTTCTTTCTATCCAACTCATGATAACAGGCATCATTAATCCGCCTAGTGAACCATATAGTAATGCGATTGCTGGTGAAGGTGTTAAGGGGTCAGCAGTTATGACTACTAGACCTGCCAATGCACCATTCGTTGTGGCGTTTAAGGCAGTCTTTCCTAACCATAATTTAGATAATATCATTGCAGATATAAGACCACCAGCAGCGGCAGTATTAGTGTTTACGAATATCTTTGCGACTGCATCTGCGTTCTCTATACCGGTGATTGCGAGTTGTGAACCACCATTGAATCCAAACCATCCCATCCATAAAATAAGTGTGCCTAATGCGACTTGAGCCGCATTGGAACCGTGTATTGGTCTAGGTGTTCCGTCTTTTAAGTATTTACCCTTTCTTGGTCCAAGAATCATGACTCCTGCGAGTGCGGCTGAAGCGCCTGCCATATGAACTATACCAGAACCTGCGAAGTCAAAGAACCCTCTCTGACTCAACCAACCACCACCCCATGTCCAAGAACCTTGGATTGGATATATGATTGTAGTGAAGATAGCGGCAAACAATAAGAATGTCCATAACTTCTTTCGTTCTGCGACTGCACCAGATACTACTGACATTGCAGTTGCAACGAATACTACTTGAAAAAAGAAATCAGAATACACCGAATGTGTTTCTATATCTCCCCACCCATACATAAGGGAATAACCCCCTAATAAGAACCCTACAGATGCAACACTATAAAGTGCAACATTCTTTAGAAGTATCTCAATAACATTCTTACTTCTTACTGAACCAGCTTCTAACATAGTGAAACCTGCAGCCATCCACATGACTAAGACTCCACTCATTAAAAAGTAAAATGTGTTTAATGAATATGCTAAATCCATACTCTTCTCCTCTATTATGAAATTGCTATACGACTAAAGTTCTTATATTTTTCGAAACGAATTACTTCTTCGAACTTATCGTATAATTGGTCTCCCTTATGGGATATAATAAAAGCATTTGTTTTCTCATTCAATGAGTTCAATAACTTTAAGAAGTCATCGGTACCTTGTGAATCTAAAGAACTATCAAATACTTCATCCAGTATAAGTATGTTTGTATTTACTGAGTTCTTTATTCTTGCGACAGCTCTCCATGTGAAGAGTAATGCAAGGTCAATTCTCATCTTCTCACCTTGTGAAAAGTTATCATACTTAAATACATCTCTAAATCTGGATTTGATTGTCTCTTCAAAAGATTCATTCAATTCAAATCCAACATAAAATTCTAAATTGGCCAGATACTTGTTTATCATCTTATTCATAACTGGAACATATTGTTTAATAATTCTTTGTCTCACACCTTGGTCTCTTAATAAGGTTGTTGCGAGGTCGAAATAGTGTTGTCTATCAGTTAAGTTTTCTTTCTTTATATGTAATGCATCTAGGTCATCTTCTGCTGTAGTCAACTTATCATGAACATTAGCATCACCAGAATTTTCATTTTGTAAGTCTTTGATTTCCTGGTTTAATTTGTCTATGTATTTCTGATTAGATAGTATCTCTGTTTGATGTAAACCAATCTTTCTTTGTAGTTCTTCTATATCATCTTGAATAAGATTTATTCTTTGGATTTCATCGTGGCATGAGTCGATTGTTTTTGTAATATCATTGAGCGCCGTCTGGATTTCATTCGATTTAGCCTTTCTTTCTTTAATATGTTTCTTCTTGTGTTCTTCATCTAAACCTTGTTTGCATGTTGGACAATCATCATTCTCTTGATAAAATAAGACATCTTGGTCAGCTTTAGCTCTAGCTTGTTCCAATTGCCTTTCTATATCTAGTGTTTCACTTAATCTATCTTCGTTTGATTTCTTGTTAGTTATAAGTTTTTTCTTTTTATCAATCTCTTTGTTTTCTAGACCGACATCTCTCATAACCTTTTCTATGTTGTCTTGTGTTTCTGTAATAGTGCCTTCATATTTCTGTATCTTCTTATCACGGTTTCTCTGTAAAAGATTCATCTGTTCATTCAAACCATTTATTCTTTCTTCTAATAACTCTATCTCGTGGTTTGTTTCTCTCACATCTATATTATGTTGTGTGACTTTCTTCTTTAATATGTCCTGCATTGTGGAGAAAATAGATATGTCTAGTAAGTCCTCTACTAGTCTCCTTCTCTCTACTGACTTTAACTGCATGAATGGAGTAAAGTTAGCAGAACCTAATACTGCAACTTGTGTAAAGGAACGATAAGACATCTTAAGAATATTTTTCTCTAAGTGTTCTTGATAGTCTCTCATGGTTGCATCTTGATTTATTAATGCATCATTAACATACAACTCAAATCTGTTTGGTTTTGCTCCACGAATAACTTTATACTTCTTTCTTCCAATATGAAACTCTACCTCACATATCAATTCTTTACTATTGATAGAGTTAACCAACAGGTCTTTCTTTAAGTTTCTAAATCCTTTTCCATATAATGCGAAACATAATGCATCTAATAAAGTAGATTTGCCGGCGCCATTGTCACCAACAATAAGAGTTGTTTGAGCTCTATCGAGTTCTATGGAAGTAAAGGTATTTCCTGACGATAACAAATTTTTGTATCGTATCTTTTTAAAATTAATCATAGATAATTGTGTTCGTCTAATGCTTCATTATATAAGGAAGTCATCAATTCGAATAGTGGTTTTTTCTGACCTTGTATTTCAAGACCATCTATATACTTTTCTAATATAGTAAGAGTGTCTTCTACTCCTTCTATATCATCATCGTCCATTAAGTCCATATGTTTATGGTCGTCTACTACAACAACATGCAACGGATTAGCGGCATGTAGTTTGTCTACCATAGAATCAAACCAATATGGATTTTCTTTATTGACTACTATCATCTTCACAAATTTGCCTGTGAATTTTGAATAGTCTTTATTTGATATTGTTTCGAATGATTCTTTTGTATCATCGTAGAAACATTTTTCAAACATAGTTAATGGATTATGAACTGGTAACATCTCTCTAGTATCTGTATCAAATATATGGAAGTATTTTTCGTCTCCATAATCTGACCAAGTGAATTGCATTTGAGAACCTAGATATCTGATGTTCTTAACTTCTGATTTTTGATGAAAGTGACCACTATAAACTTTGTCGAATCGTTTTAGATATGTGTGGTCTAGACCATGTTGACATGTCATTCCAGGCATCATTAAAGCGCCCTCTATCTCGAAATGACCTAAACATGTATCTGCATTAGCACTTAATAAAAAGTCTATACTATCTGCATAGTTCTCATTATTAATCCAAGGAACAAGTGCGAGATTAACTCCATCGAATTCCTTTACTATGGGTTCTGTTATAACTTGAATGTTATCATGTTCAAACAGTAATAAGTCTGGTGAGTTTACTTCATTGGTATTCTTATAATAGGTATCATGATTACCTATAATCAAATCCATAGAAATGTCCCTATCTAACATAGGTTGGATAAAGTGTTCTCTATTTGCTTTTAGACTTGCGAAGTTGACATACTTTCTTCTGTCGAAGTAATCTCCAAGATGTAAAATATGTTTAATGTTGTGTTCATCAAGATATGGAAAGAATACTTCTTCATAGAATCGTCCTTGATATTTGGACATTTCTAACATATCTCCACGAACACCTGCATGGGTGTCGTTGAGTATCGCTATTTTCATTCAGTAAATTTATCTAGACCCTTAGTCGTAGTTGTCTTTTTTCTTTTTGATTTCCTTGGTTCGTATTGAACATGATTCATGTTGTCTTGCATCCACTCAACATTAGTATTAGTCATACCAGTAGTGTCACCATCTATTGTTTCGAATGTTTCTTGAGTGATATCTGATATGATTTGTTGCTTAATGAAAACTTGTTTCTTCTCTTTCTGTATCCTTCTTAGAAAGGCGTAATAACAAATTTGTGTAATATATGCAAATGCGTTGTTTGATTTTTCTACATTGAAGTTCTTGATATACTGAATACAATTCTCAATTGCATCACATATCATTTCATCTCTGTAGGTGTAATTTATAAAGTTTGGTCGTGTAGATAGTCGAGTTGCAATCTTATATATGCACTCTCCTATGTAATTAGACATCTGTGGTGGGGTTCTGCCCTCTTCCTCGGCAAGCACAACGGCGGCGTTGTGTTCGGCGACTGCGGCTGTGAACTCTTTGTTATTGACATAGTGTTCACCTTGTTTTGCGTTTTTTGCCATGATGTAGTTATTATACTAGGGTTTAGTTGATATTGATAGGTGGTTTTTCACCTTTCTTTTATTTATTTATTTTAAAAAACCCCTTGTGAGAACCAAGGTCCATGTGATAAAATAGCTTTGTGCCAGCGGTCAGGATAGCTATTATTAGAAGTATACTACTCCTATCATATATCCACATAAGAAAAAGGCAGCTGCCCATCCAGGATATATCTTACAGAACTCCCATACATTAGCCCAATAGTCTAAAAACTCTTTCATTGTGCGACCATCGACAACACGCTAGTTAAAAAGATAAGGCACAGTATAGTTACCTCTGCCTTATCTCTTAAGTTTTCTATCTTGCGTTCTTTAGACATAATATAAAAATTGGTCTGTTACCAGGCCAAGGTAGCTAAGAACATTACTCCAAATGGTAATAATATTGGAAGAGTCAGTAGTGTTAGGAACTCAATTGCTTCAATGATTCTTGGTAGAACTTCTCTTAGGTCTTCGAATCTGCCCACCATGCTCTTCGCAATCTCAATAATTGCAGTCGTCATGGTTTCTCCGTTATTAATAATAATTATATAATTGTATCACTAAGAATGATACACAATCTATTTAGTAAGTTTGTATGCTTAATGTAAAATCTTTTTAAAAAATACATTAAAACTAATATCATAAGAGCACCACCAATCGTATAGACTAGTAATGATACTAACCAAAATGGAATCTTATCCATTATCTGATTGTTTCATGACAAATTAAATGTCTTGGTGAAGTGCCTGTGCAAACTTCAATAGTATCTCTTTTCATTTCTTTTTTCTTTTCTAATGTCACAACTGTTTCTGTTGTAGCACAACTTACTGCAAAGATTACTAAGAATATTATACTTAAAAATTTCATTGTTTCCTTGTTTATAGATTAAACACGCTGTATTACCTGAGTAATACACCTGATATTTATAAACTAGTTAATCTTAGTGAAACTTCTTTTTATCTTTTGGTGCCACAGCATATTTGAATTCTTCAGCCTCTCGGTTATCTGACATGTCTTCTAATATATCTTCTATAAATTCTTCATCTGGTGCATCTAGAAACCGATTCTCATTTAACATTCTATCCAAATGTCTTCTCATCACTTCTTGAACTTTTAAGTCCTCTTCATTCGCCAATGGTATAGATTTATTCTCAATCATCTCCATCCATTTACTAGATGCGTTATCATAATATGGAACGAATTGCTCGTTCATTAGATTTCTATGAACTATCTCAAACTTAGGTATACTTACCTTCTCTTCAGCACTCAATGGTGCATAGGGATAAAATACTGCGTTTGTTCTTGGTGTGCCTGGAACTAAAGACAATTGGCAAATCATAGGTAATGTAATCTCAATAGTCTCACCTAAATCTCTAGTCATACCGACTACTTCTGTTCCGGACTTTAGTTTGATAACTTCGTATCTTTCTGGAATTAGGTCTATTGGTCCTGTCATTTACTTTAACTCAAATTGTTTAAGTTCGTAAGGAAAGTTCTCCTCGTTGTATATATTTATGCGTTCTTTCAAGTGAGCAAGGGTATAATTATCACATCCTAAGTCATCTGCGATATCAAATAACCTCATACTATCTTTACCATCTGCCTTACGAAGACCCCTACCAATAGACTGTAAGTTTCTTATTCTAGATTTTGATGGCGATGCAAATACTACATTATCAATCTTCTTGATATTAATTCCTGTTGAGAAGGTTCCATATGATGCAAGTATAACAGAATCTTTTCCTTTCTCTACTAACTCTCTAACTGACTCTCTATCTTCTGTATCTGTTCCACCATAAACATAATGTAAATCCTTTACTCTCTTCTCCAACATTGGGTATAGAACCTCACCATGTTTCTCAACATATTGGAACAATACGAGTGTGTTACCTTTTAGACTTGCGACTAGATTAGTTATAAAGTTATTTCTCGCATCACAACTAACAAGATAGTCCATCTCTTCTTGATATGTTCCTTTCTTCTGTTTTGGGTGTTCAAGTATCAAACAATCGATATTAATTTGTGCGATTGTTCCTTGTTCCATGAGTTCAGAAGAT